>ERZ824480.954-NODE-954-length-29485-cov-3.583350_pt1 | contig 29485 bp, 24 predicted proteins | sample MGYA00519861_ERZ824480 | MGnify/ENA primary metagenome ERZ824480 (study PRJEB31778, sample SAMEA3449152) | human gut metagenome | biome: human gut; feature: human-associated habitat; material: faeces | place: United Kingdom | collected 2010/2012 ... | reverse complement strand
CTGAATCGGAAAGTGTAAGTCAGTTTTTTCATATTCTTGGTGCGGTTGAACAGCAAAAAGGCTGTTGTGAAGTTACAGACGGTAAGTTCGAATACACTATTTACACTTCTTGTTGCAACGGTGACAAGGGAATATATTATTACACCACTTATGAAAATCATCAAATTACAGGTGTTGATATGAATAAAGAAAATTTGAATTCAGATAAACTTATATGCTATCCGTTAATTCAAGGTGAACAAATAAAAATACAGAACCAATGAGAAAGCGGATATATTATGAATGAGGTATTAAAAACAATAAAAGGTGAGATTTATGAAAAAGATGATTATTTTTGTGAAGTTAAAACGAATAATGCAGGTTGGAACAGAGAGAGTTTTAAAGGAGTAGAATCTGATAACATATGTAAATTAGTTGAAGATTGGACACTCGGACGAATTCTGAATATCACTTATATGATAATTTTATTAAATAATCAGAAAAAGGAGTTGGTAATAGCCTATCTTAAAAAACGCATGGTTAAGCTATTTTTTTTAGACCTGTCAAAAAAATATCAATCTAAGTATAATAAAGGGCAGATTGCAAATTAAGGTAATTATGCAAAAAGTATTATGAGATTTTTGTCTGTTTTTTTATTTCTTTTATTTTTGTATATTTTCCTGTTTTACTTTCACTTCTGTAGATAACATATCCACTGGCACCAGCCGCCTTTTTCCAATAAAGTTTTGCACCTTTTGCAGTTGACTTTATTGATGTTATTTTCACTTTGGCCGGCTTTGGATATGCCTTTGAAGCCTTAGACTTACTTCCCTTATAAGTTGTCTTTCCAACCTTCTTATACCCTTTTATTTTATAATAGTATTTCTTTCCCGTTACAAGATTTTTATCTTTATAAGACACTGTAGTTCCACTTACTTTGGCTATAGTCTTATATTTTGAACCGGGAGTTTTTCTATATATCCAATATCCTGTTACATCACCAAGTTTGTTCCATGTAAGTTTAATACTATTGTATCCATTGTTTGTTGCCTTTATTGTAGCTGTTCCCGGTACAACCTTAACCTTACATGTAACTTTTTTGCCATTGGCAGTTGTAGCTGTTACTGTACATTCTCCAACTGACTTTGCGTAAACATTTCCTCTTGACGTAACCTTTGCTATTTTTTTGTTAGATGACTTCCATGTAACATTTCCATCTGTTGTATTATTTGGAGTTACTGTAGCCTTTAATTTTTCTTTTGTTCCATTTTTTAATTTTAATGTTGTCTTGCTAAGTTTTATACCTGTTGCATGTATACTTTTTGCCAAAACATTTATTGTTGACACACTACTTTTTCCTGCTGCAGTAAAACCGTGTATTGTTACAGTTCCTGCGCCTATGCCTTTAACATTTCCTGCATCATCTACTGTTGCTATTGCCGGGTTGTCTGACAAATAATAAACTTGTTCAGATGTCTTTAAAGTTGTAGGAAGCTTCAATCTTCCTGCTTTTGCAATAGTATATTCACCTTTTAAGTTTATATATGATGCCGAAACATATCCTGTGTATTTTTTTCCATCTTTCACAAAACTAACTTTGTACCAATACGGATTACTTAGCCATCTTACTCCATATTCAATGTCTGTATTAGAAACTTCTGTAACTGTAACTGCCTGATTCTTTGGTAAAACAACAACTGCATCATACGAAGTTGCAGGACCTTTTCTAACATTTACGTCACTATTTGCCACACCTGTTTTGTTTCCACTTATTCCAAGTGTAATTGTATTACTTTCACTTGGCATATTATTAAATACAGGTATAACAAATGTTTTGGCATGAGCTGCTATTCCAAGGCTTTGGTAAGCATCTGCCGTTGACGCTGCTTCTGATGCGGCACCTGATATGTTAGTCATATATTGGTGTGTATAAATTGAATATGTACCATTGCTCTTCACATTAAATCTTTGAAGATACATAGTATTCTGTCCTGCGTTAATGTACTTTTCACCTAAATACTGTGCCCCACCTAAAATAGATTTCTCTGGTGTGTTCCAAGGTCTTTGATAAGTACTTCCTGACTTTGCCCATTTTAAACCGTTGGCAATTGGATTAGCACTTGATGTAGCTCCAATATTATAAAAATTATAAATTCCTGTATATGTCTTTGAATATGTACCTGTAACACTTCCGCTGGCACCCATTCCTGCGTATTTTGAATTAGCTTTAGAACCAATTTCCTGCAAAATTTTTGAGGCAATATGGTACGCACTTACCTTTGCTGTCTTTGCAGCAGTCATAATCTGTGCTGAATACAAAGTATTAGTTGTCTGATACTTTCCAGCCGTATCAATGTATCCTATATTGGTTTTATACATAAACGAACCCTGAAGTATTGCTTCAACACCTGCCTGTGTCTGAGATGAACTGTCATATGCCAACTGTTCAAACATATATATGTGGTTTTCATCCAAAAAGTTTCTTGGATCCATAAAATATGCCACACAATTCTTTGATGCGCTAACCCATGAAGCTCCATCTTTTGCTATGTACTTACCTGTAGATGCATTATAATCTCCAGCCAGATTTGACTTTAAATACTTACTATACGCATTCTCTATAAGGCTTCTGTTCTGACTCGCCTCATTTTCAACGGCTGTAAAAAAATCCACGCCTGTGTTATCCGGTACAAACTTCCAGTTAGGGTATTTATTATGAAGTTTTCTTAAATATGTTTTATAACTTGCTGGAAAACCATTAATGCCTGTCTCAAAAGCGTCTGCTGCCTTAACTGTTGTATCCACTATTCCTGCATAATTTTCCAAACCTGTAACCAATGCAATAATTAATATTACTGCAAGTATTTTCCGTATTAGTCCTTTCTTCAAATAAATCACCCTATCCTTTGTATAACAAGGTTTATGCCTTAGATGCACGAACCTTTACTCCTTTAGTTCCTCTTTTTCCGATTTTAAGCTTCCTTAAATCAACGGTTTTTCCGTTACATTTTACCACCTCATTATCCCCCGTATCAAGAAGGTAAACTTTAGAAACAAAATCTCCATCATTTAGTTTAATACCCTTAACTCCCAATGTAGCCTTCTTCATTTCAGGCACTTCCTTAAGTGGGAATCTTAAGAATATTCCTTCTTCTGTCTGTAGCACAAGAATCTCTCTTGTATACTGTAATTCCTTTTCCTGTCCTACATCCATTGATGCAGTTGTATCAAACAATTCCATCTGTTCAAAATCTAATGGTTCAAAATCATCTGAGCCACCTGTTAACATTACAGGCATTTCTTCAACCTGTTCTTCTGAAATCTGCTTATTTGATACTCTTGTTATTTTAACTGAAACAACCTCATCATCTTTTCCAAGTTTTGTGGCAAGCATTGTTTTTCTGTTTGTTTCAAACTCGTTTCCATCTACTAACTTAATCATACCATTTTTAGTTGTAAACAAAAGTTTCTTATCTTTTATCATATCAAAACTTACAAGTGTCACTATGCTTTCACCTTGGCTACTGTAATTTCCAAGATTATCAATAGGTATCCCTTTCTCCCTAACCTTCTTAGTTGGAATGGCTGATGCCTTAATCTGATGAACATTTCCATTATCTGTAAAGATACAAATACTATCTGTGTTCATACATCTGAAATAATATTTATTCTCTTTCGTAACAGATTCAATGTTTCTGTCAAATGCTGCCGGATCAAGAAGTTTTGAATATCCAAACTTATCCTGAACAAAAACAACTTCCTGTTCAACAAAAGCATTCTCATCAAATACAGCTTCCTTGCCATCTTCAATAAGAGTCTTTCTAGGCAATGCATATTCTTTCTTAATGGCTTTAAGATCTTTTTTGATAGTCTTAGTCATTGTTTTTCTATTTCCAAGAATATCCTCATACTGACCGATTTTGTCCATTAGTTCTTCATATTCTTTCTGAAGAGCTAATATTTCAAGTCCTATTAACTTAGATAATCTAAGTTCCAAAATAGCCTGTGCCTGACGCTCTGTAAAAGAAAGATTTCCTGCAAGAATCTCAGACTCAGGATTTTTAAACTTAATATCATCAGTTTTTCCATGTACAAGACATGCCTTAACCTGTTTCTGACTCTGTGAACCTCTGATTATTTCAATAATCAAATCAATAATGTTTGTTGCCTTAATAAGACCTTCCTTAATCTCTTTTTGTTCTAATGCCTTATTAAGAAGTGTTGTATATTTACGCTGTGCCAGTTCATACTGGAAATCAACGTTATATTTTATAATACTCTTAAGTCCCATAACTTCCGGTCTTCCATCAGCTATTGCTAACATATTTACACCAAAAGTATCTTCTAACTTAGTTTTTTTATATAAAATATTTTTTAATTTTTCAACATCGGCACCTTTTTTAAGCTCTAAAACAATACGAATGCCGTTTTCGTCTGAGCCGTTTGAAATGTCAACAATGTCTGTTGTCTTTTTTGTTTCTACTAAATCAATTACATCTGAAATAAACTTTCCAATACCTGCACCAATCATAGTATAAGGTATTTCTGTTATAACAAGTTTATCCTTTTCTCTGCCTTTGCCTTTTTCAAATTCTAATTTTCCACGAAGCTTAAGCTTTCCTGTTCCGTTTTCGTAAATGTCCTTTAAGTCTGACTTATTGGCTACAATACCACCTGTTGGAAAATCAGGTCCCGGCATAATCTGTAATAATTCTTCAGTTGTAATATTATTATTATCCATATATGCAATAACTGCATCTACAACTTCTCCAAGATTATGTGTTGGAATGTTAGTCGCCATACCTACAGCAATACCTTCAGCTCCGTTAACCAAAATATTTGGTACTCTTACAGGAAGAACTGATGGTTCTTTTTCTGTTTCATCAAAGTTTGGTACAAAATCAACTACATCCTTATCCAAATCTGCCAAATATACATCCTGTGTAAATTTCTTAAGTTTTGCCTCTGTGTAACGCATTGCCGCAGCACCGTCACCCTCAATTGAACCGAAGTTTCCGTGACCGTCAACTAATGCCATTCCCTTTTTAAAGTCCTGAGCCAAAACTACTAATGTTTCATATATTGAACTATCTCCATGAGGATGGTACTTACCCATTGTATCACCAACAATACGGGCTGACTTACGATGTGGTTTATCATAATTAAGACCTAACTGGTCCATTGCGTAAAGTACACGTCTTTGTACAGGCTTAAGTCCGTCTCTTGCATCCGGAAGTGCTCTTGCACAAATAACACTCATGGCATAATCTATATAGCTTTTCTGCATTACTTCAGAATACTCTGTTTTTATAATCTGCTCTGCCATTTATTTCTCCTAAATATCTAATTCTGCATCTGTTGCGTGAGTATAAATAAAATTACGTCTTGGTGCAACTTCACTTCCCATTAACATACTTGTTACATCTGATGCCATTTTTGCATCTTCAATTTCTACCTGCTTCAAAATTCTTGTCTCTGGATTAAGTGTAGTTTCCCATAACTGTTTTGGATCCATTTCACCTAAACCTTTATATCTTTGAAGTGTAAATCCTGTATGCTGTTTTCTATATTTTTCTAATGCCTTATCATCATATAAATACTCGCCTTCCCCCTTCTTAGGCACAACCTTGTAAAGAGGAGGTGTAGCAATATAAATATGTCCATGAGTTATAAGTTCAGGCATAAATCTATAGAAAAATGTTAATAACAATGTGTCAATATGAGCTCCGTCAACATCCGCATCAGTCATAAGAATAATTTTGTTGTATCTTAATTTTTCTATGTCAAAATCATTTCCATAACCTTCAGAAAAACCACAACCAAAAGCATTAATCATTGTTTTTATTTCTGCATTGGCCAATACCTTATCCATTGAAGCCTTTTCAACGTTAAGAATCTTTCCTCTTATTGGCATAATAGCCTGTGTCTTTCTGTTTCTTGCGCTTTTAGCTGAACCTCCGGCAGAATCACCCTCCACTATAAAGATTTCACATTCTTCCGGTTTTCTGCTTTCGCAGTTTGAAAGTTTACCATTGCTGTCAATTGAAAACTTACTTTTTGAAAGAAGATTTGTTTTTGTTCTCTCTTCTGCTTTTCTGATTTTTGCTGACTTTTCAGCACAACTAATTACATTTTTTAATGTTTCTAAGTTTTTATCAAAGAATAATGTAAGCTGTTCTCCGGCAATTGATTTTGTTACCTTTTCGGCATCCGGGTTATCAAGCTTAGTCTTTGTCTGTCCTTCAAATCTTGGATCAGGATGCTTTACTGCAACTACAGCCACAAGACCGTTTCTTACATCAGCTCCCGTAAAGTTATTATCTTTCTCTTTTAATATACCAAGTTCTCTTGCATACTGATTAATTGTAGAAGTCAAAATTGACTTAAAGCCTGTAATATGTGTACCACCTTCCTGTGTATAAATATTATTACAGAAACCTGAAATATTTTCTGTAAAATCATTAATATACTGGAAAGCAATTTCTACTTCTATGCCGTCTTGCTCTTTCTTAAAATAAATAATGTCAGTAACTTTTTCCTTCTCTTTGTTCATATCGGAAATAAAAGCCTTAATTCCGTTTTCTTCGTGGAAAATTACTTCTTCTTCCTCTCCTACTCTTTTGTTTATAAAAATAATTGTAAGATTAGGATTTAAATATGCTGTTTCATGCAATCTGCTCTTAATTGCATCAGCCTTAAAATATATTTTTTCAAAAATCTCTGCATCAGGGAAAAATGAAACTTTAGTTCCCGTATCATTCTTTCGGCACTTTCCTACTTCTTTTAAATCATAACAAACCTTTCCCTGTTCATATCTCTGGTTGTATATTTTTCCATCTCGTTTTACATTAACTTCAAGCCATAAAGATAACGCGTTAACAACTGATGAACCAACTCCATGAAGACCTCCGGAAATCTTGTAGTTTCCATCTCCAAATTTACCACCTGCATGTAAAGTTGTAAAAACAACTTCGACTGCGGGTCTTCCAACCTGTTCATTAATGTCAACCGGAATTCCTCGTCCGTTATCTTCAACTGTAGCTGAACCATCTTTTTCAAGTGTTACTGTAATCTCTGAACAGTACCCTGCCAAATGTTCGTCAACTGAGTTGTCCACTATTTCATATATTAAATGGTTTAATCCTTTAGTTCCAACACTTCCAATATACATTCCCGGTCTTTTTCTAACCGGATCCAGTCCTTCCAGTACGGAAATGCTATTGCCATCATAATTATTTGCCATTATATTACTACCTTCTGCTATTATTGCTGTTATTTTTTTATTATTTTTCTACTATTCTTTAGTAGCTCTGCTTATGCCAAATTCTATTTCTGTCAAATTCTATTTTTTCTTAAAAAATCCACTTCCAAAATGTTTACGAAGTAGTCTGTCCTCATTTTCAAAATGGGCAAAATCATTAAATCTTTCAACATGATATGTTTTGCTTTTTTCATCATATAAAAGCTGTGAAATACTGCAGTTTTCAATCTGTCTTCCAACTGCAAGCCAGTTCTTATATGGAGCACCCATAATTCCTGTAACCAATGCTCTAAGCACACCACCATGAGTAACTATACAAATATTTTCATAACCTTTCTCAAGGCTGTCCTTTACTATGTCATCAAGTCCTGCCTTAGCTCTTTCATAAACCATCTGGCAGTTTTCTCCATCAGGATAAGTCATATCTGTTGTCATGGTTGAACGCTGTGCAAGATAGTCACCATATTTTTCATCAATGGCTTCATTAGTCATACCTGTCATTGCACCAAAGTTAGCTTCCTGAATTCTTTCTTCAATTACTCTTGGCTTATTAAGATACTTATTAATAATGTCTGCTGTTTCTTTAGCTCTTATTAACTGACTTGAATATACAACATCAATATGATATGTCTGTAATCTTTTTCCAACAAGGTCTGCCTGCTCTCTTCCTTCCGGTGAAAGTTCAACATCTACATTACATAATTTACTATTCTGTCTGCCATGTCTAATTAAATAAATATTCATTTTGCAATCCTTTCTCATCTATGCATATTGATACATGTTCTTTGGTATAACCTTTTTATGTCCTTAATATGCTATTCCTGTATCTTATCCTTATTATTACTGCTTATCAATATACTTAATCATTCCGGGTCCCAGCTTGTCTGTTGGTCTTGCTATAAAACCAAACTTCTTATAGAAATTCTCTCTCCCCACTGCACACATTAAATCAAGCATAATTCTTGTTCCAGGCAACTGAATCTCTTCAACATAATTAATCAGGCTTTCGATAATCATCTGACCTATGCCCTGTCCCTGATATTCGGGAATTACAATAAGGTCCTGTATATAACAGATTACAGCTCCGTCACCTACGATTCGCCCCATTCCAATAGGCTTATCTCCATCGTAAGCAACCACAGTCAAAAGACTTCCCTTAATAGCTGCTGCCGCCTGCTCCTTTGTAAGACTACGCCAGCTTACAGCCGTTCTTAATTCTAAATATGTTTTTACATCTAATTCGTTATCTTTTAAGTACATTGTTTTTTCCCTTTTTAGCCATTTTAACTAATATATTATACACTAGTTTTCCAAGGGGTTCAAGGGTGAAGAAGCTTTATCAGGTTCCGAAATAGGAGAAATGCATATAGTCTCGTCTGCTTCCCCACAGTCCCCTTTCAAAACCGTATTTTTCTAATATTTTTACCAATTTGCAGTTTAATGGTATGGAATATTTGTTTTTCTTTGGTTTCCAAAATGAACCTGCCAAAACTTTTTTCCCATCTATCATATAGTTTTCATTTGAGTTGATGTCAAAGGCAAGTCCAAGGCAATGTTCTGATGTTGAACTGTTTCCACGCCAGTTGTAGCATCCCATTTCATGTATTGGAAATCTTTCTTTGCTTTTGTATATTTCTTTAAACATTTCTTTTACCGATGGTGCAATTTCTTTGTTTACTGTTAAATAGAATTTTCGTGTAAACTTTCTTCCTCCCTGCTTGTCCCATACTTTTACAGCTACTGTTGTCACATGCTTTCTTGCCTGTTTTGCATTTTTATATTTTTTATAGTATTTCTTTCCAAAAATACGTTTGCATCTGCTTTCATATGACTCGTTTTTGTATGTAAAATAATCGCAATATTTTTCAAATGGACTCATTTCTCCAAGAAGTTTTTTGCCCTTGTAGTTTTTGTATGCCTGTATTTTATAATAATAAGCAACTCCATTTGTTAATTTCCTGTGTGTATATGTTAATTTGTTTCTACTATTGTATGTTTTTAATTTTTTATAACTTCCATCAATTTTCTTAGAATAATAAATTATATATCCGTCAGCTTCACTATTCTTTTCCCATATTATTGTGTTTGTCCTTTTCTTTTTTGATGTTGCACTTTTTACCTTTGTTCCATTAATTGTAACCTGACAGCTTTTATAATTTGAAAAATCACCATAAAACGTTCCTTCAGAATATGTAACATATGGTCTGATTTTATAATAATATGTTTTTCCCAATTCAAGATTTTTTTCAGTAAATGTTGCCTGTGATTCATACTCTTGCCACCAAAATATTTCCGACTTATTTTCAACATTGGAAATCCACTTATACTCACCGTCAACAGATTCACTTCTGTATATTGCATAACCTAAACAATCCTCTGTTTTGTTCCACATAATTGTTACGCTATGATTATTTCCCGCTTTTGCTTCAGTTATTGTAGGAATTTCTAATGGATTTACTATTCCTCCTGTATATACCGGATTACTTTCTATTTCTCTCTCTGTTTCATAATCTGTATACACCGTTGTTATTTTATAATAATATGCCATTCCTTTATTAGGATAATATTCAGTGTAACTATAATCAGGTGTCGTTGTAACATATTCATATGTTCCGTCTTTTGATGTTGCACAATAAATTTTATACTCCTGTCCTTTTAATTCCTCGGATGTTCTCCATCTTATTACAAAATTTTCATTTTCCATCTGACTACTTGTTATAATTGGTGCTACTAATTTAATATCTTGCGCATATACATTTCCTTTTATTCCCAAAATGCATATAACAGCCCAAAATAATATCATTGCTTTTTTTATGTTCTTAGTCATTTGTTTTTTCACTTTCTCCTTCTTTTGATTATTCTTTACAAATTATACCATATTTTTCTTTATTCTCTCCCAAAAGTTATCAATAAAAATCATCATTAAATTTATTCCAAAAAATATTACTACCAACATAAAAATATAAATCATACACTTCTCTGTTCCTATTTTTTCATAATTTAAGAAAAAATATGGATATTTGGGTACATTGATAAACTCTGCCTGACTGTTACATTTGCATCTTATAAAAAAACTGATTATATATACTAGTGGAAAAAGAAGCCATGTAACAGCATATCTCCATCTAAACAATCCTTTAGGCTGAAACAAAATCCAATCTAAAATAAACATAAAAGGAACCACATAATGAGCCAAAATGCTTTCTATTGGAAGTCCAAAAATCCATATACTATTGTTTGTCATCACTATTTTGTATTCAGAAAAGTGATATACCAAAAACGTACAGATAATACAGGATGTTGCCATTCCTTTAAAATAAATCAATGATTTTGCTAAAGTATCTTTTCCTCTGAAATGCTTTATAAGTAACACACACATAAACACTAAACAAAATATATTACTCCATAACGTAAAAAAGCTAAATTCATGAGCATTATAATCTCTGTCATTTAAGTCGAAATGTATAAAAATTCCTATTCCACAAATAATTATAAATGTAATTCTATAAAATAATTCTAATTTGTTTTTCATTCTATATCACCTGTGTTCCCCTATGTACTTCGAATTTTGTTTTTACATGATTATTATTTACAGATATTCTAAATATATAGTTTCTAAAAAATAGAAAAAGCATTGAGCCAAAATCTGGCACAATGCTTTTTTATATTTTATTATCATTATTTTTTTACAATAAAAAACTGTTCGTCATGAATAAACTTCTTATTAACTTTGTTTTTCATCTGCCAAACTCCTATCTGATTCTCTCTGTGAGTCCAACTTTCTTCTGAACTTTTCTAAGGGTTTTGTTCGCAAAATAAGCAGCTTTTTCATCATTTTCTTTGATAACGCTATTTAAATATGTTTTATCTTTCTGAAGTTCATAAAATCTGTCCTGTAAAGGTTTTAGTCTGTTAGCAACACACTCTCCTACTGCAAGCTTGAATTCACCATATCCTTTGCCATCAAATTCTTTTTCAACCTCTTCAATAGTCTTTCCTGTAATACATGAATAAATATTAATAAGGTTCTGAATACCCGGCTTATCATCTGAATATCTGATTTCCATATCTGAATCAGTTACAGCTCTCTTAAACTTACGGATAATTGTATCAGGATCATCCATTAACAAAATACTTGCATTAGGATTTTCGTCTGACTTTGACATCTTTCTTGTTGGATCCTGAAGGCTCATAATCTTAGCTGTTGACTTTCCAATGTATGCCTCAGGAATTGTAAATACATCACCATAAATTCCATTAAATCTGTTTGCAATATCTCTTGTAAGCTCTAAGTGCTGCTTCTGGTCAACACCTACAGGTACAACATCTGCCTGATACAGCAAAATATCTGCCGCCATAAGTGATGGATATGTAAAAAGTCCTGCATTAATATTATCTGCATGTTTAGCAGCCTTATCCTTAAACTGAGTCATTCTGTTTAATTCGCCCATATACGTAAAGCAATCAAGGATCCATGCAAGTTCAGCATGAGCAGAAACATGTGACTGAAAATAAATACAGTTTTTTTCAGGATCAAGTCCTGCTGCAACGTACAATGCATATAAATCTCTTGCTCTCTTTCTAAGTTCAGCAGGATTCTGTCTAATTGTTAATGAATGTAAATCTGCTATTGCATAAAAACATTCATATTCTTCCTGCATTTTAAGCCAATTATCAAGTGCTCCCAAATAATTTCCTAATGTTAATGTTCCTGTTGACTGCATAGCACTATATGATACCTTCTTATCGCCTAACATATTGTTCTCCCTTATATCTTTATTTTTTGCTTTTATGTTTTATATTTCTATATTGATTTGATTGTCAAAGCACCCAAGTCACTGTCTCTTTATTACACAGATTGACATATGCTTTCCTCTCTCATAATATTATACATCATACCACTTTTTAAATGGTTTGTATATTTATTTTATTAAGCACTGCTTTAAGTTAAGCCTTTATTGCCCAGCGCATCTTTGTTGACCTTGCTCTTGGATTAGTGTTACATTCCTCTGCACTTGGTCTTATAACATCTTTTGCAACTTCACTGTAAACTCCCTGCTTCTGTAAAGCCTTAAATGATTTCTTTACAAGACGGTCTTCTCCTGAATGAAATGTAAGCACTGCCACTCTTCCGCCACTTGCCAAAGCATCCGGAAGTTTTTCAAGAAAATCATACAACACTTCAAATTCATTGTTTACATCAATTCTTAATGCCTGAAAAACTCTTGCACAGCTTTTCTTTACTGCTTCTTTTCTCTCTTTTTGTGGCACAGCACATAAAGCTTTCTCAATTACGTTTTTTAAATCAGTAGTTGTTTCAATCTTATTATTTGTTCTATTTCTTGCAACTATAGCTTTTGCAATTTCATATGCATATGGCTCATCTGAGTTTTCAATAAACATTCCTTCCAACTCATCTACAGAAATATCTCTAAGTCTTTCTGCTGCCGAAATTCCTTTTTCCGGATTCAATCTTAAATCAAGTGGTCCTTCATACTTATAAGTAAAACCTCTTTCCGGATTGTCAATCTGCATTGATGACACCCCAAGGTCCGCCAAAATAAAATCAAAAGGTCCGTGTTCCTTAGCTACCTGATCTATGTTTCTAAAATTAGTATTTATTGTAGTAAGAACATCTTTCCCAAAACCTTTGTCTGCCAAACGCTTAGTTGTCTTTTTTATTTCAATAGGATCAATATCCAATCCATAGATATGTCCTTTTCCATCTAACTTCTTAAGCATCTGTAAAGTATGTCCGCCATATCCAAGTGTGGCATCCAGACCAATCTGTCCCGGTTTAATATCCAAAAACTCTAGAATCTCCTTTACACATATTGAAATATGCATACCTGCCGGAGTACTTCCCTTACTAATAACCTTCTCAATGGTATCCTTATATTTTTCCGGATTATGCTCTTTATACTTTTCAGCGTAAGTTCTTGGATGTGTGCCTTTGTAACGCACACGTCTTTTATGCGGCTTTTCGCTGTTTATATTTTCGTTATTATTTTCATTATTGTTTATGTTTTCGTTATTAATATCCATATTTTAACGCCCCTTTAAGCTAGAGTATGACTAGTATAACATATAAATTTTTCCATTTCTATATCAACAAAGAACACTTTATGCCTTCTGTTTGATTTTCGCTATAATTCGTGTTATATTTTTCCTATAATTTTTAACCGTTATGGTTTGTAATAGGAGGAAGTTTCTATGGAAAAAATAGCAAGTTTTACAATAGACCATTTAAAATTATTACCCGGCGTTTATGTTTCAAGAAAAGATAAGGTTGGCCAACAGGTTATTACAACTTTTGATATTAGAATGACACGCCCTAATTTTGAACCTGTTCTTAATACTGCAGAAGTTCATACAATTGAGCATCTTGGCGCAACATTTTTAAGAAATGACTCTGAATTTAAAGACAAAACAATATACTTTGGTCCTATGGGATGCAGAACAGGATTTTATATGGTTTTGGCTGGTGATTATGATTCAAAAGATGTAGTTGAACTTGTAAAAAGAATGTTTATATTTATGAAAGATTTTGAGGGCGATGTTCCCGGTGCATGTGCCAAGGACTGTGGCAACTATCTTGACATGAATTTAAATATGGCAAAATACGTATGTAACAAGTACTATAATGAAGTTCTAAAAAACATTGACGAAACAAGACTGGTATATCCTGAATAAAAGACTTTCTCGTTTACGTTGAAAGTTATTTAATATTGTAAGAAAAAAGCCCTTTCAAACACGTTGATTTTCTCGTTTTGCTCCGTCGGCTATTGTACAGTGAAAACTTAAACTCGCCTACGGCTCAGACAGTAAGTTTATCACTGTACACTATACTCGCAAAATTTCAAAAATCTGCCTATTGTTTGCAATGGCTTTTTTCTCTCAATATTATTTTAAATAACTTTCAACTTAAAAAGTTCCTTTTATCCACGATATCTTACCTTTTAATTACTACTTTTTTTCGTTCAACGACTTGTTTGAGTTACTGCTTATAAACCCTATCCAATACTATCTTTTAATTATTTTCTATCACTACATCTCTTGCTTTATACAAACTAATGTATTACATATATCTTCACTAATACCAGTATTAATAAGTGTACCGGATAGAACCAGTAGAACATATATTTTAATTTCTTTGTTCCCGGTTTTTTGTTATAAAATGCTATGGGCAACACGCTTAACGCCCCCCACCACTGCACTCCAAATCCAAACATTCCAATGTTGAATACCATGTTTGAAATTGCTCTTCCTATGTGATGATTATTAAACACATAAAAACATATAATAAGCATTACTCCACCGTATGAATATGATGTGTGGAGGAAGTATGCCATTCCAAAAGCTACTGCCATTGTTACTAATTCAAGTATTGTGTTAAGTCTTCCGGCTCCTATGTGTTTTAATATTTTGTCAGGATATGCAACCCTAAACATTGATATGGACTGCAATGCCCAGATTGCCATATAACCTATAAATAAAGTGAAGATTACGTTCTGTCTTGCCATATCAAAGAATCTGCCATAAAGCATATCATAAGGAATCTCTGATACTAAGGCAAATATTCCAAGCCTGATTGCATGTTTTAATCTGTCTGATGTATGGAAAAATCCCTCAACCAAAACAAAACAGAATATTGGGAAGCTTATACGCCCAATAGATCTAAGTATTATATATGTCTGATGACTGTCCTGAAAAAATAAAAAACCTACGTGGTCAATAATCATTGTAATCATAGCAATTATTTTTAGGGTAAATGTACTAATCCCCCATTTATCAAGATTAATAAAAACTCCAAGACCTTTTTCTTTTAATTCATTCATTTTCTTTTTTTCCTTGTGTTTCCATTTATTGCCTTTTCTTATTTAGCCATTAAAACTACAATGCTTCTTGGTGGCACCTGAAGCATTCTCTCAATACCATCACTAGGTTCCTTAAATCCTGAATCTGTAGCAAAAACAACTTTCCACTGTCTTTTATTTCTTGCAGACGGAATGCCGAATTTAATCATCTCCCAAAACATATTGTAAGCTATGAATAAGTCTGCTTCATCTTCTTTTCCATCAATAGTTGCATATTTTCCGCAATACATAACAGAAAAATGTCTGTTAAAATGACTAAAATCTGCATACCATGCCTTAGAACCGTGATAAGACATATCCGGCAAACCATATGACTTATAATCCATAAGCCTTGGCTCGCTGCTTAAATGCAAAATCTTATGCTGCTTTCTAAATTGAATAAGCTTCTTTGTAAAATCAAGAATCTCCTTTGCCATGGCTGTTGTATTCCAGTTAGTCCATGATATTTCATTATCAAGACAATAAGGGTTGTTATTTCCTTTCTGGCTGTTACACATTTCATCTCCGGCATAAATCATAGGTACTCCCTGACTTAGCAATACAAGTGAAAGAGCGTTTTTAATCTGATGCTTTCTTAACTCATTTATTTTACGTTTTCTTGTATCGCCCTCAGCGCCACAATTCCAACTATAATTATAAACTGCACCGTCCCTGTTATTTTCTCCATTTGCCTGATTGTATTTCTTATCGTAAGAAACCGCATCATATAATGTAAAAGTATTGTGGTTAGCCACATAATTAACTACTGCCACTGCTGGCGGATTAGCCTTAATCTTGTAAGATATGGTATTTAACATATCCTCATCGCCTTTAATGAACTTTCTTGCTGATACCATAAAATCATCATTAAAGTTTGCCAGATTCTTATTTTCAACATTGGCATAAAAATCCGTATCCGTAGCAAAATTATAAGTAAAAATCTTTGTTGTAGACAAAAGATTGTCCGTCTGAATCATCTTCATGACTGCTTTTTCACAGTTAGCGTGAATACCGTCAATATGATATTCCATAACCCAATAATGAAGTGCATCCAAAATAAGTGTAGGATTAGTTCCTTCAGGGAAAAAGTATTCCATAGAAACCTCTATTCCGTTTCTATGAAGCTCTCTTACCATGTATTTGAACTCTTCAACTTCACTCCCCGGCTTTGTGGCATAAGCATATGAAGCTTTCGGTGCAAAAGCATAACCGCTTGTATATCCCCAATAATTAAGCACAGGGTTCTCAATGCTAAACTGTCCCTTCATAGACGTTGCCACATGTGATTCCATTTCATTAAATTCATATGCCGGCATTAACTCTATCATAGTTATTCCAAGTTCCTTTAAATAAGGTATCTTATCTACAATTCCCAAATAAGTTCCCTTATGCTTAGCCTTTGAACTTACATGTTTTGTAAAGCCTCGTACATGAAGTCTATATATAATTGTCTCATCATAAGGTCTTCTAAGTGGTGCGTCGTTTTGCCAGTCAAATTCACTGCTTACAATGCTTCCTCTTATATCAGTAGGAACAATTCCCCATTTTTCTTTTCCTGAAAGTGCCTTTGCATAAGCATCTGTCACAATCTTTCCATCAATAGAAAAATTATAATCATATTTCTTATAATCAAGCCCTTCAATGCTCATTGCAAAAACATTTCCTATAACCTGCGCATTTTCAAAAGGAATACGTGCCGCTTCATTGTTTTTTCCTTTTTCATATAAAACAAGTTCACATTTACTTCCTAATCTTGCTGTAATGGCAAAATTAACCGTGTCGCCTATTACAGTAGCCCCCATCATTAAAGGATTACCTCTGTATACTTTTATTTTATTTAAATCCATTGTGTATCCTTTCCAGTCATTCTTAATATGCCCATATAGACACAATTTTGACATAAATTCTTATGCCCGAACTTTCGCATAGATAAGTGAATTATAACATACCCTTTTGATTAAAGAAACAAAATCAACCTACAAAAATAGTTTTATTAATTTTTCCACATTATCTTTTCTGTACTTTTACACTACATTTATTAAACCTTTATTGCTTAAAATTCCCAAAACTGTTATACTAATCTGTACGGGTGCGATAGCCCACACACCATTATTAAATAAGAGAGGTAACAAAAAAAATGATAAGTACAAGCAATGTATCTTTACGATTTGGTAAAAAGGCATTATTTGAAGATGTAAATATAAAATTTGTTCCAGGTCACTGCTATGGCTTAATCGGAGCCAACGGTGCAGGAAAATCAACATTTTTAAAGATTCTTACAGGTGAAATCGAACCTACAAGCGGTGAGGTTATTATTACACCGGGTGAGCGTCTTTCATTCTTAAAGCAGGATCACTTCCAGTATGATGAATGTACTGTTCTTGATACTGTTATTATGGGTAATCAAAGACTTTACGATATTATGAAAGAGAAAGATGCCATTTATATGAAGGAAGACTTTAGCGATGAAGATGGTATCCGTGCTTCAGAATTAGAAGGTGAGTTTGCAGAAATGAACGGTTGGGAAGCAGAAAGTGATGCTGCTACTCTTCTTAATGGTCTTGGTGTTGATACTGAATATCATTACAACCTTATGAAAGACCTTAACGGTTCATTAAAAGTCAAAGTTTTGCTTGCACAGGCATTGTTTGGTAACCCTGACATTCTTTTACTTGACGAACCTACTAACCACTTAGACCTTGATGCCATTGAATGGCTTGAAGAGTTCTTAATCAATTTTGACAATACAGTTATTGTAGTATCCCATGACAGATACTTCCTTAACAAAGTTTGTACACAGATTGCGGACATTGATTATGCTAAGATTCAGTTATACGCAGGTAACTACGACTTCTGGTATGAATCAAGCCAGTTAATCGTTAAGCAGATGAAAGAAGCTAACCGTAAGAAAGAAGAAAAGATTAAGGAATTACAGGACTTTATCCAGCGATTTAGCGCCAATGCTTCTAAATCAAAACAGGCTACTTCAAGAAAACGTGCTCTTGAAAAAATCGAATTAGACGAAATTCGTCCATCAAGCCGTAAATATCCATACATCGACTTTAGACCTAACCGTGAAATCGGTAATGAGGTTCTTACTGTGGAACATCTTTCAAAAACTATTGACGGTGTTAAGGTTTTAGATGATATATCTTTCGTTGTAGGACGTGAAGATAAAATAGCTTTTGTAGGTTCTAACGGCCTTGCAAAAACTACATTATTCCAAATTCTTGCAGGACAGATGGAACCGGATGAAGGTTCATACAAATGGGGAATTACAACTTCACAGTCATACTTCCCTAAGGATAACACTAAGGACTTTGACAGTGATGATGCAATTGTTGACTGGCTTACACAGTACTCAGACAACAAAGACGCAACTTATGTTCGTCAGTTCCTTGGCAGAATGTTATTCCCTGGTGATGCAGGTGTTAAGAAAGTTCGCGTACTTTCCGGTGGTGAAAAAGTTAGAGTTATGCTTTCAAAACTTATGATTTCAGGTGCCAACGTTCTTATTGTTGATGAACCTACTGACCACTTAGATATGGAAAGTATTACAGCACTTAACAACGGACTTATTAAGTTCCCTGGCGTACTTTTATTCTCTTCAAGAGATCATCAGGTTGTACAGACTACAGCCAACAGAATTATGGAAATCGTTAACGGTAAGTTAATTGATAAGATTACTACTTACGATGAATATCTTGAAAATGATGAAATGGCAAGAAAGAGAGCTGTTTACACAACTGACGGAATGGATGCAGATAACTAGAATCAAATATTTTGATTTGTTTTTTGCTTAGATTAATACATTTTATTATTAACAGTTAATTTTATGGAGTATCTATGAGACCACATACTATTACCTATCCCCCTGACGGTGTTGAACCAATTGGGGTTATTGAATTTGTTCACGGAATGTGCGAAACACGTAACCGTTATGCTGCTCCAATGGAGTATTTCAGCCGACGCGGATATATATGTGCCATTGCCGATATGCGTGGACACGGAGAAAACATATTAACAACTGATGACTTAGGCTATTTTGGCGAAGAAGGCTACAAAGGTCTTGTAAACGATGTTCAGGAATATACTATGTATCTTAAACGTGAATTTCCTAATTTACCTTTTATACTTCTAGGTCATAGTATGGGTTCATTGGTTGTAAGAACATATTTAAAGAAATATTCTCAGGAAGTTGATGCCGTTATACTTAGCGGTTCTCCTTCTGAAAACTCATTGGCTGCTGTCGGTAAGTTTTTAGCCAAGTTTCTTGCATTTTTTAGAGGCTGGCATTATAGAAGCCCTTTTATTGAAAATATGGTTAACGGTCCATTTGAGAAACCTTTCCTTAAAGAAGGTATCGTTAACTCATGGCTTTCTACCGACAAGTTTATTGTTGAGGAATATAACAAGGATCCACTATGTGGTGTTCCTTTCACACTAAATGGGTACTACTGCCTTTTCTCATTAATGGAACAGGTTTATAGTAAGCTTGGCTGGACTAACAAGAACAAACAACTTCCTGTTATGTTTATGTCAGGTGGAGATGATCCTTGCCGTAAAAGTGATAAAGACTTTAAAAAAGCTGTTACCCACTTTAAACACTGTGGTTTTCCAAATACTTTTTCAAAGTTATATCCGGGAATGCGACATGAACTCTTTAATGAATTAAACAATGAAGAAGTCTACTATGATATTCTTAAATTCTTAGAAATAAAAGTTGGTATTGAACCACTGGAAGTTGATGAGGATTAATTATTATCTATAAATAAAAAGAACCACGCTAATTAGTTTGTTGCAATGCACTATTAATTAGCGTGGTTCTTTTTGTAAATATAAATGAATCTTTCTCTACAAATACTCTTCTATTTCTTTATAGAATTTGTCTAGCTCTTTTAATATTTTTTTATCTTTTGAAGAACAAAGATATCCTATTAATGATTGTTCTCTATCCTCTACTGAAAGTGCTATTTCTCCATTACCTGTTACTATTTTGTCATATAATTCCATAGACTCTTGTGGGATGTAATATTGAGCTACCGAATTTACTATAGTTCCATTATTGCTATAATCAGCTGTTCCTACAGGTTCTAATTCCAATCCGTCTTCATCACCGGACATAGAAAAAGATTTTATTACCAATCCTCTGTATTCTTCTGCATAAATTGAAATAACGATTATCGTCTCCCTAAAATTATTCTCATCTGAATTTTTATTTATGCAAACATACGGTGTTGTATTCCATATCCACTTGTTTGATGGTCCTTTTTCCGTAAAACTTTTTTTGCCCTGTATTCTTAACGTTTCGACCTTATCATCACAAGTTAACTTCAAATTCTTGTATGTACTTTTTTTCATAAGTTTCTTTACAATTTTTTTGAGTTCCTTATAGTTATATTCTTTATGAACTACAACCTTTCTTTCTGCTGTTGCTGTATTTCCACTGCTGTCCTTTGCCTCATAAACCACTTTATAAGTTCCCGGTTTAGAGGTATCAACATTGTTCTCTATGACCTTAGGTTGAATTTTTTCCTCTGAATTATCACTACACTGCACCTCTGAATTTTCATCAAAATTCTGTCCCTGCGTAAGAAAAACATTACTTACGCTAAGTTTTGGTGCCTCATCGTCATAGACTTGTATCTTAACATCTTTTTCAACTGTTAAATCACCTTTTGTAATATCAACTTTTAAAGTATATTCTCCTACTTTGTCATATTTAAGGTCACTTATATTTCTTACTGAATAAGTTGCACCATTCTTAGTTTCAAACAACGTATTTGTATTCAATACCATTGATTCTTTGTTCATCTTAATTTTGTCATTCTTTACAACAAGATTAGATGCAACCTCTTCAATCTGCTTATTATATGTTATCGTCTGATAGGCTTTAATTCCTGCTACAATCCCTACTGCAATAATAGCAATGCCTCCAATTACCAAAGCTTTTCTTCTTTTTTTCTTTTGATTCTCTTTCTGTTCTCTTTCAATTTTTTCTTTAGTATCTATTAGTTTCTGCATACAAATATTTATACGTTCTTCAGAATCTTTCCAACCTTTAATTTGTTTATAATAATTAATTGCCTCTTGCAATTTGTTTTCTGTTTCTTCACACTCAGCTTGTTTTGCCATATTATAAATATTGTCTTTTTGTGATACTTCTGTCTCATCTGCCAGCTTTTGTAGGTATTCTTCTGAAAAAACTTTACCCAATACATCAATTTGCGCACCACAAAAATAACAACTCTTTGATGTCAAATTGTTAATATGTCCGCAACTACATCTCCAATATCTATCATATTTTCCAAACATACATTTTGTTTGAAAACCATAATTATCTGCACATTTATTCAATTCCTTTCTTAATTTTTCCTGAAAAACAATTTCCTTTTCTTCCGTATCTGCTTCAACACCTGTTGTTTCTTCTTCGCCGCTCCATTCTTCTCCATTTTTGAAAACAACACGTTTTATAAATAATTTAGCATAAGATACTCTTGGATCATCCAGTTCAATAGGATTTTGACCTCCAAATGCTTCCTTAGGCTTTATCTCCAATGCACCTAACATAAAATCATCAACCGTAATCAGTGGGGTGTCTGTCAAATCATATCCTACGGTTTTCAATGTAATATTATCTATTACTTCATCTGAAATATTGCTTAATTTAAATTGAACCAAATTCTTTTTTGTTTTATTGTCTGCTAAAATTCTAATAGTTTCAATTCTTACAGGATAATTTTCAAATATATAATTTGTATAATCTTTTTCACTTAGTATTTTATATCTGTCTGCCAATTTTCTATCACTCCTTCTGTATTTTTAAATTTCAGGTAATTCATCTTCTTTCTGTGATTCTCCTCCAACTTTAACTGCTGTTCCAGTTACCACAACAATTATATTATTTGCATTTCCCGGTGATACTAAATTAACAGAGATTCCCACTATTGCATCCGCTCCCAATTGTATTGCCTTTGACTCCAAATGCAACATTGCTGTATTTACTGCCTTGCCGTACAATTTTTCCTGATTTGCCATTCCGCCACCTAATACTCCACCTGCCAAATAAATATCAGTTCCTGAAACTACTCCAAGATAGTTTTCAATTTTCTTTCCTTCAATATTCTCCGTTGTTGTTTTTAACATTTCCTTCTCCTTTTTTATTTATATGTCCGATAATACCTGTAAATTTATTTTACATTACTTTTTTAATATACACAACGCAAAAAAAATTGCGTATCCTTTAAGTAAAACACTTAAAAGCATACGCAATTCTTTTTTATATTAATAATTTCCCAATATTTTCATATTAAGCGCTTCTGCATTAATTCCGCTAAGAGCATTTACAACTCCGGGCTGATTAGCCCTACCCTCAAATTCAACATAGAATCTGTACTCCCAGTTCTTATCCGGTACAGGTCTTGACTGAATGCGTGTCATGTTAAGGTCATTGTAAATAATATGAGATAACATCTGATATAAAGTACCTGATGCGTGAGGCATTTCAAAACTAATACAAATCAAACCTGCATCTCTTCTTGCCACTCTCTGACGGCTGATAATAATAAACTGTGTTGTATTAGAATCATTAAAATTAATGCCTTTATGTAAAATATTAAGTCCATAAATATTTGCTGCATTTTCGCTGGCAATACAACCTCTGGACTTATCTGACTGTTCCGAAATATATCTTGCGCTTATTGCAGTATTGGCAAGATTAACCTTGCCCCAACCATGTTCTTCAATAAACTTGTTGCTCTGCATAAATGCTTGTGGATGTGAATAAACATCCTTTATATCATCAATTGTAGCTCCCGAAATACCGCAAAGACAATGTTCGATTTTTACATCAAATGTGTCCACAATATAATTCTGAAATTCTACAAGCAAATCATATACATCTGTTACAATTCCCGCCGAAGAATTTTCAAAAGGAAGAACTGCATAGTCAGCCTTTCCATCTCTAACATATTTCATTGCTTCTCTAAAAGTTGTAACATTAACGTAGTTAACCTTATCCCCGAAATATTCTGTTGCCGCCTGCTGGCTGTAAGCTCCGGGAATTCCCTGATATACTACTGTTGCATCCTCTGTTGGAAGCTTATCTACAATATCAAACCCAATATCATTGTTTACGCCTTCTTCATTTAAAAGCTTATACTGCATCTTACGACTCATAGCCATAATCTGTTCAAACAATTCCTCTACGCCGTGAGCATAAAAATCGTCTGATGCTTTAGTCTTTAAAGTGGCTATTTTATCAAGCTCTCTTTGTCTGTCAAGAACTGGCTTGCCTGTTCTAAGTTTATACTCTGCAACATTTTTGCAAACTTCCATTCTTTTTTCAAACAATCTAATAATGCTATCATCTATTTCATCTATTTCTTTTCTGCTTTCTAATAAATCCTTCATTGTATTCCTTATGCTTTCTTCAGTTTTTTCTTATTGTTCAGACATCTGTTTCATGCTACATCCACCACAACCTGCACATTTGTTATCCGGCTGTAACTCCTCTAACATCTGACTAACTGTTTTATTTAAAATCGGATGTACTGCATACGGTGCTATTTGTTTAAGAGGTTCCAAAACAAAAAGTCTCTTATGCATTTCCACATGAGGAATTAATAAATCCTTTTCATTAACTATATCATTATTATATAAAACAATATCTATATCCAAAGTTCTTGGTCCCCAGTGTATTTCACGGGTTCTGTTTGCCTCAGCCTCAATTCTGTTAACTGTAGCTAATAATTCTTTAGGTTCATACAATGTTTCTATTTCAACGCAACCATTTAAAAAATTGTCCTGTTCCACAGGTCCATAAGGTTCAGTTTCAATAAATTTAGATACCGCCAAAACTCTGCAATTTTCATCATCATAAAGACTATCAATTGCCTGATTAAGGTATCCCTCCTTGTCTCCTATATTTGAGCCAATACTTAAATAAGCCTTATTCCACTTTCTTGAAATTGAAACAGCTACATTTCCAAAAGGTAACTTAATAGGTGCATTAGGCTTATTAATAGTAAAATCAATAGCCTTAATCTTTGGAAACTCTTTCAAAAGTCCTCTTGTCGTCTGCTCTGCAACAGCCTCTATTAAGTCAAATCTATTTTCAGTCATAAACTTATTTATAAACTTGCACGCCTTTGCATAATTAACTGTATCCTCCAAATCATCGCTTAATCCCGGAGTTCTCACATCAGTATAAAGGTTAGCGTCTACATAAAACTTCTGACCGTTTATTTTTTCATCTTCATTGCAACCGTGGTATGCAAATATTTCTAACTGTCTAATCTTAATACAATCCATATTATTTCCTTTTTAGATAATATTTTTGTTTTTTAATCTTTAATAGCATTTAAACTTATGCTTTTAGAATCTTCTCAGCCATCATCATTGCCTGATAATTCTCTTTTACATCATGAACTCTAAAGATTCTGCATCCTCTTTCAAGTCCCATAACTGTTGTGGCAACTGTGCCTGCCATTCTGTCATTCTTATCCACATCGAGAGTTAAACCAATAACAGACTTTCTTGATGTACCAAGAAGTACAGGATAACCAAGTTCCAAAAGTTTGTCCACGTGCTTAATTATTAAAAGATTCTGTTCATAATCCTTTGCAAAACCAACTCCCGGATCTAATACAATCTGAGAATCCTTAACTCCTGCCTTGTGAGCTATCTCAACAGATTCCTTTAATTCATTAACTACATCATTAACAAAATCATTATAAGTTATAACATTCTTATTATGCATAACACAGGCTGCTACACCTGTTTTTGCCACAAGGTCTGCCATATCTCTTTCGCCATACTTAAATCCCCATACATCATTAATCATGTCACATCCGGCTTTAACTCCGGCTTCTGCAACTTTAGTCTTATATGTATCAAGGGATACAGCAATATCAAAATTCTTCTTAATTGCTTCAATTACAGGCACTACACGACCTATTTCTTCTTCGTCACTAATAAGTGTGTAACCTGGTCTTGTAGATTCGCCACCTACGTCTATAATCTTTGCTCCATCCTTAATCATTTCTTCTGTATGCTTTAATGCAGCATCTAAGTTGTTAAACTTACCTCCATCTGAAAATGAATCAGGTGTTACATTTAAAATTCCCATTATTACAGGTTCTTTTTCTAAATCAAAATTGTATTTTCCAATATTCATATCATACTCCAATCTTTCTACTGTCCATCCCTAAAAATTGACAAGACGTCACTTCTAAGATTTCTGTCCTCTTCAAAAACTCCTGTACTTGCAAAAGTAACCGTCTTGCTTCCCGGCTTCTTAATTCCTCTTGCAGACATACACATATGCTCTGCCTGTGCCATAACAAGTACACCCTTTGCTCCCAGGTACTTCTCTAATGCCTTAGCTATCTGGTTAGTCATCTGCTCCTGAATCTGTAATCTTCTTGCATAAACTTCTACTGTTCTTGCAAGTTTACTGATTCCCACAACCTTGCCATTTGGAATGTACGCAATATGCACCTTTCCATAAAATGGCATAAGATGATGTTCACATGTTGAATAAAAAGTAATATCCTTTTCAATAACAACATTCTCATTATCACAAGTAAATGTTTTGGACAAATGTTCTTTAGGACTCATATTCATACCGCTACACAATTCTTCATACATTCTTGCCACACGGTCCGGAGTATCCTTTAGGCCTTCTCTATCAGGATTTTCACCGATTCCCTCTAATAAAAGTCTAATTCCTTCTTCTATTTTCTTCTTGTCAAACACGTCAATCTCTCCTTCCGGCTTTAACTGTTTGTTTAATGGTTACAGATTAATCTTACTACCTGTTTTAGCTCTCCTAAATAAGACAATGAACCAAACGCCAAAATCATATCGGCCCTGTTCTCTTTTATTGTATCTATTGATTCTTCCGCAGCCTGCTTCAAACTATCTGCAACCTGTACATTATGGTTATATTTCACCAAAGTTTCTGCAAGCTTGTGCCCGTCTAAACCTCGTGAATTGTTTGGCGTTATCGTAATAATTCTTTCTGCCCTGTCAGCAATAATTTCTGCTTCCTTGGAAAAATCTTTATCAGACAACACCCCCATTATAAATGTTATTCTCTTATTTGTAAAATATAAATCCAAAGTTTTCCTTAGTTCAAGCACTGCTCCCGGGTTATGAGCGCCATCAATTATAATTAACGGCTCCTTACTTATGACTTCCATACGTCCCGGCCAAACTGTTTTTTCTATGCCTTTTTTTATATTTTTCTCAATTGTATTTCCACTATTATTAATATTATTTTTCATACCAGTGCCATTATTCTTATCTGACTCATCGCATATATTGGTCTTTTCTGTTAATGCTTTATCAAGCACTAATGCTACCTCAACTGCTGTCTTAGCATTTTTAATCTGATATGTGCCAAGAGCCTGAAGGTTAAGAATATATTCTTTATTATTAGATGCTTTGTATGTAACCTTTGTTGTTAAACCATCTATTTCCACATTCTCAAAATCCTGCTCAGTAGGAATTATAAGTTCTGAATTCTTCTGCTTACAAACCTGTTTTATTACATTCTCAGCCTCCACTGTCTGTTTAGACATTACAACAGGACAGTTCTCTTTAATTATTCCTGATTTAACTTTTGTTATTTCTTCAATAGTACTGCCTAAAAACTGGGTATGGTCAAGACTAATTGTGGCAATAACACTGCAAAGAACTTTTTCAAATACATTTGTTGCATCAGTTTCTCCGCCCATTCCACATTCAATTAAAGCTATATCACAGTTCTGCTCTTTAAAAAACATTAACGCCTCTGCTGTTTCTATTTCAAAGGATGTAGGATGTGGCAAACCTTCACTATACATACTGTCACATTTTTCTTTTATTCTTGTAAGCAAATCAGCAGATTGTTCCTCTGATATGTATTCGTCATTTATTCTTATAATCTCACGCTCATTAAAAACTGCAGGTGAACAATATCTTCCAACCTTATATCCTGATTCCATTAAAATATTCTGAACAAAAGTCATAATGGAACCTTTTCCGTTAGTTCCTGCAATGTGAACTACTTTAAGTTCATTTTGTGGATTGCCCAATCTTTTAAGTAATTCTTTTATGGTATTAAGTCCCAGAATACTTCCCAACTTATTCACATTCTTCAAATACTCTCTTGCTTCACTATAATTCATTTCCATATCCTCAATCCTAATCTATTAAACAGTCAACTTTAATAATAAAATCTAATTATCACTTTAATAATGTAAAAGAAAGGCCTGAACAATTTCAAGCCTTCCCTAAATCTCATTAGTTTCAAAAACTATACTAACGCTATTAATATAAAATTAATATAAAACTCTTAATCAAGCATATTAGAATAACTAAGATATTTCTTCATTACATATCCTGTATCCTTGCCATATTTAATCTGGCACCACTTGCCATTCTCTGAGATGACCTGTACTTTCTTACCTGCTCCTATCTGAGTTATAAGTTTGGACTTGGCACTTGCCGACTTACGCAGGTTCAAAACATCAGTAGTATACATATACTCTTCTGCCGTAGTAGTCTCCTGAACAGTAGTCTGCGCCACTGTTGTAATCTGCTTTGCAGTAGTTGCCGAAGTTTTTGCCGTCTTCTTTCCTGATGAACAGGACTTAGCCAAAACCATTACCAAAATAAGCACAACTAAAATTCCAACACCAATTGCTATTATAGTGTTTCTCTTCTTAATCTGTTGCTCTCTAATTAACTCTGCCTTGCGTCTTCTGTTTTCTACTATCTTCTTTACTTCTTCTTTTCTTGCCGCTTCATTGTTTGTCCCTGGCATCCTATCACCTCTTTATCTATAAAGATGATTTAATTATCCAAACATACAAATCATCTCTATACGGATTATGACCTGCTTTACACTCCTACAGTTCTAAATATTATTCCTCAATAATTTCGTCATATTCTCCGTCTTCAACAATACTGTCAAACACTTCTGAAACCATGTCAAATTCTTCCTGTGTTTCAATATTGTCAAGTCCAGGCTCTCCATCTTCGTCTTCAAAATATCTATAAATAAATATTTCTCCATCTTCTTCTCCATTATCATGAAGTAATGCAATATAGTCCTGTTCTTCAACTTCAAAAATTGTAAGCACTTCGCATTCAATCTCTGAATCATCTTCCAATGTAATTGTTACAAATAATTCTTCATCTTCATTGTCAATATTATTAGTTCCCATCTTTTCCTCTTTCCGCTTTCCGCTATTTATTATCGGTATACCTTTTTTATACCAATTAGTTTGCTATAACTTTATCAAAACATACGGGAAAATGCAATAAAATAGATACAGTTCACAAATATTTAACTTTCTACAGCATCTCTTCCACAAACATGGACACTTCTATGGGGCATCCCAGCCTTTCCTCCACCGCATATATATTTAAATAATCTATGGCTCTTGTTATCGCCACATAAAAAAGTCTGCGTTCTTCCTCAAAGTCCCTCTCTCTTAATGCCTTTGACGTAGGGATTATTCCCTGATTAGCATCAACAATAAACACAGCCTTAAATTCCAATCCCTTAGAGCCATGCATTGTCATAATATTAATCCTGTTATTTGTGCCACCTTCTCCACTGCTCTTTTTACCAAAATCCTGACCTTCACTATTTTGTGCTGAATCAATGCTATTTATCCACTGTTCTAATGTATTAAACTTGCTACACTCCTGCACTAACTGTTCCAATTGTTTTAACAACCCTGACATTGGAATATTATTTTCAATGGCATACAGGCGCAAATACTCCTCATAACCTGCACCCTTTCTAATATATGACAATGCTGCCTGAGGTGGTAGCTTTCTTATCATCTCAATATGAAATAGAAAACTGTCTATGTTGTTTTTACTATAAATTCTTCTAACAGCGGAAATATTCATATTCACGCTAAGAACAACCTGCCTGCTTATGTATCTTTGAGGCTTATTTAAAACATATATTAAATCTTCATTGAAATATGTGCCGTCAAACTTTAATGCTCCTCTAACATAAGACAAAATATCCTTTGCAACCATACCATTATAAATGTTACTTCTATGCTTTCCACTTTCCGCTTCTATCTTTCTGTTTTTTAAAAAACTTGAAATCTCCTGAATCTGACTATTATTCCTAACAAGAATAGCCATTTCTGACAGACTAATCCCCTGATTTTCATATTTCTTTATTTTGGATACTACAAACTTTAATTCTTCCACTTGATTTCGAAACTTTCGTATATCAGGTTGAAAATCCTTATCATTATTAGCGTGAGCACACTTATCTAATCTGGTCTTATTATTTTCAATAACACGGCCTGCCACATTAATTATGGACTGAGTACTTCTGTAATTAACATCCAAGACAATAAGTTCAGCCTCG
>ERZ824480.949-NODE-949-length-29715-cov-3.623163_pt1 | contig 29715 bp, 27 predicted proteins | sample MGYA00519861_ERZ824480 | MGnify/ENA primary metagenome ERZ824480 (study PRJEB31778, sample SAMEA3449152) | human gut metagenome | biome: human gut; feature: human-associated habitat; material: faeces | place: United Kingdom | collected 2010/2012 ... | reverse complement strand
CTCCTGAATCGGGACGCAGAGCCTCTCCGCCTGGTGATCCAAAAATGAGCCCGTGCCCGCGGCACAGACGGTGTTCATCGAAAAGTCGGTCACTATCCCGTCTTTCAAAATGATTATCTTTGAGTCCTGTCCGCCGATCTCAAATATCGTGCGCACATCCGGATGGTAGTGCACGGTCGCCGTCGCGTGCGCCGTGATCTCGTTTTTCACCACGTCCGCTCCGACCATGAGGCCGATCATCTGCCTTCCGCTTCCGGTAACGCCGACGCCGCCGACCTCGAATCCCTTACCCTCGATTTCCTCGCGCAGTTCCTCCATTCCGGCCTTGACCGAGTTTATCGGCTGCCCCTTTGTTCTTATATATCTCGCGAAGAGAACCTCGGCATTCTCGTCCACAGCAACGACGTTCGTGCTGACAGACCCCGTGTCGATTCCAATGTATAATTTGCTCATAATTTCACTCCTTAAACGCTGACAGTTTCTTTTTCGGGCGCTTTTTTGGTAACTGCCCCCGTCTTTACCTTTTTTCTGTTTTTGCAAAGGTCACAGAACGCCTCCAGCCTCGTCTGCGTGTTCGCCTCGCCGTTCTGCTCGTCAATTGACATTGTGAGAATCGGAATATCCAGATCGTCCGAAAGCTTCGGGATCAGGCTTCTTGTCACAAGCTCGGGAAGGCAGCCGAAAGGCATCAAGTGAATAACCCCGTCAAAGTGCTTTGCCGCATAGTCCATTATCCTTCCGGTGTTCTCCATATCATGGCCGCCGCAGTTACAGAGCTTGTATTTCTCGGCAAGATCCCACATTCTCCAGCCTTCGCTCTTATTGATCTTCCTCGGCTTTGTGTTATGCTCGATCCACTCGGAGATGGTCTGATGGTTTACGACCTCGCACCCGAGTGCGTTTAAGCGCTTTTCGATCTGGTTATTCGTCGCGCGCTCCATAACGACATATATCTCGCCGACAAGTCCGATCCTGACCTTATCAGACTCCTTAACCGTCCTTTTTGGGATCGCGTCAAGCTTCTTCACCGACTCCTCATAGGTCTTTTTAAGCTCTTTTTTATTGTTGCACTTATAAAACGCCTTGTCGATCTCTTCTCTTGCGCGGTCAAACGAGCCGGACTCAACCTCATACGCGCGGTCGATATTTATCTTTCTGTCCACCGCGTCAAGATATTTTACCATTTCGAGCGCGAAAAGCGCATATTTTGCGACCTTATAAAGCGGAGTTTTGTTTTTGATGCGCTTTATCTGGCGGATGAAATAGCCCGTGTGGCGGAATATCGAATCGAAAATGACGACGTCGACATCATAGCCGGCCTTCCTCAATATCTCCTCGTGCACCTTGCCGTATAACCCGGCACGGCAGGGGCCCGAACCGCCGGAGGAAATTATCATCTCCGCCCCCTTTTCGCACACCTCAAAATATGACCCCATCATAACCTTGAAGGGATAGCATATGAATTCCGGGCTGTACAAAACGCCCAGATCGAACGTGTGCTGTGTCGGAAGCGACGGAGCTATTACCTCGTGTCCCAAAAGCTCTAAAAATTTTTTATATGCAGTTGTCTGCCCCATGTAAGGGAAGGAAACCTTCATACCAGCGCCTCCTTCTTTTTCATTTTGATCATATCGGTGAACGCCTCAAGCCTCGTCTGCACATGGTTGTCGCCCGTGTGCTCGTCGACTCTCATCGTCATAAACGGAATCTTTTTCTCTTCGCTTCTAAGCTCCATCAGCTTGCCGATGACAGAGTCCGGCCCGCAACAAAACGCGGTTAAGTGGATTATGCCGTCTATCTCGCCCTTATCCAAAAGGTAGAGCGCGCTGTTATAGACCTTTCTTGCGAACACCCAGTAAGGCTCCTTCATCGCCTTTTTGTCGGGTGCGTTTATCTCCTCGGGCAACATCTCAAACGTCGTGACGCCGACGCCCATCTCGTTAAGCTTTTTGACCGTGTCCATGCTGACAAAGTTGTCGTAAACGTTATAGACATAGCCCATCAATGCGATGTTTATGTTGTATTTCTTGATCTCGGGCGCTTCCTTGCCGGAAAGAATGTCAAACGCCTGGGAAACGGTATATCCCTTTTCGGAAAGTGCGCGGAACTTTTCCTGACAGGCTCTCGCCTTTTTAAGCGCCTTTTTCATTTCGCCCTTCGTGACGCCCAGCTTTTCGGTGAGTGCAAGATAAGGCTCATCTTCATTTTCGACAGACTTTTTATTTTCGAAAAACGCCATCAGTATCTTATCCTCATATTCGGGCAGTGAATACTTCACAATATCCGAAAGGCCCAGAAACTTCGGGCAGTACCACTCGTTTTTCAGCTTGTAAAACACCGGTATAAATATAAAGTCAACGCCTTTTTCGGTAAGATTTATAACATGTCCGTTAAAAATCTTTATCGGCACACAAAATTCGGAAACGGTGATCTTTGAGCCCTCGGAAATGATTCTTCCGTTCGTATCGTCCGAGATGACGACCTCACACCCGAGCTCGGAAAACAGGGTCTTCCAGAAAGGGCCGTAGTAATAATAAAGCAGCGCTTTAGGTATTCCTATCTTCATTTAACGAAAATCCTTTCATATTTAATATAGTATCTAAAAAATTACTTCCTTTAATCTTAACACTTTTTCCGACAAAATGCAATAGGAATTATTGAACAAATTTAAACCGAAAAGTCCGCCGTTATGATATTGGCATAACAGCGAACTTGACAGCAAAGCCTTTAATGTTGATTATTTTATATTGCTCTTTTTGAAGTACTTTTTAGTCTCCGCGGCAACAACTCCGGAGAGAAGCAGGAGCGCGATAAGGTTCGGGATCGCCATAAGGCCGTTCAATGTGTCCGAAATGTCCCACATCAGCGTGCCGCTTCCGACGGAACCTATTATGCAGAAAAGAATAAATACGACCTTATAGATAAACGTTACGACCTTGTTTCCGTGGGTCAGATATTCCCAGCAGGACTGGCCGTAATAGCTCCAGCCGAGGATCGTGGACAGCGCAAAAAACAAGATGCTTATCTGAATTACCGTGCCGCCGATTGTGCCGGGCAGTATCTCGTTAAACGCCGCGGCAGCTGCCGCGCCCTTGGAAGCGAACGCATCAAGGCCTCCCTCTGTTCCCGTAATTCCGGACAAAAGAACGGTGAGCGCCGTGAAAGTGCAGATTACGATCGTGTCGGCAAACACTTCAAAAATTCCCCAGAGCGCCTGCTCTACCGGCTCTTCGGACGACGATGCCGCGTGAGCGATGGGTGCCGAGCCGAGGCCCGCTTCGTTTGAGAAGACGCCGCGCGCGAAGCCCTGGCGGATCGCCTCCGCCATTACATATCCGAAGATACCGCCGCCGATCGACTTAAGCGAGAACGCACCTTTGAAGATTGAAGCGAACACGTCCGGAATTTCCGTTACTCTGAAAACAAGAACCAAAATGCCGGCGAGGATATAGAATATCGCCATAAAAGGCACCATATAGCTCGTTACCTGGCCGATCCTCTTAACGCCCCCGATAACGACTATCGCAACGATCGCGGCAAGGATACTGCCGGTGATGAGCGGCTTCACTCCGAAAAGTCCCTCCATCGCGCCGGCGATCTCGCTCGACTGCGCAATGTTTCCGATTCCGAAGCTTGCGATACCGCCAAGGAGTGCGAAAATAATCGCAAGGAATTTAAAGTGCTTTCCGAGGCCGTTTTCTATGTAGTACATCGGGCCGCCGTAGTGCCTGCCCGACTCGTCCTTCTCTCTGTATTTTACGGCAAGAGTAATCTCAGCGTATTTTGTGCACATTCCGAAGAATGCCGATACCCACATCCAGAATACCGCGCCCGGGCCGCCGGCAAAGATAGCGCCGGTGACGCCGGCAATGTTACCCGTGCCGACTGTGCCGGCAAGCGCCGTCGTCACCGCCTGGAACGGCGAAAGATTTGCGCCGTGGTCTTTTTTATCGCCCTTCTTAAAAAGCGATCCTACTGTATTTTTCATCATAAATCCGAATTTTCCGACCTGGATAAATCCGGTTCTGATGCTCAAATAGATACCCGTGCCGACCAAAAGCACAAGCATAATCGGCCCCCATGCAAATGAGTTCAGGACACCGTTTATATCGGTGACCCATTTTAGAAATTTTTCCATTTTTCTCTTCCCTTCGGTTGATTATTTATTATATGAGCCTTACTGCTTCATTATAACCTTATCAAATGTTTCGATCCTCTCGCCCGTGGGCAGGATAACGGTCTTTTTAAATTCTTCGGGTGATGTGATCTTGATATAAAATCCGTCCTTTTTCTCCCACTCTACTCCGATCCTGCCAAAGACGGTATCAACCGAGCCCTTTGCCCCGGCGCGGCCGGAAATACAGGGCTTTATCAAAACTTCTTTCTTAACCGCGTCGATCTTCCTTATGCCAAGATCCATCGCCGAAAACTCAAAGAGCGCGGCAGAGCCCCACGCGTGGCACTCCGAACGCGAATCGGTCGGCGTTTCGGGCACTGTTGAGCAGTCGAGCGCGACCAAGTTTCGCATTTTATTTAAAAGCTCCTCCCTTTTTTCATAGAGGCCGGCTTTTTCAAGCGCTCTGAAATAAAAATATGCAAAAGCAAATGTTGCCTTGGACTCTAAGTCAAGCGAATTTTCCATCACGGCTTTTTCTTTCCCGTCTGCCGCGCCGGACAGCACCGCCCAAACCTGCTCGTGTTGTGCGAAATATTTCTTCGACGGTGAAGATGCATAAAGCCCTTTCTCCTCATCGTAGCATAACGAATTTACATTTTCGTTCATCTCACGCGCGCTGAGCAAAAATTCCTCCGCCTCGCCGTTTCGGCCGATCATACGGCATATGTCCGCCGCCGCTGTAAGCGACGAGGAATACATCAGCGAAAGCACGGAGAGCGGCTCGCCCGGCTCTGAGTTCGGAATTCCGCGTTCAAACCCGTCAGCCCAGTCGATAAAGTTCCAGTTGGGGAACTTTTTGATAAGCCCGTCCTCTCCCTTTTGCTCGCCGAAGCGGCAAAGCATCTTTTCGATAACGGGAATATATTTTCTCGCGGTTTCAAGGTCGCCCGAGATGAGCACATAATCCCTCACCATAAAGCTGTAGATGAGCGCGAAGCCCGGGATTATCTGAAGTATGTTTGAAGGATAGCGCGACAGGAGCATTCCGTCCGCCCTCTGTGAAAGCGCAAAGTCCCTTATCGCCTTTTTTATAAGGCGGTAGTCGGAGCTTATGCGCGAGGAGAACACCGTCTGAAGATATGTATCCATAAGGTACTGAAGCTGTTCGTAGTAAGGGCAGTCGGTGAACGTCTCGTGCATACAGCGCCTTAATGTGCGCTCGCTGATCTTTATAAGCTTTTCGTCCGTCTCATTATAAAGCTTTAAGTCGGACGAGCCCTCCAAAGGATAGCCCGTTTCGATGAAATCAATTTTTTCTATCTCCACGCCGTCGCACTCGGCCATGACATAGCGGAAGGTGCGAAACCAGTAGGACTCAAAAACTCCGCCGCCGTCTGTCATTATCTCGTCGTAATCGCCGTAGATGCCGAGCGACGGATCGCTTCGCACGCCTTTAACGAGCATATCGCCTCTCTTTTCGGCGCGGCACTCGGCATAGGTCAGCCGAAGCTTGCCCGTACCCTTTATTTTAACGCGGATAAAGGCGCATTTTTCCTCGCCGGCGTCGTAAACGTTCCCGTCCGATGACAAAAAAGAGCCCCCGGAAAAATACATCATCGGGATCGTGCGCTTTTTAAGCAATATGCCGGGCGCGATGAGCCCGTATTCGTTCGAGCCGACCTCCTCGGTAAACACCCTTTTATAAGGCACCGGGTCAACCGGTTCATATTCTTTTATTGTCACGCGCTCGTTCATACCGATCGACGCGGAGACGGGCTCTGAAAAAAATTCAATATCGTTTGAAAGGGCGCATTTCCAGCCGGACTCGGTCGAAAGAAGAGCGCTTTCCACTGCGAGGCACGCCTTTCCCGAACGGCTGACGGAGAGCAGCCTTTCGCGGTCCGCCCAGTCCCCGTCCGTCTTTAAAGAAAGGACGAGCGCCGTTATCTCATTTTCGCCCTTTTTCAAGGGGAGGCAGACCTCGTCATAATACCTTTCCTCCGTCGTGCCCTTAAGCGGTCCGACAGCCGTCAAAGCGCCATTTAAATATAGCTTATAGCGTGCGTTTGCAAATACTTTCACCGTCTCATTTCCCCCATCGGAAACGACGGTTTTTGTGAATTTATATACGGCGTTCTCATTTTCCTTAGCCGCAGGGTGCGTTATCGACAATGCGTTCATATAATCTCTCCAAAGGCCTTTTTAAGCCTTGACAGCCCGTCGTTTAGTGTTGCTCTCGGGCAGGCCGTGTTAAGCCTCAAAAAATATCTCCCGTTGCCGCCGTATTGGGCACCTTCGCTTATGTAAAGCCCGGTTTTTTCGCGGATGGCTTCCGAAAGGGCGACAGAATCGTCCGTAAAATGTGAAACATCGAGCCAGAGAAGATATGTCGCGTCCGACTCGGCGACCGTGATTTTTGGGATATTCTCGCCGATAAAGCGGCGCGCGGCCGTCTTATTTTCATAAATGTATTCTTTAAGCTCACCGAGCCACTCATCGCCCTTGAAAAACGCCGCTTCCGCCGCGCGGACGGCGAAAACGTTCGGCTCTGCCACCTCGTCGGTATTCACCGCGCGGCGCATTTTGTTAAAAAGGTTTTCGTTTTCCGCATAAAACGCCGCCGTCCCGATCCCGGCGAGGTTAAAGGCCTTCGTCGGCGCGAGAGCGGTTATGCTGATGTTTTTGCACGTCTCCGAGACCGAGGCGAAGGGCACATAGTCCTTCCCCGGGGTCGTGATGTCGCAATGTATCTCGTCCGAAATGACGGTGACGGAGTGCTTTTTGCACAGCTCACCGAGGTGCGAGAGCGTCTCTCTATCCCAGATATTGCCCGTCGGGTTCTGCGGATTGCAAAGGATCAAAAGCGACGTTTCGGGGTCGGACAGCTTTTCCTCAAGATCCGAAAAGTCCATCTCATAACGCCCGGAATCATATTTAAGCGGGTTTTCGACTACCCTTCTTCCATTATTTATGACAGAATTAAAGAAAATATTATATGTCGGGGTCTGAATTATCACCTTTTCGGCCGGGGTGGTGAGCTTTCTCACCGCGCTTGAAATGAGCGGAACGACGCCCGCGACAAAGCAGAGCCCCTCTTTTTTCATTTTAAATGCGTGAAGCTTTTCCCAGTGGCGGATATATGCATCATACCACCGGTCTGTAACAACCGAATAGCCAAAAACACCCTTTTGGGCGATTTTAACAAGCTCGTCCGTCACCTCCGGCGCGGTGCGAAAGTCCATATCCGCGACCCACATGGGAAGCTCGTTCTCGCCCACGTCCCACTTTAATGAGCCCGTGTTTCTGCGGTTTATCACCTCGTCAAAATTATACTTCACCCATCTCACCCCTTTATGATCTTCGTTTTGCCGGGGTCGATCTTATCGGGCTCGGAAATGATCTCGCCTATGTCCTCGGCCTTTATGATTCCGCCCGACGGGTTCTTGATGCTCTCGACCCTGCCGGTCAGCGTCGCATCAACAGTGGAATATTCAAACGCAAGGTCGGTATTTATCACGCGGCAGTTTTCCATTTTCAAATTTTCGGCATAGCAAAAGCCCTGATGGCTTTCGACCGTGCAGTCGATAAGCGTTAAATTGACAGAGTTCCAGCCGATATACTCGCCCGAAATGAAGGAGTTTTTAACCGTTACGTTCTCTGTGTTCCAGAACGCGTCCTTCGATATAAGGCGCGAATTTTCGATTGTTATGTTTTTCGCCCCGTCAAAGGAATAGTTGCCCGTTAAGGTAAAGTCCGAAAATTTCGAATCGGAAAGCCCGAAAGCAAAATAGTCCCCCTCCGCGGTCAGGTTTTCCGCCGTCACGGTGCGGCAGTTCCAAAGCGTCTCCTCGGCATGGGGCATCGAAACTCCGGAAAGGCGGATGTCCTCTGCCCGTCTGAATGTCTTGGGTGCGGAGATCACCGTGTCTTTAACCTCGATGTTTTTGGTATACCAAATTCCGGCGCGTGCGCCGATGTCCAAAAATCCGCCGTCCACCTTGATATTTTTACAGTACCAGAGCGGATATTTCCACCTGAAAATGCAATTTTTAAGTAAAATATTCTCGCTTTCCTTAAGCGGCGACTCGCCGTCAAAGAAAACCGAATCTTCTATCTTTTCATTCTTAAGCCCGAAAAGAGCTCTCTCACCGCTGAAATTACCTTTCAATTCTGGTTCCCCCTTTATTCTGTTTATTTTATCACATCAAGACTAAAAAGTCAAGAAAATGACGGCTTTTGCCGAAAATTTTAAGGCAAGAGCCGTCATTCTTTCACTCAAGCGAAATCATTTCTGGGTTTTCCGAATATTTTTCGATAATTCGACCCGAAATCCGCATTTTTTACTGTGCCTTTGAAAGGTCGATCTTCACGATTCCGTCCGGCCCGGTGTAGGGCACCGTCGCCGTGGGTGTTCCGAGCGCATATGCGCCGACCTCATACTGGTTAAAGTAGAGCACGAGCGCATCGTCATTAAGATACCATGAAACGTTTCCGCTCTGATTTTTGATGTTTGCCGCAACCTCGCTTGCGTCCCCTTCCTTACCAAGCTCCGCTATGAAGCCGGAGAAAGCATTATTAACCGTTTCGTTCACCTTTTCGGGGTCTGCGTCGAGCACGTCGGTCAGCGAGAGCTCCTTTTCCATCACCATCTGGAACGTTCTCGAATAATAGTTCGTGGACGGGTGCGCGCCGTTCATATTCTTATAGTCAGTCATTCTGATCGAGATCATATTGTTGCGGTTTAACATTACGTCATAGCTTAAGTCAAATTCCTGCGGGCGGAAATTGTCTCCCATCGCTGTGCGAAGATCCGCGGCGTCCTTCTCAAGCGCCTCCGCAATGTCGTTGACAAAATCGTCCGCCATGGAAAGGTACTCCGAATTGATCTGCTTGATAAAGTCCGTCTCGCCCTCGATGATGGGATATGCACAGTCAAAATTGATGAGGGGCGTTCCGTCCCTGTCCGACACGATTCTTGTCATATGGCCGGGTTTGATCTTGTACTGCCCTGCTTTTTCGCTTATTGAAACCGTCTTTGTTTCGCCGTCCCAGTCAACCTTTAAGTTAAGGCTTTCGGACACTGCGCGAAGTGGCACTAATGTTCTGCCGTTCTCAATCCTGGGCGCAGCGTCAAGCTTCACGGTCTTTCCGCCGACCTGCATCTCGTCCGACCCGATTTTTAAGCTTAAATATTTTTCACCCTTCATCGCGTTGACAAAGTTACCGTCCTTCTGGGGCGAATAGCTCACCGCACAGCCGAGCGCTTCAAATATCGCTCTGAAAGGCACGAGCGTTCTGCCCTCATCGATCACGGGCAAAACGTCAAACGCAAGTTTTTCACCGTTGAGGCTGACGCTTATGTCCCCGTCCGCCGCGCCGGATGAAAAGCAGAGCCCTGCCGCGAGGCACGAGGCAATAATGGCCGATGTTAATTTCTTTTTCATTAAAACCATCCTCCCTCTTTATCTTAAATTTCAAGGGGTTTTTCCATCTTCATTTTACCATAAAACAGGAATTTGTAAACAGAAAAATTTTTATTTAATAAACATTTAATAAAAATGAAAAAAGCTCCGGAAACACCAGATATTTATATTCATCTGCCGCCGTATGATGGCTTGAAAAGCAATTCTCTCCCTCCGTCAAAACCTGCGGTTTTGCCACCTCCCTCTGACGAGGGAGGTGGCAAAAATAGTTTTATCAAAATGTTTAAAATGAAAAAAGCGCCGCGCGGCGCTTTTTTCATTTTGCCGGGTGCTCTTTTCTTTCTTCTTTATCCTTGAAAAGAAGAGTTATCGACCATATGCCCGAAAGCCCGACGAGCGAATAGATTATTCTGCTCATCAGTGCCGTCTGCCCTCCGAAGAGAGCTGCCACGATGTCAAATCCGAAAAGGCCGATTGAGCCCCAGTTGATTGCGCCGATTATCACAAGCACCAGCGCTATAATATCTGCTGTCATCAATTTCACTCACTCCTTACACAAGTGAGTATGCCCCGAAAAATTTTATTTATACATGAAAAACTGCCTGCGCAACGTTAAAGTACACCAAAAGCGAGAAGCAGTCCACGACCGTGGTGATTAAAGGCGAGGCCATTATCGCCGGGTCGAACCCTATCTTTTTCGCCGCGATGGGAAGAAGACAGCCGATGGACTTTGCCACGATGACCGTGATCAGGAGTGCAAGGCTCACGGTAAACGCAATCGAAAACGTGGTGTGAAGCGCATATTCGCCGCCCGAAAAATAATATTTCATCACGAAAACGCGGACAAAGTTTACTGCCGAAAGCACGATTCCGCAAAGAAGCGCGACTCTTATCTCCTTCCACCAGACCTTTAGGACCTCCGAGCCCTTGATGTCGCCCAGCGCGAGGCTTCGGATAACAAGTATCGAGGCCTGCGAGCCGCAGTTTCCGCCCGTGTCCATCAGCATCGGGATGAACGCTATCAAAAACGAGATATTGGCAAGGCGCTCCTCAAAAGAATCGATAATAGCACCCGTAAAGGTCGCCGAAAGCATCAAGAGCAAAAGCCATGGAATCCTGTTTAAGAACTGGCGCACCGCGCCCGTCTTCATATATGAATCCTCCGAGGGCGTTACCGCTGCCATAAGCTCGAAGTCCTCTGTCGCCTCGTCCTGAATGACCTCGACAGCGTCGTCTACCGTGATGATTCCGACAAGCCGATTTTCGTTGTCAACGACCGGCATTGCCGATAAGTCATATTTTGAGAACATCGAGCCGACCTCTTCTTTGTCCTCAAGCGTCGTCGCATAGATGACCTTTTCGTCCATAATGTCGCCGATTAAGACCTCGTCGCCGGCCATTAACATATCTTTGATAGTGACTGTGCCCTCTAAGATCCTGTTTTGATCGGTCACATAGAAATTCGAGAAATCCTCGACATCGTCCCCCTGCTGCCTTATGCGGGAGAACGCCTCTCGCACGGTCATTTCTTTTTTAAAGTCTAAAAACTCCGTGTTCATCAGGCTTCCGGCAGAGTCCTCCGGATATTTTAACAGCCTGTTTATCGCCTGACGCGTTTTGGAGTCAGTGTGCTTTAATATTCTGTTCACGGCGTTTGCCGGCATCTCCTCCAAAAGGTCGACCGTGTCGTCCAAAAAGAGCTCGTTTATGATGTTATGAAGCTCCGAATCCGTTATCGTCGTGATGATGCTCTCCTGAAGGTCGTGCTCCATATAGGCAAAAACCTCGGCCGCCTGCTCCTTCGGAATGAGTCTGAAGATCATGACCGCCATTTCCTCGTCGATACTCTCGAGTAGCTCTGCGGTGTCGACCTCGTTCATCGAGGTTATGATCTCCTTGATCCTCAAAAATTTTCTTGCCTCGAAAAGCTCGGAAAGCTCTTCCTTTAGTTCCTTAAAATCCTTTTCGTCCTTTTTTTCTTCCATTAAAAAAACCGCCTTTCTCCGAAAGACGGCAACAAAACAAGCCCTAAGCCTCAGCTTAAAGCGGTGTTGCGAACGCCTTCCGGCAAATTATTCAACTTAAAAATGCATAATCGACTGCCGTCCGCGTCCATTTAAACACCTCCGAAAAAATTATACATTAAGTATATCACCAATCTTTTTTTCCGTCAAGTGCGAAAAATCACATATTTTGATATTATTTTGCACAAAATTAAGTCCGAATATGCGTGTTTTACTTGACTATGAGCGATTTTTAATATAAAATAGAATAGATAAAAACTATTAAGGAGTATTTTTATGTTCGCAGATAAAGCGGAAATTTTAATAAAAGCGGGAAACGGCGGAAACGGACTTGTTTCCTTCCGCCGCGAGATGTACGTTCCCGCCGGCGGACCGGACGGGGGCGACGGCGGAAAGGGCGGCGACATTGTTTTCGAGATTGACCCCGAAACGAGCACGCTTGCCGATTTTAAATTCAAAAGAAAATATTTTGCCGAGAACGGCGAGGACGGGAAGGCGAAAAGGTGCTTTGGCAAAAGCGGAGCGGACCTTGTGATAGGCGTTCCCGAGGGCACGCTTATCCGCGATAAGGAGACCGGGCGGATTTTAGCCGATATGACGGGTGAAAACCGCCGCGCCGTTGTCGCAAAGGGCGGAAACGGCGGCTTCGGAAACCAGCATTTTGCAACCCCGGTGCGCCAGGCGCCCCAGTTTGCCAAAAGCGGGATAAAGACCAAGGAGCAGACCGTGACCTTAGAGCTTAAAATGATTGCGGACGCGGGGCTTATCGGCTTTCCCAACGTCGGCAAATCCACGATTTTGTCGCGCGTGACACAGGCGCGTCCGAAGATAGCTAACTACCATTTCACGACCCTTGTCCCCAACCTCGGCGTCGTTTTCATGGGCGAGGGCAGAAGCTTTGTCCTTGCCGATATTCCCGGAATCATCGAGGGCGCGAGCCGCGGGCTCGGGCTCGGGCATGACTTTCTGCGCCATATCGAGCGCACGAGGGTGCTTATCCATGTTTTGGACATTTCGGGCTCTGAGGGCAGAAACCCCATAGAGGATTTTAACGATATCAATAACGAGCTTAAAATGTATTCCGAGTCCTTAGCGTCGCTTCCCCAGGTAGTCGCCGCGAATAAGTGCGATATATGCTATGACGAGGACGCGAAAAACAGGGTTATAAAATACATTGAGGACAGAGGCGTCCGCTGCTTTGAGGTTTCGGCGGCAACGGGCGAGGGGCTGACTCCGCTTTTAAACTACGTTGAGTCCCTCCTTCCCACTCTCGGACCCGTTCCGGTGTTCGAAAGCGAGATGGTCTACGGCGAGGAGGAGCTTTCCGACGAGTTCACCGTCATAAAGGAGGACGACGGCTCCTATACCGTGGAAGGTCCCTTTGCCGATAGGCTTGTCGGCAGCGTTAATTTTGACAATGACGAGTCCGTCGCATTCTTCCAGCGCACGCTTCGCCGCCGCGGAATTATTGACGAGCTTGTAAAATTGGGCTGCCGCGAGGGCGACACCGTGAGAGTATCGGACTTTGAATTTGATTATATGGATTAGGAGAATAGTGATGATAACAAGCAAGGAACGCGCATTTTTAAGAGGAAAGGCAAACACGCTTACGGCAAATTATCAGATAGGAAAAGGCGGAATAACGGATTCGGTGTGCACCTCGATTTCAGAGGCGCTTGAAGCAAACGAGCTTATTAAAATAAAGATACTGGAAAACGCCGACCTTTCGACAAAGTCCGCGGCGGTGACCGTTGCCGCGGCGACAAATTCGAACATCGTTCAGTGCATCGGGCGCATCTTCGTATTATACCGCCCGGCGCGCGAGAAGGAAAAGCGCAGGTTTTTGGTATGAAGTCCGGGCTTTTCGGCGGCTCTTTTGACCCTGTGCATTCAGGGCACCTGGCCGCCGCCAAACGCGCCAAAGAGGCGCTCGGCCTTGACCGCGTGATATTTATCCCGAGCGGAGTAAGCCCCCACAAAACGCTCACCGCCTCGCCCGAAGCGCGACTTGAAATGGTGAAGCTTGCCGTTTCGGGGATTGACGGCTTTTTAGTCTCGGACTTTGAGACGAAGAAAAAGACCAAGTGCTATTCATATGAGACCGTGGCAGAATTTAAAAAGCTTTACCCGGATGATGAATTATATTTCATCATCGGAGACGACGAGTATTCCTCGTTTTTCTCATGGTACAAGCCCAATGAGCTTTTATCGATGTGCCGCTTCGCCGTCTTAACACGGCACGGGGCAAAGATAAAAGAGCCTTTTATCGGTATCAGTATGCCTCCGGTCAAAATATCTTCAACCATGATAAGAGAGCGCGCCGCATCACGACTCGACCTTTCGGGCTTACTTCCCCCGGGCGCGGCAGAATATATTAAGAAAAACAAACTTTACACGAAATGAGATGAAGTAAATAACATGATGAGCTATGAGGAAATTTTGGAACGCCTTAAAAACACGCTGACAGAAGACCGCTTCGCCCACACCATGGGCGTTGTCGACGCGTCGGAGAGCCTTGCTCTGCGCTACGGATGCGACGTTAACAAGGCGCGCATCGCCGCGCTTTGCCACGACTGCGCGAAAAATCTTGACCTTGCCGAGCTTAAAAAGCTGTGCAAGAAATATAAAATAAGGCTCGACAACGTGTCAAAATGCGAAGGCAGGCTTCTTCACGCCTATGTCGGCGCGCACCTCGCTAAAGAGGAATTCGGCGCGGCAGACCCCGAGATATTCGACGCGATATATTACCACACGACCGGAAAGCGCGATATGTCGCTTTTATGCAAGATAATTTTCCTCGCGGATATGATCGAGCCCGGCAGGCGCAACCTTGAATTTCTGGACGAGATACGCCGCATGGCATACATAGATTTGGACAGGGCTATCATAATGGAGTTTGACTCCACGATCGCCTATGTCATAAAAATGGAGCGCCTTTTGCACCCGGACACGATAAAGGCGCGTAACTATCTTATCGAAACCCGAAAGGATCTTGACTATGGAAAATAATGAAATGGGCACAAAGGAAAAAGAATTATATATTAAAGAGCTTCTCGAAAACAAAAAGGGGATCGATGTGACCGCGGTCGACCTGTCGGAGGCGACAAGCGTTGCCGACTCGTTCGTCATCGCGTCGGGCACCTCCGTTCCCCATGTTAAGGCCCTATGCGACGAGGTTGAAGAAAAAATGTCCGAAAAGGGCATTGACCCCTTAAGGGTCGAAGGCTACAGAAGCGCCTCCTGGGTATTGGTTGACTACGGCGACGTTGTCGTTCACATTTTCACACCCGAGGCGAGAGCCTTTTATAATCTGGACAAGCTGTGGGCTTAATATTTCTGAAAGGATTGATATATTATGTACGATTTTAAGCGTATCGATAAAAAGTGGCAGAAATACTGGGAGGATAACAAGACCTTTGAGGCAAAGACGGGCGAGAACAAGAAAAAGAGCTTTCTTTTGATAGAGTTTCCCTACCCCTCCGGCCAGGGTCTTCATGTCGGCCATCCGCGTTCATACACCGCGCTTGACTCCGTTGCGAGAAAAAGAAGACTCGAGGGCGAGAACGTTCTTTTTGCTATCGGATGGGACGCGTTCGGCCTTCCGGCGGAGAACTACGCGATCAAAAATCACGTTCATCCGGAGATCATCACCGCGAAAAACATTGCAAACTTCAAGCGCCAGTTAAAGTCGATCGGCTTTTCGTTCGACTGGTCGCGCGAGATAAACACCACCGATCCCGACTATTACAAGTGGACGCAGTGGATATTCTTAAAAATGTTTGAAAAAGGGCTTGCCTATAAAAAGGAAATGCCCATAAACTGGTGCACGAGCTGTAAGTGTGGCCTTGCGAACGAAGAGGTCGTCGGCGGCAAGTGCGAGCGTTGCGGAGGCGAGGTCATCCAGAAACAGCAGAGCCAGTGGATGCTCAAGATCACCGCATATGCGCAGAGGCTGCTTGACGACTTAAAGGATCTTGACTATGCCGACAGGATCAAGGCTCAGCAGATCAACTGGATCGGCCGCTCCGAGGGTGCGGAGGTCAACTTTGAGATCAACGAGACCGGCGAGACCTTAACGGTTTACACCACGAGGCCGGACACGCTCTACGGCGCTACATATATGGTCGTTTCTCCGGAGCACCCCATGATCGATAAATATAAGGACAAGATCAAAAATATCGACGAAGTTTTAGCATACCGCGCCGAGTCCGCCAAAAAGTCGGACTTTGAGCGCACGGAGCTTGCGAAGGACAAGACGGGCGTCGCATTATCGGGCATCACCGCGAAAAACCCCTTGACCGGGCGCGACATTCCTGTCTGGACGAGCGACTATGTTTTGATGAGCTACGGCACGGGCGCCATCATGGCCGTTCCCGCGCACGACGAGCGCGATTTTGACTTTGCGAAAAAGTTTGACCTGCCGATAATCGAAGTTATTAAGGGCGGGAAAGACATCACCAAGGAAGCATATACCGACGTTGAAAACGGCATTATGATAAATTCGGGCGACCTTGACGGCCTTTCCTGCAAGGAGGCGCAGAAAAAGGTCATCGACTATCTTGAAGCAAACGGCCTCGGCAAGAGAAAGGTCAACTTCAAGCTCCGCGACTGGGTATTCTCGCGCCAGAGATATTGGGGCGAGCCGATCCCGATCGTTCACTGTGAAAAGTGCGGATATGTTCCGCTCCCCGAGTCCGAGCTTCCCTTAAGGCTTCCCGAGATCGAGAAGTTTGAGCCCGGCCAGAACGGCGAATCGCCCTTAAACAACTGCACCGAGTGGGTGAATACCACCTGCCCGCACTGCGGCGGCAAGGCAAAAAGAGAGACCGACACCATGCCCCAGTGGGCCGGCTCGTCGTGGTATTTCTTAAGATATACCGACCCCAAAAATTCCGAGGCGTTAGCCTCAAAAGAAGCGCTTGACTACTGGATGCCCGTCGACTGGTATAACGGCGGAATGGAGCACACGACGCTTCACCTTCTCTATTCAAGATTCTGGTATAAATTCTTATATGACTTAGGCGTTGTGCCGACAAAAGAGCCTTACATGCGCCGAACCTCGCACGGTATGATCCTGGGCGAGAACGGCGAGAAAATGTCAAAATCACGCGGCAACGTCGTTAATCCCGACGAGATGGTCGACACCTACGGAGCGGACGCTTTCAGAACCTATGAGCTTTTCATCGGCGCGTTTGACCAGTCGACCCCGTGGTCGACCCAGGGCCTTTCGGGCTGCAACAAGTTCCTTGACAGAGTATATAACTTAAAGGATATGGTGACCGATTCTGACGGCTATTCGCCCGAGCTTGAGTCGCTCATGCACAAGACAATAAAAAAGGTCGGCGACGACATCGAGAAGATCAAGTTCAACACTGCTGTCGCAGCGCTCATGAGCTTAGTCAACGAGTTTTACAAAAAGGGCTCCGTCACACGCGGAGAGTATAAGACCCTTTTGATCTTATTAAATCCCTTCGCTCCGCACATCACGGAGGAGCTTTTCGAAATGATGAGCTTCGGCGGCACGCTTTAGGCAAGCACGTGGCCGACCTATGACGAGGCAAAGACCATTGATCAGACCGTTGAGATGGCTGTCATGATCGGCGGCAGAGTGCGCGCAAAAATCATGGTTCCGGCCGATATGGCAGAGGAAGACATCAAGAACACCGCGCTTTCTGACGAGACGGTAAGATCCGCTCTTTCGGGCAAGAATGTGACGAAGATCATCGTCGTTCCTAAAAAGCTCGTCAACATCGTGGCGAAATAATAATGCAAAACTATGAAAAGGAGGCGGCTTAATTGAAGACGAATTACGACAGCCTAAAGGAGCATAACGAGTCGCTCGCGAACTATCTCATCGCGGCGGACGCGCTGGTAAAGACCTTCCCCGAAAAAGCCGCCGTTCTTTACGGCAGGGCAATGAATTCGTTTCTGGCTGTCATCTGCTCGGACAACGACATTGCCTTTGACCGCGCGAACGATTTAACGCCGATCAATATGATCGGCACGGCATATTCGGGAGGCGTCATCAGCAAATACGAAAAGGGCGTTTTAGACGATATACGCTACAGCGCTTTCACGGCGGAAAACCCATCCCTCTCCGGAAAGAAGATCGACTCAAAAACCCTTATCGAAAAAGTCGTGAGCTTTTTCGGAATGGTGATGCGCTACTATCATTTAGAGTCGGAGACGTATTCCGATGACATTTTGCCGATCGGGCAGTATTCTGTAATCTCACAGCTCGGGAGCTTTGAGCTTGACACGGCATATGACAGGGTATATCTGGCTTCCTATGATTCGGAGAGCAAGAACGAGGGCTTTGCCATCATCGCGCAATACGCGCGCGACCGGTCCGACTTTGCGAACGAGGTGTTCTCCCGTCTCGAATCGGGCACGCTTAAGCTTAAATACAGTGCGAAAAGCCTGGTTCACCCCCAGATCATCGACCATCAGAAGGGTAACAATCTGATATTCTTAAAAAGCGTCATCCCCAAGGGGTTCTTGAAGTTCTCGTTTGACGACTTTCTTCCGCTCCTTGCCGAACAGCGCATAAAATTCATCGTGAATCTTGCCGGCGCGCTTTATAACATTCATTCGTCCGGCCTTTCGCTTTCCGGCTTCTCTCCGGAGGACATATGGATCTCATATAACAGCTTAAAATGCGTCATCTCGGGTATGGAGTCAAGAATCGGCTGCCCCATGGGCACGGAGACAAGCAAAAACTCAGACGTTAAAAACTTCGCGGCGCTCACCGCGGCGCTCTTCCCGGAGTATGACAAGATACCGGTTGCCGGGCTCACCATAAAGCACGCGCTTATGGGGAGCGGCAAGGTCTCGATGGAAAAGGTATATTTCACGCTCAAAAAAGAGGCGTTAAAAAGAAGCTATGACGCAAAACCGCTTTCGGAGCTTTTGACAGGCGATGTGAGAGATACATACCGCACGCTTTCAGAGTCCGTCCTCCCCCCGACCGCCCATGCCGGCGCGGCCGCGGTAGACGAGGACTTTTCCGAAATGTATTCAAAGGTTTTCGGCTGATAAGTAAGGAGGAGCTATGAGGCGCGACAAGCACAATTACTATCTTGATATTGCCGGCACGGTTTTGGAGCGTGGCACATGCCTTCGCCGAAACTACGGCTCTATCATCGTTAAAAACGACGAAATCATCTCCACCGGATACACGGGCGCACCCCGAGGAAGGGTGAACTGCTTGGACCTGGGCACCTGCCGCCGTGTGGCTTTAAACGTTCCGCGCGGCGAACGCTATGAGATGTGCAGGAGCGTTCATTCCGAGGCGAACGCCATCATCAGCGCTTCGCGGCGCGATATGATCGGCGCGACGCTGTATCTTGTCGGTATGGACTCTGAGACCGGGCTTTTGGTTAGCGACGCGTGCAGCTGTGCGATGTGCAAGCGAATGATAATAAATTCCGGCATCGAAAAGGTCGTCATCAGAAACACGCCGGATAAATACACGGTCATCAATGTGTCGGACTGGGTCGATAACGACGACTCGTTAGGCGACAAAACAGGTTATTAAAAGTCGCCGCCCCGAATATACTTTACGGGGTGATAATATGACTTTGGGAAAAAACGTTTCCTTCCGCCGCGCGGTTCTTTTATCAAACGGTCTTGAGCCCGACTTTATCGACGAGGTTATGCTCGCCTTTTCGTCATACGGGGCGGCGGTGAATCTCTTTCATGAGGCCGGAAGCTCACTTGCCGCTTTAAGGGCATATCAGATAATCACGGCCGAGTCAAAGATCGCGGCGCTTAAATACCGCTCGGAAAATTCCGGGCCGGCGCGAGGTATTACATGTTACACGAAGCTATCAGAAAAAATCTTATCAAAACTGCCGAGTCGGGCGACATTTTTTCGGCGCTTATTTTGTCCGGTCCGGAAGGAATAGGCAAAAGGACTATTGCAAGGGAATTTGCCGCGGCCATTCACTGCGAGGCCGAATCGGGAAGGCCCTGCGGAGTGTGCCCCTCGTGCGTCAAGCATAAGACAGGCAACCACCCGGATTATTTCGAGCTCACGGCAGAGCCGGGAAAGAAAAACATCTCCGTTTCGGCGGTGCGCTCCGCCTGCGAGAACCTTTTTATCAAGCCGCTTATTTCGGACAGAAAAATTCTTTTCATTCCGGAGGCGGATCTTTGCGAAGCGCCGGCGCAAAACGCAATGCTAAAGTGCTTCGAGGAGCCGCCGCCTTACGCCGTCATCATCTTGGCGGTGCGAGACTTATCGGCTCTGCTTGAAACGATAAAGTCGCGCGCGGCGATCATTCCCATAAATCCGGAACCGGAGGAGGGTATCCGCTCATTCGTTAAAGAAAACTATCCCGACAGCGCGAAAAATGCGGATTTTATCGCCGCTTTCTCATGCGGCATCGTTAAAAAAGCGGTGCTTTTATCGGAAAACGCCGAGCTTTCGGAAAAAAGAGCTCACCTTTTATCGCTTTTATCTTCGTTTTCAAAGAGCCGGCTTGCCGCGATCAGGGCGGCGGACTTTTTGAGTGAAAACCAGGACGGCGAGGAGTTTTTATATGAGCTCACCTCATCTTATTTCCGCGATGCGGCGGCATTAAAATGCGGAGGGAAAAAGCTCATCAATTCGGATTTTTCATCACAGATACGCGCATTTAGCTCGTCTCACACAAAAAAACAGCTTGTGAGCGCGCTTTCACTTTTGGCCTATGCCAAAAACGATAAATCAAAAAACGCCAATTACGGTCTTTTTACAGAGGACCTTTTACTAAGGCTTTGGGAGGTACTTCATGATTAACGTTATCGGCTTGAGATTCAAGCCTGTCGGAAAAATATATTTCTTTGACCCGTGCGGCGAGGAGTTTAACGAGGGCGACGCGGCAGTCGTTGAAACTGCGCGCGGTGTCGAGTGCGGCTTCGTAGCTCAGAAAAACCACGACGTTTTGCCCGAGCAAGTCGTCGAGCCGTTAAAAAAGGTCATCCGCAAGGCGAACTCGGACGACTTAAAGAGGCTCCAGACAAACGAGCGCCGCGAGAAGGAGGCATTTAAGGTCTGCTCGCAGAAAATTGCCGAGCGCGGGCTTGAGATGCGCCTTGTCGACGTCGAGTGCGCGTTTGACGGGAGCAACCTTTTGTTCTACTTCACGGCGGACGGAAGGATCGACTTCCGCGAGCTCGTTAAGGATCTTGCCGGAATTTTCAGGACAAGAATAGAGCTTCGCCAGATCGGCGTGCGCGACGAGGCGAAAATGATCGGCGGCCTCGGCATCTGCGGAAGAACGCTCTGCTGTCACGGATATTTGGATTCGTTCGTTCCCGTTTCCATCAAAATGGCAAAGGAGCAGGGGCTTTCATTAAACCCCACGAAGATCTCCGGCAGCTGCGGAAGGCTGATGTGCTGTCTTAAATATGAGCAGGAGGCCTATGAGGAATTAAACAAGCTCTGCCCGAAGACCGGCGCGCTTGTTGAAACGGCGAACGGCGAAAAGGGCACTGTCGAGTCCGTTGCGCTTTTGAGGAAGACCGCGAGCGTCAAGTTCGAGCGCGGCAACACATCCGAGCTTCGCGAAATTCCGGTTGAAGAGCTTAAGATTTTAAGAAACGGCAAGGCGCGCCGCGACAAGGAGTCCGGCGAGGACGAGCTTAAAAATTTAGAATAAAACAGGCACAAAAAAGCCGCTGCTGATGCAACGGCTTTTTTATTATTTTGCGTTCTTTTCGCTTTCCTGCCTTATCTGGGCGCGCTTGATCTTTCCGCCGAGAGTTTTCGGAAGCTCGGAAACGAACTCCACGATTCGGGGATATTTATACGGCGCAGTCGCGTGCTTAACGTGATCCTGAAGCTCGCGCACCAGCTCGTCCGACGGGCGGTAGCCCTTTGTCAAAACGACCGTCGCCTTAACGACCTGCCCTCTTATCGGATCGGGTGCGGCGGTGATCGCGCACTCCAAGACTGCCGGATGCTCGATTAATGCACTCTCGACCTCGAACGGGCCGATACGGTATCCCGAGCACTTTATAACGTCGTCGTGCCTTCCGACAAACCAGTAATAACCGTTATTGTCGCGCCACGCAACATCCTTTAGGTTATAGTCGCCGCCGGCCATTGCCTTCTCGGTCTCCTCGGGGTTTTTGTAGTACCCGACGAAAAGGCCGACGGGCGGATTATTTTTAACGTCCTTGATGACGATCTCGCCCTCTTCACCGTTTTCGCAGTCCTCGCCGTCGGAATTTATAAGGTGAATGTCATATATCGGCGAGGGCTTGCCCATTGCGCCGGGAATGGGCTTAAACCACGGAAAGTCCGCCAGAAGCACGCTTCCCTCGGACTGGCCGAAGCCCGTGTGTATCTTTCCGCCGGTGAGCTTTTCCCAGCGGTTGAACACCTCGGGGTTCAACGGTTCGCCGGCCGTGCACCAGTGCTTGATGGACGAAAGGTCGTATGACGCGACGTCCTCCTGAAGCATAAAGCGGTACATCGTCGGCGGAGCGCAAAATGTCGTGAGCCTGTACTTTTCCATCACGGACAAAAGGTTTTTCGGCACGAATTTTTTCATATCATAGCAAAATACCGTCGCCCCGCATATCCACTGTCCGTATATCTTGCCCCAGCCGAATTTCGCCCAGCCGGAGTCCGACACGCTCATGTGAAGCTTGTTTTCTTCGACGCACTGCCAGTATTTCGCGGTCACGATGTGGCCTAACGGGTGCAGATAGTTGTGCATTACCATTTTGGGCATTCCGGTCGTTCCGGAGGTGAAATATATCTGCATAATGTCCGTTCCGCCGGCAGAGCCGGGAGTTTTTAAGAAAACGTCGGAGCACTTTTCGACCTCTGAGTTAAAATCGACCCACCCGTCGCGGCGGACGTTATCTACCAAGGCATAGAGCTTCACGCCCGGCATATCAGGCTTTGACTCCTCGACCTGGCTTATAACATATTCGTCGTCAACGCAGACTATCGCCGAAACGCCGGCGGCGTTCGCGCGGTATGTAATATCCTTCTTGGTGAGCTGGAGCGTGCCCGGAATGAAGGTGACTCCGAGCTTCATCAGCCCGACTGCGGCAACCCAGTACTCCCAGCGGCGGCGAAGTATCAGCATCGCGACATCGCCCTTTTTAAGGCCCTTTTCGCTGAAAAAGTTTGCCGCCTTGGCGGATAGCCTTTTCATATCGGCAAAGGTGAAGCATTTTTCGTTCCCGTCGTCATCGCACCACAAAAGCGCGCGGTTGTCCCCTTTTTCCTCTGCCCATCCGTCCACAATATCGAACCCGAAGTTAAAATCGCCGGGCGTTTTTACCTTGTAATTTTCCTTAAAGTCCTCATAGGACGAAAAATCAATTCTGTCTAAATATTTTGAAAGCATTTTTATCCTCCTACTCGGCGATAACCGTTAAAAATCTCGCCTTTTTGTCGCCGTGGCAACGCTGTCCGTGCATATAGTTCGGGTCAAAATATATCGAGTCGCCCTCATTTAAGATAATTGACTTATTGTCGAACACGACCTCGACCGACCCCTCCAAGACCATATTAAACTCCTGGCCGCGATGGCAGACAAGCTCGGCCGGATCGTCCGACGGGTCGAGCGTTACCAAAAGCGGCTGCATAATTTTCTTGCTGTAGCGGAAAGCCAGATCCTCGAACCGGTAGCCTGGATAGCGCTTGATGTCCTCTCCCTCGCCGCGGCGCACGATCTGATAATTATCAAGTCTCGCGCTCTTGCCGGTGATGATTTCCGCAAAGTCCACACCGAACTTATTCGCGACGGCATAGACCGCGCTTATCGGAATATCGTCGCCCACCTCTTCATAGCGGCGGTAGGTCTCTTTATCAAATCCAAGCTCCGAGCAAAGCTCCTCAAGCGAATAGCCGCACGCTTCGCGAAGGCCCTTTAATCTTTCGGCAATTTCGTTGATTTCGTTCGCCATAAAAAATCCTCCCTATAATCAATCGTCGTTATTTTCTTTTATCATATATTTTTTAACAACCGAAAAGCTGTTCATATCAAGTATCAGGCACGGGAATGAGAACACGGCCATAAGTAAAAGGAACATAAGGACCGGCCACCGGTTGGCAAGCTCCAAAATTACAAGCGTCATAACGACGGCCAAAACAAGGCAGCCGGCGTTTTGAAATATCTTCACCGCGGTGAGCATGAACGCGTTCTTATACGCGGCCTTTAATTTTAACCCAAAGGTTACCAGAATCATATATATATAAGGATGCATCAAAATGTAAATAATAAATATAAAAAGCGCTATGTAAGAAGCGATGAGCCCCCAAAATGTGCCCGCGCCGCCGTAGGACGCGATGTCCAAGCAAATGATGAAGGTGAACAAAACGTCGATAAGAAAAATGACTGTTCCCTTGCCCAAATTTTTCTTGGTGTTTTCCAAAAAGTCGCTCCACAAAAAAGCGTGTTCCTCGCGCGAGTAGTTACGGAGCACAAAAGAGAGCCCCGCTCTCGGTGCGCCGGATCCCAAAAGCGCCGTTATCAAAAATCCGAATCCGACGGAAAGGACGATGTGCACAGCCGCCTTTAATTCAAGTATCTGAATGTCGGTCATCCCTTCCGCGGCAAGAGCACCTCCCACCGCGTCGCCGGCATTTCCCAAAAAGAGCAGGCCGATCAGCGTGTAAATAGCTATCGCCGGAAGTGAAAAGAGAAAATACAAAAGGTTTAATACCACCATATCCCAAAATTTTCTGCCGGAAACGATGAAGTATCTTATCGGGCCGGGCTTTTGCGGTTCGTTTTCGGGCACTCCCGCGCCCGGAGTTTCATAATCAGGTGAAAAAAAAGACATAATTTATCCTCCTTATCTTATTAGTATAACAATTTTTTTGAAAAAAAGCAAGCTTCGTGGGCAAAAATTTACTGAATATTATCAATTTTGCTCCGAAACCCGGCTTTTTACCGTCATATTGTCCAAATAGCGTTAAATATATCACAATATAGTCTATTATTTATAACAAACTTTAAAAATGGTACTTGAAAAATACGAAAATTTGTTGTATTATAGGATAATGCAGAATTGACTATATTATAACCAAGAGGTGTTTTTAAATGAGTGAAATCAAAAAAATAGGTATTATGACCGGCGGCGGCGACTGCAGCGGACTTAACGCAGTCATCCGTTCAGTCGTTCACACAGCGATCAATAAATACGGCCTTGAGTGTGTCGGCATCAAAAACTGCTACAGAGGAATGTTTTTGGGCGAGAGCCAGATGGTGCCTTTAACGCTTGACTCTGTTGATTCCATCATCGGAGACGGCGGCACGATCCTTTATAACTCCAACAAGGACAATCTTTTCAAGTATCCCAGAAGAGACAAAAACGGTATCATAAAGGGCGAGGACGGAAAGCCGATCTATGACAACCTTTCTCAGGTCGCGGTCGACAATGTTAAAAAGGCCGGGATCGACGCGCTCATCATCATCGGCGGCGACGGAACACTCACATCGGGAAGAGACTATTCCAGAATGGGGCTCCGCGTTATGGGTGTGCCCAAGACGATCGATAACGACTTGAACTCGACCGATCAGACCTTCGGATTCGACACGGCTGTAAACAGAAACGTTGAGGCTGTCGATTATTTAAAGACCACGGGAAGAAGCCACCACAGAGTTATGGTGTTTGAAGTTATGGGCCGTGACGCGGGTCACATCGCGCTTCACACAGGTATCGCAAGCGCGGCGGACGCGATCATTATTCCCGAGATTCCCTATGACATCGTTAAGATCAAAGACAAGGTTAAGGCGGCGTTAAAGAGCGAAAAGCAGTATGCTGTAGTTGTCGTTGCCGAGGGTGCTCCCGCTCCGGACGGCAAGGCGGTTACCGCTATCACTCAGGACTTCTCGCCGGACGGCGTTAAGCTTGGCGGTATCGGTAGCGTTATCGCAAAGTCGATCGAGGCTATGCTCAACTCCGAGAGAGACGAGAACGGCTATGCTATAAGCGAAACGATTATGGACGCTGAGTGCAGAAGCTCCGCTCTCGGCCACGTTCAGCGCGGCGGCCCCACATCTGCGGCGGACAGAGTGCTCTGCACAAGATACGGCTCTGCGGCTGTTGATCTCTTAATGGCCGGAAACGACAAGCACATGGTTGCCCTCCGCGACAACAAGATGGTTGCCGTTCCGCTCGAGGTCGTTATCCCGTCGGACGATATTCACGGCAACTTCAAGCCGGTTGACCCGAACGGCGAGCTTGTCAACCTTGCAAAAACAATGGGCGTTTGCTTCGGCGACTGATAAATACAGAAAACAAAAATCCCGGCTCGCGCCGGGATTTTTTATTTGAAGCTGAAGTTTTTAACAGCGAGCTGCTCGAACTTAACGTCCTCTTTTTTAAGGCGCTCACCGTTCACTGTAATGTTTTCGATTGAAACATCGGAATAGATGATCTCGGGGAAGAACGAATAAAAGCACATCTTTACAATCGGCTTTCCGTTCTCCCTCGGGAGCGCATCGTCATAATATACATTGATATTCGTAAATGTAATATCATGAGCCGTGCCGTGTGCACCCTTTTTGCCGATCTCTTTGTAATCGGAATACGGAATGCCCCAGTCGCTCTCGTTCTCCTTGTGTCTGAACGGCGGATTTGAGATGTTTATAAGCATCGGGACATCTGTCTCGTTTTCCTTTTCATAGCGCATCTCGTCGGTCGCCTGATACACGGGCGGAGTGTCGAACGCGTTAAACTCCACATTGATGTTCGTGAATGTAATATCGTGCACCTGTGCGCAGTCGCCGTTCTGAATGTCCATAGCGATGCCGCCCGAACGGAGAATATCGCAGTTCTTAAACGCGATGTTCTTATATTCGCGGCACGCGGTCTCAAACCCGATCTCGAGCGCTCTTCCCCAGTCGCACCAGAGCACCGAGTCCTCGACCGTTATGTCCTCGCAGTTTCGCTCGATATAGCGGTCGATGCCCTTGACCGTCACCGTGTCGTCAAACGAATGAACGAAGGAGTTTACTATCCGGACGTTTCGGCTGTTCACAATGTCGATCCCGTCCGTGTTATAGCGCCACTGGCCGAATACCTTGATGTTATCTATCGTCACGCTCTCACAGCCGAAAAGGTTCACGCACCAGATGGCGGAATTTTTCATCGCGATGCCTTCGATCCTTAAATTCTTGCAATCGTAAAATTTCAGATTACCGTTTGTGAACGCCTCATAGCAGCGGATACAGACTCTCTCCTCACTGCCCGAGTCGAGCACGCCGTTCCCGAAAATGTGGACATCGTCCGAATTCTCGGCAAATATCTGGCCGAAAACGAGCGCGTCCTTATCGATATAGACCTTATCGCCGGTCTTTAAAGTTATCTTGCCGGGAAAATGGATCCCCGGCCCGAAAAAGTGAGTGACCTCATCTTTTCGTGGTGCGGCAATGGGTTTTGAATTAAAGATATAAAGGCAGCGATGATAGCTGTCAGCCTCTAAAACGAACTGGCCGTTTTCGCGAAGCGAGAAGCTCACCTTTCCGCCCTCGTCCGAAAATTCGATGTTCTTTGAATACGGCTTTATGAGTATTTTTTCGTATTTTCGGTTGACGATGACCTCGAGCGTTATCTCTTCGTCGCTCACAATGTTGACGTAGGACGCCTGCTCCGACTGGTCAAACGGGCGCTGAAAGCCCGGCCAGATCCTGTTAAACGGGAATTTTGAGATGCGGCAGGTGTAGACCGGTATCTCCTCGCCGTTTAAGAACACGCGGTAGTCGTCCGATATGGGCTCAATATACCGAAAATGCGAAAGCTCATAGTCATGCTTAAATTCAGAATATGAAAACATCGTTATCCCCCCTTATCTTTTTAATTTCGTCCAATACCGCCGGCAGAAGCCTTTTTGCGATGCTATCCATACCCTTGTCACCCGGATGTCTCGCAACGCCGTCGTGTGCGTATTCGCCAAGCGCCTTCATATCGTCGCGGTCGCCAAGGTCGGTCATCGGAACGCAGGGGATGCCCTTTTCGCGCGCTATCTCCTCAATGACTTCGGAGCCGATGTGCCGCCAGAACGAGGTGGTCAAAATGTACTTTGCCTTGCCCTCCGGGTCAAAATAGTCCATAAACGCTAAAAGCTCTGTCTTAAATGCATCTCTGTCCCAGTTATCGGGCGGGCAGTTTTCAAGCAGGCGGATTATCGTCACGTCCGCTCCGAAATTTCTCGCGTCCTCATAAATTCCGCGTGCAAGAACCTTATCGCCCGTCTTATAGTCGCGCTCCCACTCCGCAACGTTGACGACGCATTTGTCCACGTCCTCTCCTGAGTCTTTTAACATCGCCTCGAGGCGGTGCACATAGTCCTTATCGGGCGAGCTTGCCGCCATTCCGCACGACTTAAACCAGCCGAGGTCGTCCTTCCTTGCGTGATAGGTGATCGAGTTGCCCAAAAACATCAGCTTAATGTGCCCGTCCCTCTTCCCGTCACAGAACACGCATTTGTCCGTCTGTGCCTTGGAAGGCACGGTGTTTGCCCTAACGTCATCCATTTAAATTTCCTCCTTATAAATTATACTTTTTATAAAAATAATACCGTTCCCAAAAAACAGAGTGCAATGCCGGTAATCATGCGCTTTTTCGGTTTCTCTCCGAAAAAGACGCGGCCGGCCAGCGCGGTAAATATGATGCTTCCGCCCGTTATGAACGGGTAGAGCACCGTCGCCGGAAGGTTTATCGCGCCTTTTAACTGAAAAAGATATGACGCGCCGCCGAGTGCGGCGGCAAGAAACGTGAAAAGAACCGACTTTAAGTTAAATCGTGCGCGCTCTTTTTGTTTTCCTGTGAATAACAACGCCGCCGAGCCTGCGACAGCCTTCGCCGCTCCCGTCAGTATCACGAAATCGGCCGAGGCAACGGCCGAGGCGCCTATCTGGTGCTCCTTCGATATAACACTGACAAAGCCGTTTAAGAAAAACACGGCAACGCACAAAAGAACCGTCTTTTTATCCGGCTTGCCGCTCCCCGAATTCATCATAACTATCGCGGCGGCAATTATAATAAGCCCCGCTGTGCGTAAATATGAGAACGGCTCTTCCAAAAAAATCAGCCCCCATATGTACGGCACTGCCATTCCTCCGGTCATCAAAAAGACGGTGTAGAGCGTTATATCGTCTCTTTCCATTATCAAAAATCCGAGGCAGGTATACGCCACGCAGAGCACTCCCATCAAAAGCGCCATCACGGCCGAAAACGGCGTCAGGGCGCATTTTGCTCCGTTGACCGTGAAAAACAAAAGTGCGCTGAAAAAGCCGAGCGCCGCATTAAACAAAAGCCCTGTATAAAGCGATGTCCCCGAATTTTTCTGATACGCCTTCGTCGCCGCAAAATTTAACGCGAGCAATATGTCCGCAAGGATCAAAAGTAAATAATCTGTCACCTGTCTTCCCCCTTTTTCTCTATTTTATCACATTTTTTCGCATATTTCTATTGTGTTTTCACTAAAAAATATGATATAATCACCAACATAGGGGGTCATCTGATGAAGACTATCAATTTTGAGGCTCTTTCTGCCTTTGATTTTAGCATAAAATATTTAGAGATGCAACCCGGCGAGTCACCTCCGGTCGATCAGCACATTCATTCGGAGTGCGAGATATATTTCAACCTCTCGGGCGATGTGTCGTTCATGGCCGGCGACAATGTTTATCCCGTCTCGCGCGGCAGTGTGATCATCACACGGCCGTATGAATACCACCACTGCATTTACCGTTCGAACGCGCTGCACCGCCACTACTGGGTGCTTTTCTCTTCGGAGCACAACGAAAAGTTTTTAGATATATTTTTTGACCGGGCGGCCGGCGAGGGCAACCTCATCGTGCTCTCACCCGAGAATACGGACCGGCTCGCCGCGCTGTTTGACTCGCTTTTGTATGAGGAGCTTTCGTCCTCGGAGCGCTACATCGCGTTTTTTGAGGTTATGGGCATCTTAAATTCCGGCGCGAAAAAGGACTCTCAAAAAATGGCTCTCTCGCCCGAGGTCACGCATGCCCTCGGTGAGATCAACAAAAATTTTTCCGGGCCGTTTCCGCTTGCGTCTCTTGCCGAGTCGCTCCACATTTCCGTCAACACGCTCGAGCGGCATTTTAAGAGCCGGCTCGGCATCTCGCCGAGAGAATACCTCTTTCAAAGACGGATGTCTCATGCCGTTTCG
>ERZ824480.934-NODE-934-length-30009-cov-2.930527_pt1 | contig 30009 bp, 25 predicted proteins | sample MGYA00519861_ERZ824480 | MGnify/ENA primary metagenome ERZ824480 (study PRJEB31778, sample SAMEA3449152) | human gut metagenome | biome: human gut; feature: human-associated habitat; material: faeces | place: United Kingdom | collected 2010/2012 ... | reverse complement strand
GATTCCTGGGAATTGGTAACAACCCGATGGTAGGTTGTACAGTGGCTTGTGCGGTTGATGTAGCTCAGGCTTTAAGCAAGTAATTTAATAAATTGCTATATACTAAATCCCTGTAGCCGAAAGGTTATGGGGATTTTATTTTATCCATAAATTGATATACATAAATAATAGTTTCTCTTCCCCTTCTATCTACCGACTCATCACCAATCCGTTTCTGTAAAAAAGCAAATAACAATTAAAATCGCTGTCAGTTCCAGCAAATGCATATAAAACCGAAAAGAACTTTTTTATATTACGCATCAATGAGAAAGACAAACGAATATGACCGAAAAATATCCATTTTTGAATAGATTTAGCCCATTTTCATACATCAAAAAGAGTTTTAATTCATTTTTTGAGCATTTTTTGATCATAGTTTATAAAAACAAGAGGTTACATTTGCGACAGTATTTCTAAATTCTAATACCTTATGAAACCAAAATTATTATTACCATTTCTATTTTTGATGGCGGCCAATTTAGCTGCACAGAATGCGACAATTACCGGAGTTATCACAGACAGTGAAACAAAAGACTATCTAGCGGGTACAACGGTCGTTATTAAAGGAACTACCAAAGGAACTATTACGGATGCTAACGGAAAATACACCCTATTTATTCCGACAGGTAAACAAGTCATCCAATTTTCTTTTGTTGGTTATCAAACACAAGATTTTGAAGTTAACTTGAAAGCGAATGAAGTCAAAACTTTAAATCTCATACTCAAACCGGATGCCAACATCTTAAATGAAGTACTTATCAGTGCCCAAGCCAAAGGACAAACTGCTGCTATTAAAAAGCAGGTAAATGCTTCGGGAATCATAAATGTTGTATCAGAAGAAAAGTTGCGTGAATTACCAGACGCAAATGTGGCTGATGCAATAGGAAGGCTACCCGGCTTGATGATTCAGCGTGATGGTGGTGAGGGGCAAAAAATCATTATTCGTGGCCTGGATCCCAAATATAATACTGTAGCCATCAATGGTATGAATGCACCATCCACCAGTAGTACAGATCGCAGTACAGATTTATATATGATTTCGCCTGAAATGATTGCAGGCGCAGAGGTATTGAAAGCCAACACTGCCGATAAAGATGCAGACGGTTTGGGCGGTACAGTAAACCTCATTATGAAGGATGCCTCCAGAGGAGTAAAATTAAGTGTAGCGGGAGAAACCGGTTACCACTCTCAAATTAATAATGTAGGTCACTTTAAAGGCAGTATTTTTGCTAGTAATCGTTTTTTTGATGATAAATTTGGCATAATCTTATCGGCAAGTGCAGACCAGACAGACCGGAGTAATGATACATTTAAAGCAAACTACACCGTAAGCGGTAATACTCCAACAGAGGGTTTAGATTATACAATGCCTTGGTTAACTGTGAGCAGATTACAATCCAATCTTGAGAAACGTCAGCGTTTTAACGCCAACCTGAACATGGATTGGGAATTGGGTAACGGTTCAAAAATCAAGATGTCTAATTTATTTAGTAGAATGAATCGCGATCGTGATATTCGTGAGAAGAGATATGACTTTGGAGGCAACTACATAAGATTCAATCAGACCGATGTCGAATTTCACACCAATAATATCACAAATATACTACAAGGTGAATTTGCTTTAGGGAGTTCTACTCTAAATCTGGGAGTAGGCCGCAGCAGTTCTATCTCCAAAACTCCATATAGCCATGATTTGCAATTCAGAATAAATGCACCGTACACTGTGCCTTTGAGTTCGTTGTCTTACCTTCCTCCTTACTTAGCTGTAAGTTCTGATTTCGTAAATGAAAGCGACCCGTCCAAATATTATCTATACGAAGGATATTTTAATACGGAATCAGCTAAAGAGACTGAATACAGTGCTTGGCTGGACTGGAAAAAGCCATTTAGTATCAGTGAAAAGATTAGTGGTTATATCAAATTCGGTGGAAAATTTCGTCAAAAAGACAGATCGTTAGAAACGAGCCGTGATTATGGTCGCATGGACCTTAAAGACGGCTATGATCCGATACTTGCAAATATGCCTGACTTAGAAAGGTCTTCATTTAAGAACCTGATTGGCATTCAGAGTTTCATTGATTCGGACTTCAGCTCTCACAAGTTTTTAAATAATAAATATGATAACCTGAATTTCGACTTTGCCTTAGATCATGATGCCATGAGAAACTTCTACAACGTAAATAAAAGCGTATACCAACCAACCCCATCTTCTACATTAGAGAATGATTATGATGGACATGAAAGAATGTATGCCGGTTATATTATGAGTGAAATCAATTTTGGCAATTACATTACTTTCATTCCGGGAGTGCGCTACGACCATTCATATCTACGCTATAAAGCTTTTAGCGGACAAAATGTTCCGGATAGCGAAACAAGCCATTTTGAACCGGATTTTGAGCGGACAACCGACTCTGAAAAATTTGGTTACTGGTTGCCACAAATTCATTTGCGTGTGAAGCCTATTCAGTGGCTGGATGTCAGATTAGCTTATACCCAAACGTTATCAAGACCGGACTATAACTTAATTGCACCCAGAACGATTATCAAACCGTCATCAAGTGACGTAACCTGGAGCAGAACAAATCTGAAACCGGCAATTGCTACTAACTATGATATCATTTTTTCATTTTATCAACCGGATTATGGTTTGTTTACCGTCAGCGGTTTTTATAAAAAGATTAAAAACTTTATTTATACACGTTCAGCATACTTGCTGAATGGTACGGCAACAGATCCAAAGAACTTTGATAGTCTTTACCCTGAACTTGCAGGTTATAACATCAACTATCCTCTGAATAGTCCTAATGATGCCACAATCAAAGGAATTGAGTTTGACCTTCAATTACAGTTCCGCAAATTGAATAATTTCTTGAAAGGTGTTGTACTTAGTGCAAACTTATCATTAATGGATTCAAAAATGAATTACTTCGAGACATTGAAAGGAAGAGAAGCCAATCCCAACTATACTATGGGAGGAACCGAAAAACCATTCATCCCGACCAATTCAGAAATCGTCTATACGGACAGACTATTGAACCAACCGTCTTTACTTTTTAATATATCACTAGGATATGACTACAAGAAATTTTCGGGACGTATATCATGCAACTATCAAGATGGTGTACTTGTAACTGAACAGCACCGTCCGGACGGGGCAGATGTTGAATCTACACGCTCATTTATGAAGTGGGACGCACAATTGAAATACAATATCACCAAAAACTTCTCCATTTTTGGAACAGTATCTAATTTCACTTTATCTTCCGACAGAAAGCGCCGTGATATCACAAATTACCCGTCTTCGGTTGAATACTATGGAGCGACGGCTTATATCGGATTTAAGTATGATATTTTTAAATAATGGTCTAATTTTTAAATGTAACATTATGAGATTAATTAAAATATACCCGGCAATGATTGGCCTACTAAGCTTGTTATTTATTCCGACAGGTTGTGAACAAGAAGAAATACTCACCCTTGAGGACTTTCCAGAAATCAAAGGTAATGAAGGAAATGACCCCGAGAATGAATTTATAGTGGAACCGGACAATGGTATAGACCGAGTGAATTCACTTACCAATGCTATCAAAGAACACGGTGACGGAACTTATATTCTACGTCGGGGCGGCCTTTATTATTTCGAAGGAAAAAATGCTATCCAGAATAATGTAATCATTAAATCTGAAGAAGCCGAAGAAGGGAATTTACCTCAAATTCAACCGATAGCTGATGCTAACGGAGCAGTAGGTAACAACATGATCAATATTGAGGGAAATATTACTTTAGAAAATGTATATATCAATGCCATTGATGCTGCTACCGGCAAAGTGCCCGATCGTGTTTTAGTGGTGGACGCCCCGGGCTTAACGCTGACTTTGAAAAATTGTTTTGTCGACAACTGTAAACAAACTCTTTTCCGCCTGAACACAGCAAATAATAAAGTTCTTATCGACAACTCTACTATCAGAAACACTGCGAATCCAACTAGTCCGGATAATGGACGCATAGTCGATACACGAGGTAATAATCAAGAAAGTATCATTATCAATAATTGCTATATTTATTGTCAGACTGACCGAATTGTCCGGTTAGCCGATTCCGGTACTGCATATTGTGCATTAACCCACAACACTTTCTACAATGTAGGAAAACACTTGGAACTCAATTATGTGATTGACCTGCTTATTGAAAACAACATCTTTGCCAATTATGGATGGAAATTAGCAGATAGCCCAGGAATATTATGGGACATTAAGTTTGCAAAAGCAGAAAATGATCCTCGTGTGAAAGATGCTAAAGTTACGATTCGTAATAATAATTTCTACTTTGATTCTGTACTCGATGACATATTAAAACAATTCCCTAGCTTCAAACATCGTACCGAACTCTCTGATGATGCTAAAAAGATGAAAGAGGAAGGTCGGTTTATCGAAGAAAATAATTTTTCAGAAGTTCTTAGCTTTGATTACGCACCTCCTTTGCCAACAGAATATTGGAAACTTTTCTTTGAAAAGGGTGGTTTACCCTCAATGGGAGATGCTACTGGTTTGCCGTTCGCAGTGGATGAAGATGGTATAGAAGGTATTGTTTTTGGAGAAACTTTCACCTTCAATTATCCTGCCAATACTACATCCGCGATAGCGTCTACTACCGGAGGACCTATCGGTGCACAACTTTCAGAATAAATTGTATGAAAAAATATGTTATCATCTTTTTAGCCACCATATGTGTATCCTGCATTTATGCTAAAGCGCAAGCGTTAGTACATCCATATTTAATCATGAATATGGAAACAGAACAGAATATCCGTAAAGCTATTGCATCAGAACCAATATGGGAGGACTATCACAAACTAATGATTGAGGGTGCTGATTCTATTCTTTCAGCACCTTTGCTGGAGAGAATTGTGGAAGGCAGGAGATTATTAGATGTGTCTCGTGAATGCCTACGCCGAATGCTACTTCTGGGGTATGCATACAGAATGACAGAAAAGGAGGAATATGCCCGGCGTGCGGAACTCGAGATGAATAATGTTTCTCTATTTGTAGACTGGAATCCTTCGCATTTCTTAGATGTGGCAGAAATGACTACCGCAATGGCTATCGGGTATGATTGGTTGTTCAACTATATAAGTATCGAAACCAAACGACGAGTAGAAAAAGCAATTGAGACTAAAGGAATAAGGCCTTCATTCAAAGAAGATTATAACAATCACTGGTTGGACAATCACAATAATTGGAATCAGGTTTGCCACACAGGTATGAGTTTGGGTGCCTTAGCTATTTATGATCATATTCCGGAGCTGGCAGATACAATCGTGAATCGTGCTGTAGAAAAAATAAAACTACCGATGAGCATCTATGCTCCTGATGGTGCCTACTCTGAAGGTTATAGTTATTGGGCGTATGGTACAACTTACAATGTATTGTTAATCGAAGCCTTGAAAGCTGTTAAAGGAACAGATTTCGGACTATCCCAGATGCCCGGTTTTTTGAAGACAGGCAAATTTATTCAAAACATGATACTTGGTGATGGCAAATCGTTCAACTATGGTGACTGTAACCATTCGGGACGTATGTTTCCCCCCATGTTCTGGCTCGCACAGCAAAATCATGACACAAGTCTGCTTTGGACGGAAAAATATTTGCTTGACAAAGCATCCAAAAAACAACTGATAGATTACCGCTATGGATTATATGCCATTTTATGGGGAGCTCGAATGAAACTGAACCATATCGTTGCCCCAAGCCATAAAATGTGGGTATCTGCCAAAAGTCAACAACCTGTAGCTGTGATGCGTACAAATTGGGAATTTAAGAAAGGACTGTCAGCAGCGATCAAAGGTGGAACGGCACAAGCTGGTCATACACATTTAGATGTAGGGGCGTTTATTATCACCGATCATAATATACGGTGGGCCATGGATTTTGGTCCCCAGGAATATAATATGCTGGAAAAGTTGGGTATTGACTTGTGGGGGCGTAATCAAGAGTCACAACGCTGGGATGTTTTCAGATATAATAACCAGGCACACAACACTCTTACCTTCAATAATCAGCACCAAAACGTAGAAGGTCATTCGCTTATCACGGAATATGGTGATAAAACAGATTTCATGTATGCCATCGTCGACATGACTCCAGTTTATGTAAATCAGATTGTTGAAGCAAAGCGTGGTATAGCACTTGTAAATGAACAGTATTTTGTAGTAAGAGATGAAATCAAAGTCTTGAACAAACCAACAACTGTGCGCTGGAATATGCTGACTGGTGCCACTCCTGAAATTTTGGATGATCACACCATACAACTTTCCATGCAGGGAAAAAAGCTATTGCTTCAAGTAGAATCATCAGCTCCGATATTAATGAAGACCTGGAGTACAACATCACCAAATAGTTATGATGCTGCGAACCCTAACACAATCTTTGTCGGGTTCGAAGCCGAACTAAGACCTGGAATGAAAGAGACTCTACAGGTAAAATTAATACCAGAAAACAGTAAAAACACTTATAAAAAAATTCAACCGTTGAAACTTTGGAAAAACATTTAAAATTATACGATATGAATAAGAAAATATTAGTTGTGAGTATTCTTGTCGGAACCTTATGTACATCCTGCGGGGTAAATAAAAGCTGTGACATGAATGCTGTTATCGAAAAAGGATTGGAAAGAAGTGTAGAACAATCCAAGTTCCTGGCAACAAGTCTGATTGAAGAACCGGAACAATTACCTAGATATGTCTACTCTTGTCACTTCTGATTCACATTGGTGGTGTAGCGGCTTTTTCAGCGGAGTATTATGGCAGCTTTACGAAAATACAGGAGACGAACTATTAAAAGAATATGCAGAGAATTATACAGCACGTATAAAGAAAGAACAATATTCTCTTGATACCCACGACCTCGGTTTCATGATGTATTGTAGTTATGGCCATGCATACCGGATCACCGGTGATGATAAATATAAAGATGTAATATTGCAGAGTTCCAAATCTTTGGCTAGTCGCTTTAATCCTAAAGTAGGAGTTATTAAATCTTGGGATGATAAGCCCAAATGGGAGTATCCGGTTATCATTGACAATATGATGAACCTTGAAATGCTTGAAGAAGCCTACAAACTGACAAACGACACTCTATATGATAAAATTGCAAACAGCCACGCAATGGTAACAATGACAAACCATTTTCGTCCCGATTACAGTTCATGTCATGTATTGGACTATGATACTATAAATAACAAAGTAGAGAAAATAGATACCCATCAAGGTTATTCGAGCACTTCGGCGTGGGCCCGTGGACAAGCGTGGGGACTCTATGGATATACTATGATGTATAGGGAGACCAAAAATCCAATTTATCTGGAACAAGCCAAACACATAGCTAAATTTATCATTAATCATCCCAATTTACCGAAAGACAAGATACCATATTGGGACTTTGATGCTCCTGATATTCCCAATACATATAGAGATGCTTCGGCTGCTGCTATCATGGCATCTGCATTCATCGAATTAAGTCAATACGTAGATAAAGGATTAGCCGATGAATATTTAGCTATAGCACGAACACAACTCTGCACCTTGACTTCAGATGAGTATTTAGCCTCCCCCGGCTCAAATGGCGGCTTTATTCTTAAACACTCCGTTGGTAATATGAATGAAAACAGAGAAGTGGATGTGCCTCTGACTTATGCAGATTACTATTATGTAGAAGCACTGTTACGATACAAACACTTGAATCAGTAATCTTATTTTTTCAGGCATAGGACTACGGGATTCAACCGTACTATGTAGAATCTGTAGTCCTTTGTCCTTTAACTAATTAAATTATATATTATGAAGAATACTTGCACTGTCGCAATAGCCATACTTATCGGTTTAATAAGTAACACGTTACCCTGTGCCGCACAATATGCCATGACTAATGTTTATGGTAGAGATCACATCTTGTTAAATGGGAAATGGAATGCTGTGATCGATCCGTATAAACACGGACATAAAATACTGATCTATAATGACAGGCCATTAAAAGGTAAAACCGACTTTAAGGAATATGCATGGGAAGGTGGTTTACGCTTAAATGTCCCCGGTGACTGGAATTCACAACAAGCAGAATTGAATTATTACGAAGGCACTATATGGTATGCACGTCATTTTAATGTTGACAAAGAATTTAAAGGAAACTTGTTCCTTCATTTTGGAGCTGTCAATTATCGTTGCACAGTCTATCTGAATGGTGTGGCAGTTGGTTCACACGAAGGAGGATTTACTCCTTTCCAAATTGATATTACAGACAAAGTTTCTGCTGGCGACAATTTCTTGGTTGTAGAAGCCAGTAATACACGTTCTGTTGATGCTATTCCCGCCTTACATTATGATTGGTGGAATTATGGAGGAATCACCCGTGACGTAATGTTAATACGAACACCCAAAGTTTTTATTGATAATTATTTTATTCAATTGGACAAAAAACAAAGCGACCTGATACGCGCGGAAGTGAAACTATCTGAAAAGTTGGCGGGAAAGTCTATTACGGTAGAAATACCAGAATTACGTTTAAAAGAGCAGCTTCTTACCGATGCTAATGGTAAAGCGATAGCTACATTTAAAGCGAAAAAGTTGATTCGTTGGAGTCCGAAGAATCCCAAACTTTATCAAGTCAGGGTTTCTTCCGGTGAAGACTCCGTCGAAGAACAAATAGGTTTCCGCAATATTCAGGTAAAAGGAACTCAAATCATGCTTAATGGCGAACCATTCTTTTACAAAGGTATCAGCTTTCATGAAGAAATCGCTTCACGCAAAGGGCGTGCCTATTCGCTGGAAGATGCATTACTTTTACTTACAGAAGCAAAAGAGCTGGGAGTAAATGTAATCCGTCTGGCACACTATCCACAGAACGAATACATCATTCGGCAGGCAGAGAAAATGGGTATTCTACTTTGGGAAGAAATCCCCATTTGGCAAGGCATTGATTTTACCAATGAACAAACATTTGAGAAAGCAAAAAACATGTATGCTGAAATGGTGATGAGAGACCGTAACCGATGTGCCTTGTCTTTTTGGGGCATAGCTAACGAAACTGCAGTATCAGATGTCAGAAACGGATTCTTGAAACGTATTATCGAGCATTGCAAATCAATGGATACTACCCGGCTGATTACAGCTGCTTTTGATAATATGAAATTCAATGCAGAAACAAACACCTTTGAACTGATAGACCCGCTGCCTGCTTATCTGGATTTTGTATCTATCAATAAGTATATGGGATGGTATATGCCTTGGCCGACTCAACCTGCAAAAGTACATTGGAATGTAGCAACAGACAAACCTTTAGTTTTTTCCGAGTTTGGTTGTGAAGCACAATATGGACAATCTGGTGATCCCTCCATACCGGGGTCATGGAGTGAAGATTATCAGGAACAGCTATACAAGGACAATCTGGCAATGTTCAGTCAAGTACCGAATTTAGCAGGTATTTCACCTTGGATATTATTTGATTTCCGTTCACCACGACGCCTACATCCGGTAAATCAAGGTTGTTGGAATAAAAAAGGTCTTATCTCTGATGGAGGATACAGAAAGAAGGCTTGGTATGTCATTAGAGATTATTATAATAAGCATTAATATATAAGACTTATACAATGAAGAGAATAAGTTTTTTCATTTCATTCTTGTTATTTGCCCTCTGTCTAGTACAGGGGCAAACTGCCAAAGAAGAGATTGTGGCAGATATCAATAGATCTGGTGGAAGTTATCTAGCCTATACTACGAACTTTACCCCACAAACTCAACCTCCTAAAGGATACAAAGCCTTTTATATCAGCCATTATGGCCGACATGGTTCGCGTTATCTTACAAAAGATATTCATTATACGCGCATCATAGATATTTTTACTTTAGCACATAATCAACATGCACTGACCGCCTTAGGTGAAGAAACCTACAAACGTCTACAAGAAGTGATGAAAGAAGCAGATCTTCGTGCCGGTGACTTATCACCGATAGGCAAACAACAACACCGTGATATAGCAGAGCGCATGTTTAAATCATTTCCAGATGTATTTAAAGGCAATCAATCAGTTTGCCTACGTTCCACTGTTGCGTTACGATGCAACATGAGTATGATCGCTTTCGGTGATAAACTAAAATCACTAAATCCCAATCTGCAGATGGATTATGATACGGGAGCTAAATTCATGACCTACATGAATTATATGTCTCCTGAAGGAAAACTTTTTAAGGATACTGAAACCGGACCATGGGTAGAGGAATTCAGCAAATTCAAGGAAGCACATTACCATCCTAACCGCTTGATTGAAACATTATTCAATAATTCCGACTTCGTATCACAAAATGTAAATCCCATCAATTTAATGTCCGGTCTCTATTCAATAGCATCTGATATGCAAGACGTAGCAACCAATGTATCTTTTTACGATTTATTTACCTCTGATGAACTTTATGAAATGTGGAAGGTGGACAATTTAAAATGCTACATTCAACGTGCAAACTATGCCGGTGGAAATGGAGTCATTCCTGCCGCAGAGAAAAGACTGCTTACAAATATACTCGACTGTGCTGACGATGTAATTAAGAATGGAGGAAAAGTTGCAGACCTACGTTTTGGCCATGATGGCAATATTTCCCCCCTGTTTGCACTTATGCATATTAATGACTTTGCAGTCTCAATTAGTGATTTCAACGAAGTACATAAGCATTGGCGCAATTACAAAGTAGTACCTATGGCAACTAACTTGCAGATGATCTTTTTCCGCAACAAAAAGGATCCGACAGATATTCTCGTAAAGTTTCTACACAATGAAAGCGAAGCTCGTATCCCTATTCAAACGAATACATTTCCATTTTACAAATGGGTGGATGTAGAACGTTTTTATAGAGATCTATTGAAGTAACAAGTTCCTTCCACCTCTTTTTCAGATATGATTTTAAACAAATTGCAAATATGAGAATTCGGTTATTTAATATTATTACACTATTTTTCTTTTGTATAAGTTCTAATGCACAAGAAAATATCAGCCTTAATGGTTTGTGGCAATTTGCTTTGGCAAAAAATGAAAAGGCTATTAAATCTTTGGATAACTTTTATACTCCGGGATATTCCAACAAACAATTCCACTCTATTCCGGTGCCTTCCAATTGGGCAGTCTTAGGATATGAAGAACCGGTATATAGTGGTTTTAAAGATGACATACCTGGCACAGGCTATTATTTGAAGGAGTTTTCTATCAGTTCTGAACAGTTGGAAGGAAAGCGTGTTCTCCTTCAATTCGATGGAGTATGGTCTGCCGCCGATGTCTGGTTAAACGGACAATATCTGGGAAAACATACTTGTGGCTATACTCCATTTTCTTTTGAGGTCACAGAGAAACTTGATGGACAAAAACCAAATCTTTTAGCTGTTAAAGTCAGCCAAATCAGTAGAGAATATAGATTTGATGTTTACGATGACTGGACTTTAGGCGGTATATATAGAAGTGTAAGTCTTGTCACTATGCCGGCCATGCGCTGGATAGATTATGTAAAAGTCCAAACTACATTTGACGACAGATATGTAGATGCCAATCTAAATATCCATACTATGATTTGTGACCGTAGAAATCCCAAAAAGCCCGGCAAATACTCTATTAAGGAGACTCCTTACGAACTTAGGTTTTCTCTCTTCTCTACCAATGAAAAAGAAATTGCACAAAGAACTCTTACAATACCCGCACATCTTGCAACCGGCCGTGAAGTTCAGCTGGATATGAATATAACATCTCCCCATCAATGGACAGCTGAAACTCCATACTTATATAAATTAAAAGTTGAGCTATTAGAAGAAGGAAAAACAGTTCAAGAAGCATTAGTTGGAAAAATAGCTACAATAGGAGAAAACTTATCAATAAGAAGATTTGCAAGATTCGAATCAGAAGGATTAGTTGCAAAATACATTCATGGTGATGGAAAAATAGCTGTTTTAGTTAATATGGCAAAAGGAACAGAAGAAGTTGCAAAAGATATTTGTATGCAAATAGCAGCAGCTAGACCAGAATATGTAAAACAAGATGAAGTACCAGCAGAAAGAGTTGCAAAAGAAATGGAAATCTTAAAAATTCAAACAATGAATGAAGGAAAACCAGAAGCAATAGCTGAAAAAATCGTTCAAGGAAGAATTGGAAAATTCTATGAAGAAATCTGTTTAGTAGACCAACCATTTGTTAAAGATCCAAACAAAAAAGTTTCTCAATTATTAGCAGAAAAAGATGCAGAAGTTATAGCATTTGCTAGATTTGAAAAAGGTGCAGGAATCGAGAAAAAAGAAGAAAACTTCGCAGAAGAAGTTATGAATCAATTAAAATAATTGAAGAGATAATAATAAAAAGAAACACTAAAAAATAAAAGTGTTTCTTTTTTGTTTCGAAATATTATTTATAACTAAAAAAGTAATTTCCAAAATTAAATTCCAAAAATTTCCTCAAAAGGGTATATTTTTAAAAAAATATATGATAGAATACGAAAGAAAAACAAAATAAATTTAGAGGAGAGTGTAAAAATGTCAGAAGCAAAATACAAAAGAGTGCTTTTAAAATTAAGTGGAGAAGCACTAGCAGGAGAAAACAAGACAGGAGTAAATGCTGAAACAATAGGAAAAATATGTGATAAAATAAAAGAAGTAACAGAAATGGGAGTTGAAGTAGGAATAGTAGTAGGAGGAGGAAACTTCTGGAGAGGAAGAAACGGACACCAAATGGAAAGAGCAACAGCAGACTATATGGGAATGCTTGCAACAGCAATGAACGGATTAGCACTTCAAGATGCTTTAGAAGCAAGAGGAGTAAATTCAAGAGTTCAAACAGCAATTGAAATGAGAGAAATTGCAGAACCATTCATAATAAGAAAAGCAGAAAAACATTTAGGAAGAGGAAGAGTTGTAATATTTGCTTGCGGAACAGGGCATCCATATTTTACAACAGATACAGCAGCAGTATTAAGAGCAACAGAAATCAATGCAGATATAATCTTATTAGGAAAAGCAATTGATGCAGTATATTCAGCTGATCCAAAACTTGATGCAAATGCAGAAAGATATGATAAAATTTCATATTTAGAAGTTTTAGAAAAAGACTTAAAAGTTATGGATTCAACAGCAACAGCACTATGTAGAGATAATAATATTCCATTATTAGTTTTTGGAATAGCTGACCCAGAAAATATAGTAAGAGCAGTTAAAGGTGAACATATAGGAACTTTAGTAAAATAAAAAATTAAAAGGAGAGAATGATTATGGATTACACAAATATAAAAGAAAAAATGGAAAAAACAATAAGCGTATATAGCGAGAAATTAGCAGAAGTAAGAGCAGGAAGAGCAAATCCTGCAATATTAAATAAAATAAGAATAGACTACTATGGAACACCAACACCAATTAATCAAGTAGCAGGAGTTTCAGTACCAGAAGCTAGATTAATAGTTATTCAACCATGGGATGTTAGTGTTTTAAAAGACATAGAAAAAGCAATTTTAGCATCTGATATTGGAATTAACCCAAATAATGATGGAAAAGTAATAAGACTAGCTTTCCCTGAATTAACTGAAGAGAGAAGAAAAGATTTAGTAAAAGATATCAAAAAAATGGCAGAAGAAGCAAAAGTAGCAGTAAGAGCAGTTAGAAGAGATGGAATAGAAACAGCAAAAGCTGAACAAAAAGAAGGAAATATGACAGAGGATGAATTAAAACAAGCAGAAAATGATATTCAAAAACTAACAGATACAAGTGTAGAAGAAATAGATAAAATATTAGCAAACAAAGAAAAAGAAGTAATGTCAGTATAATAAAATATCAAATGTGGAAAGGGGAATGCTAACTATAAAGCTAGCAGACTATCAAAAATGGAATTCAAAGAAAATTTAAAAAAGTATCAAGATATTGTAAATAGTGAACTAGAAAAATATATAAGAAAACAAGAATGTCCAGAACAAGTTTTAAATCAATCAATGGAATATAGCTTAATGGCAGGTGGAAAAAGATTAAGACCAATATTAGTAATAGCAACATATGAATTATTTAAACAAGATTATGAAAAATGTATGGCATATGCAATGGCAATAGAAATGGTACATAATTTTTCACTTATTCATGATGATTTACCAGGAATAGACAATGATGATTTTAGACATGGAAAATTAACAAATCATAAAAAATTTAATGAAGCAACAGCAATACTTGCTGGTGATGGATTATTAAATCAAGCATATATTGTAATAAGTGATGAAATCTCAAAAACAGTAAATGATGAAAATAGAAATTGTACAGTATTAAAAAACAAAGTAAGAGCTTTTAATGAATTTTCAAAAGCAGTTGATAGAATGATTGCAGGAGAGTATATTGACACAGAATTAGAAGGAAAAGAAATATCACCAGAATTATTAGAATATATACATGTTAATAAAACAGGTGCATTATTAAAACTATGTGTAAGAATGGGAGCAGTTCTTGCAGATGCAAGTGAAGAAGATATAGAAAAACTTTCTAGATATGCTGATAGAATAGGATTAGCTTTCCAAATAAAAGATGATATTTTATCAGAAGAAGGAGATGCTAAAATAACAGGTAAACCAGTTGGTAATGACAAAGAATTAGGAAAATGTACATATGTATCTCAATATGGATTAGATGGAGCAAAAAACAAACTAGAAAAAATAACACAAGAAGCAATAGATGATTTAGAACAATATGGAGAAAAAGCAGAATTTTTAAAACAACTTGCAATATATATTAAAGAAAGAAACAAATAAGACAGTTAAATAGGAGGAAATATGGAACAAGAAAATTTGCCACAACATATAGCTATTATTATGGATGGTAATAGAAGATGGGCCAAAGAAAGAGGATTGCCAGTAGGGCTAGGACATAAAGAAGGTGCAAAAACACTAGCAAAAATAGTAAGATATGCAAATAAAAGAGGAATAAAATATATAACAGTATATGCTTTTTCAACAGAAAACTGGAAAAGAGCTGAAGAAGAAGTAAAAACTTTAATGACATTATTCCAAAGCTATTTAGATGATTATAGTAAAAGAGCAGATTCAGAAAATATAAAAGTAAAAATAATTGGAAGTAGAGATGGACTATCAGAAAAAATGAAAGATAGTATATCAAAATGTATGGAAAGAACAAAAGACAATACAGGAATTACTTTTAATATAGCCTTAAATTATGGTGGAAGAGATGAACTATTAAAAGCTGTAAAAAATATATCTGAACAAGTTAAAGAAAATAAATTAAATATTGAAGATATAACAGAAGAAACAATATCAAACAATTTATATACACAAGGTCAACCAGACCCAGACTTATTAATAAGAACAAGTGGAGAAATAAGATTAAGTAATTTCTTACCTTGGCAATTAGTATATTCAGAATTTTTATTTATAGAAAAATATTGGCCAGATTTTTCAGAAGAAGATTTAGAAAATGCTATAAAAATATATCAACAAAGAAATAGAAAATTTGGAGCAAAATAATAAAATAAAAGACAAAGGAATGAATAATATGGATTTAAAAAGAATTACATCAGGTTTTATTGTTGCTATATCAGTAGCAATTATGTTATTAATACCAAACAAATATGTAATTGGACTATTACTTGCAATTATAGCTTTAGTAGCAATGCATGAATACTTAAAAGCAATATCAAAAGTATGTATACCAATAAAATGGGTAGCATATCTTAGTTGCTTAAGTGTTGTAGCCGTAAACTTTATACCAGAACAAAATATGCTAAAAGCAATAATGATGTTTTTACCATCAATAATGTTAATCTTATTTGCAAATGTAATTGCAACAGATATGAAAATCTCATTTAAAGATATGAGTTACACACTTTTAGGAATATGTTATATTCCAGTATTTATATCATTTTTAACATTAATAGATGCAATGCAAAATGGAAAAGTTTTAATTGGCTATATATTAATATCAGCATGGGGTACAGACGTATTTGCATATTTAATAGGTAAAAAATTTGGAAAACACAAATTTAGCAAAGTAAGTCCTAAAAAATCAATTGAAGGATGTATAGCTGGTACAATAGGTGCAGTATTAATAATGGTTTTATATGCAGTTATACTAAATAGATATTTCCAATTTAATTATTCATATATGTATGTAATAATAGTTGGAATAGTGTTAAGTTTAATAGGACAAATCGGAGATTTCTCAGCATCTTGTATAAAAAGATATGTAGATATTAAAGATTATAGTAACTTATTACCAGGACATGGTGGAATGTTAGATAGAATAGATAGTGTTCTATTTTTAGCACCATTTGCTTATTTATTATTTACAATACTTTAAAAGAAGGATTATATAGAGAAGGACTAACAATCCTTCTTTTGTTCAAATTGTTAAAGGAGGAAGTTAATTTGACAATTATAATATCAGCCTTAAAAATAATCTTTTTATTAGGATTTTTAATACTAATCCATGAAGCAGGACATTTAATAGTTGCAAAACTTTGCAAAGTAAAAGTAAATGAATTTGCTATTGGTTTTGGACCAACAATATGGAAAAAACAAGGAAAAGAAACAAAATATGCTTTAAGATTAATACCATTAGGTGGATTTTGCAGTATGGAAGGAGAAGAAGAAAGATCTGAAAATGAAGGTTCTTTTTCAAAAGCAAGTATTCCAAAAAGAATAGCAATAGTAATAGCAGGAGCAACAGTAAATATAATCTTTGGGTTATTAGTTTACTTTATTTTAATGTCAATATCAAGTACTTATATAACAAATGAAATTGATGGAACAATAAATAATTATGTAGCAGAAGAAATCGGATTACAAAAAGGAGATAAAATAGTTGAATTAGCTGGTAAAAAAATAAAAAACAAAGAAGATTTAAATTCAATTATGGAAAAATCTAATGGAGAAATAATAAATCTAAAAATAAAAAGAAATGATGAAATTTTAGAATTTAATATAAAACCAACAGAAGTAACAAATAAAAATACAGGAATGTATTTAGACAATAATTGCAAAATATTATCAGTAGAAAAAGGAAGCTCAGCAGAAAAGCAAGGATTGCAAGTAAATGATAAAATAATTAAAATTAATGGAGAAAACATAAATGAAGATGTTTCAAAATTAGTACAAATTATACAAGAAAAAGGTCTAAACACAATGACATTAATAATTCAAAGAAACAAACAGGAAATTACAGTAGAACTAACACCAGATTACGTATCTTCATATTATTTAGGAGTAACTTTAAAACAATCAGACAAAAATTTAATAAATCACTTAATATATGGAAGAATGGAAACAAAAAAATTTGCATTTTCAATTTTAGATAATATAAAAATGCTATTTACAGGAGGAGATAGTGTAGACCAAATGATGGGACCAGTTGGAATTTCTGAAGTTGTAGCAAAAACAAATGGATTTAAAGAATTTGTATATATGTTAGCATTAATATCTTTATCATTAGGTGTAACAAACTTATTACCAATACCAGCATTAGATGGAGGAAAAATATTATTACTTATAATAGAAGCAATTCGTAGAAAACCATTAAACGAAAAAACAGAAATAAATATACAATTAATAGGATTTTCATTATTAATTGCATTGTCATTATATGTCACATACAATGATATTTTAAGAATATTCTAAGAGCAAGGAGAAAAAATTGGAAATCAAAGGAGAAGTAGCAGACATAATTTATCAAAATGAAATAAATAGCTATACTATATCAACTTTTGAAACAGAAGATGAATTAGTAACAATAGTAGGGTATCTACCATTTATAACAAGTGGAGATACTCTAAAATTGTTTGGAAAATTTGTGGAACATAAAGATTATGGAAGACAATTCAAAGTAGATACATTTGAAAAAATAATGCCAGAAACCTTATCAGCACTAGAAAAATATTTAGGAAATGGTAATGTAAAAGGAATTGGGGAAGTAACTGCAAGAAAAATAATAAGAAAATTTGGAGATGACACTATAAATATCTTTAAATTTGAACCAGAAAGATTAGCTGAAATAAAAGGCATAACCAAAGCTAAAGCCTTAGAAATGTCACAAAGTTTTTTAGAAAATTGGGAAGTATGGCAAATAGTTGGTTTTTTGGAAAGATTTAAAATTGGGGCAGAACATGCAAAAAAAGTTTATAATCTATTAGGAGTTAATGCAATAGAACAAATTGAGGGAAATCCATATATATTAATAGATATAGCTAGAGGTGTTGATTTTAAGCAAATTGATGCAATGGCATTAGACTTAGGAATAAGTTATGATAATCAAAAAAGAGTTGAAAGTGGAATTAAATATGCTTTAATAAAAGCGACCTACAATGGACATTCATGTGTTGTAAAAGAAAACTTAATAGAATTTGTAATAACTTTATTAGATGTAACAACTGAATGTATAGAAGACAATCTAATCGGACTAAAAGCAAAAGATGAAATTGTTATAGAAAAAAGAGATGGCGTAGAATGGATTTATTTATATAATTTCTATAAAGTAGAAGAAGAAATTGCAACACGAATAATTAGATTAGACAATAGCAAAAACATGAAAAAAATAGAACATATAGACAAAGCATTAAAAAAAGTAGAAGAAAAATCCAAAATGGAATTATCAGAAAAACAAAAAGAAGCCATAAAAGCAATAAATGAAAAAAATGTTACAATAATAACAGGTGGACCTGGAACAGGAAAAACCACAATAACAAAAACAATAATAGACCTATATGAAGAAAAAAATAAAAAAGTAGTACTTGCAGCACCAACAGGAAGAGCAGCCAAAAAGATGACTGAAGCAACAGACAAGGAAGCATCAACTTTGCACAGATTATTAGGACTTGGAAAATTAGATGATGAGGGGATATATACCAGACATAGTGATTACGAAGGTGCACCAATAGATGCAGATGTAATAGTAGTAGATGAGCTTTCAATGGTAGATATGTTTGTAATGAACTATTTATTAAAATGTATATATCAAGGAACAAAACTAATACTAGTAGGAGATGTAGACCAATTAGCATCAGTAGGACCAGGAAGTGTATTAAAAGATTTAATAAATTCTGAAGTTATAAATACAGTAAAATTGGACAAAATTTTTAGACAAGCTGCAAAAAGTAAAATTATATTAAATGCACATAGAGTAAATAATGGTCAAAAATTTTTAAGTAAAGAAGATAAAGAAATACAAGAAGATACAAAAGAGGACTTTTTCTTTATACAGCAAAATTCAACAGAAAAAATATTACAAGAAGTAATAAGCTTATCAACAGGAAGGTTAGAAAAATTTGGTAATTATGATTTCTTTAAAAACATACAAGTATTAACCCCAACCAAAAAAGGACCATTAGGAACACGAGAATTAAACAAAGCCTTGCAAAATGTATTAAATCCAAATATAGATGAATTACCAGAAAAAACAAATGGTGGGGCTATCTTTAGAGTTGGAGATAGAATAATGCAAATAAAAAATAATTATGACATAACTTGGGAAAAAGAAAACAACCAAAAACAAGAATATAATATTGGAGGTTATAAAATTCCACAAAAACCAGAAATTGGAACAGGTGTATTCAATGGAGAGATGGGAACAATATTAGAAATAGATGAAAAAGAAAAGGTTATTAAAATCCAATTTGATGACGAAAAAATAGCTTGGTATGGTTTTACAGAATTGGAACAAATAGAACATAGTTATGCTATAACAATCCATAAAGCACAACGGAAGTGAGTTTGATGTTGTAATTATGCTAGCTCCTCAATCAGCTCCTATGTTACTTACAAGGAATTTATTGTATACTGGAATTACGAGAGCAAAAAAATTACTTATAATTATTGGAAGTGGACGTGTTGTGGATTATATGGTTCAAAATGTAGATAGTAAGAAGAGAAATACGGGGTTGGAATTTAAGATGAGAATGCTTAATAGTTGATGTCATAATTTGTCGAAATGTTTTTGTTGACAATCTACATAAAATAGATTATAATGAGTATACTAATAATAACTAACTTATATAAGTTAGAAAAGCGGTTTTTCTGTAACCATTCAAAAACAGAAAAGAATGGTTTTTCTGTTCCAAACAAAAACAGTCATATAAAGCGGTTTTACCATTCCAGAAAAAAATGGGATTAAAAGTAAGGTGGTAGAAGTAAAACTTTTACCATCTAAAATTTTATATAAGGAGGTTAAATGGAAAAATTACATTGGTATATTGTTGATAAAAAATATATAGAATATCTAAAAAATTTCGATGATAAAATACAAAATGTAGATTATAAATTGAATTTCAATCCGTTTATTGGAATTGTGATAAAAATAAATAATTTCGATTATTATGTTCCTATTTCATCGCCAAAACCGAAACATTACAAGATGAAAGATGGTATAGATTTTATAAGAGTAAAGCATCAAAATAGAATTTTAGGTGTATTAAACTTAAATAATATGATTCCTATTTTAGATAAATATGTAACTATATTAAAGTATAAAGAAATTGAAAAATATAGATTTTTTAAAAGTGAAGAACAAAAGAATCTTTATATATCATTATTAAATATAGAACTAAAATGTATAAATTTGAAATATGAAGAAATTAAAAGAAAAGCGATGAAATTATATTTAGAAAGATTAAATAATAAAAATTCAAGAATTTCTCAAAGATGTTGTGATTTTAAATTCTTAGAAATAAAATTAAATCAATTTATTTTAAATCAAGAAAAGAGTGAATAAAAATTTTAAAAATCCAAGAAAAAATTCTAAATCTAATATATCCCCAAACGTGCGGAATATGTGGAAAAATAACCCCAAATGCATTATGCAAAAAATGTGAAATAAACTTAAACAAACAATCAGAAAATCAAATAATAAAGGAAGGAACAGAAATAGAAGACAAATATTTTAATGAATTAATGTACATATTTAGATATGAGGGGAAAATAAGAAAAATAATAATAGACTACAAATTTAATGAAAAATCATACATATATGTAACCTTTGTAAATTTTTTGTTAAAAAATAAAAAAATATTTGAAAATATAAAAAAATATGATACAATTGTACCAGTTCCAATTAGTCCCAAAAGGCAAAAAGAAAGAGGTTATAATCAAAGTTTACTTATAGCAAGAGAAATAGCCCACAAAACAAATTTGGAATTAATGAATAATTGTTTAATAAAAACAAAAAATATAATAGAACAAAGTAAATTAAATAAAGAAGATAGAGCTAAAAATATATATGGAGTTTATGAATTAAAAAATAAGCAATTAGTAGAAAACAAAAAAATTTTATTAATTGATGATATATATACAACAGGAAGTACAGTAAATGAATGTAGTAGAATATTAAGGAAGGCAAATCCTGAGAAAATAGGTGTACTAGTATTAGCAAAAGATTAAAAGTCGTATATGGAGGGAAAAATGGAAGATTTAGTAGAAAGTATATTAGATTATGTAAGGTCAGATTATACAGACTATGCAATTATGATAAATGGGGAATGGGGAGTTGGTAAAACTCATTTCTGGAATAATAAAATAAGAAAAAAAATAGAATCAATGCAGTTAAATGGTAAGAGATATACAACAATATATATGTCATTATATGGTATCTCAAACTTAGAAGATATTAGTAAAAAAATATTTATTGAAACAACCCAATTAATGGACAAAAATTTAAGAAAATTTATGGAACAAACAGGTCAAACAACTATACCAGAATATGCAAAAACAGGATTAGATATGGCTAATTTCTTTGGAGTTACACAAAATGGAGATAAATTAGATTATGGAGAATTTTTCTCAACAGATGACAAGGTTCTATGTTTTGATGACTTGGAAAGAGCAAATGTGGATGTTATAGATATCTTAGGTTATATAAATAATTTTGTTGAACATGATCATATAAAAACAATAATAATATGTAATGAAAAAGAATTATCTACAAAATTAAAAAGTTCAAATCTAGAAATGAAAACATTTATAGCAACATATTTGTTAGATAAACAAGGGGAACTAAATACTACGGACAAGCCAATGGTAGAAAAAATTCAAAATAAAATAGAGCATGTATTTGATAAAGCAAATGATTATGAAAGAATAAAAGAAAAATTAATAGGAGAAACATTTGATTATGCTCCAAAATTTGATTATATAATAAATGGAATTTTGATGAGATATGAAAGTAATCCGGATTTAATAAGATTTTTAAGAGAAAATACAAGACTTATAATTTTAACATTTGAAAGAAGTGGAACAAGAAACTTAAGAATTTTAAAACACGCTTTAAATGACTTCCAAAAAATATATGAAATGGTAGAAAAAAATTACCCAAATACAAATAATAGAGTAATGCAAACAATGCTAATATTTACAATAGCTATATCATTTGAAATAAAAGCTGGAAAAATAACAAAGGATAAATTTATAAATGTAAAAGACAATGAAGAATACAAATCATTATTAGTATCATCAAGAATATTAATGGACAATAGACAATTCTATATAAAAGAATTTGATAGTAACTATTATTACAATTTCAAAGCAGAATACAGATTCTTTAAATTTATTGAATATTATGTAAGAACAAGAATATTTGATATGAAATTATTCAAAGAAAATATGGAAACAATAAGAAATACAGTAGATACAGAAAACTTGCCTGGTTATAAAAGATTACTTACAGAAGAATATTGGAAAATTTCTGATGATGAATTTGATAGAGTAATAAAAGAAGTTTTAGAAGAAGTAAAACAAGGAAATATAGAATTAATAGATACAGTAAAAATATATGCATATTTTAGCTATTTTTCAAGAAAAGGATTAATAGATTATGATATAAAAACATTAAAAAATGTTTTTTTCAATGGAATGAATTTATCTTCTTTAAAATCACAATATTGTAAAAACGTTGAAGAGGAACTTTCAAAAATAGCAATAGAACAATTTGAAGAAGATATGGAAGAAATAATCAAACATTTCCATATGTTAAATAATCAATTATTAGATAAAATGTATAAAGAAAAAGCAGAAGTAGTATTCAAGTGTATCCCAATGAAAATGGAAGAATTCTATGAAAAATTTGATAGAGAATGTATGGACATACCAATATTTAAATATTATGATGTATATCAAATGTTCCAAAGAATATCTTGTGCAAGTAATGAAGATATAGTTCTAATAAAAGAAAAATTATTAAATAGGTCAGAAAAATATACAAAACAAATAGAACCAGAAATGAAAAATATCAAACAACTAAAACAAGTTATAGATGATTATTTAAAAGGAAAAGGACAAAGCATAAAAATTGTTATGCTTAAAGAATTTTCAAAGAGTTTAGGAGTAATATTAGATAAATATAAGACAAGTTTCTTGCCAAAAAAAGAAGAAAAAGAAGAAGAAAACAAATTAGGTTAGTCCTAGTTTGTTTCCTTTTTAAAAAAATAAATAAAAATGTATAAAAATTTCCTCTTTTGAGATAATAAGAGTAGACTTGAAATTAAAGGAGGAAAATTATGAAAGCAACAGGTGTTGTAAGAAGAATAGACGATTTAGGTAGAGTAGTAATACCAAAAGAAATAAGAAAAACTTTAAGAATAAAAGAGCGGAGACCCACTTGAAGTATTTACAGATAGAGAAGGACAAGTAATATTAAAAAAATATTCTCCTATTGGTGAGTTATCAGAATTTGCAACAGGTTATGCTGAGACATTAGCAAAAACAACAGGACATATTGCATGTATTACAGATAAAGATTCAATAATAGCAGTAGCTGGAGGTTCTAAAAAAGAATATTTAGAACAAGATGTAAGTCAAGAGTTAGAAAAACTAATGGATGACAAAGAAGTATATACAAGCAAAGAAAATAGTGATATGGCAATGCCAATTACTAAAAATGATAATAATCAAAGAAAATATAATGCGCAAATTGTATATCCTATAATTTCAAATGGAGATACAATAGGAACAGTAATATTAATGTCAAAAGACTCAAATGCAAAGATGAATGAAGTAGAAAAGAAAGTAGCACAATCAGCAGCAACATTTTTAGCAAGTCAAATGGAAATATAAAACAAAAAACAAGTTATTGTAATTAATGCTTTAAAATTAATTATAATTAACTTGTTTTTTTCTTCTTTTTTATTATAATTTTTTCATCACTTAAACCAACAATGTAATCGATAGAAGTACCGTAATATTTGGCTAAAGTGATTAAATGAATTATTGGAATAGTTCTATTACCACATTCATATTCTGAATAATATTGTTGAGATATTCCTAGCAATTGAGCTATATCTTTTTGGTGTTTATCATTATCTTCTCTTAAATCTTTTATTCTCTTGAATTTCACTAGAACCTCCTAATTAATATACAATAATATTAGAAATATCAACAAATAAGCTAACTTGCAATTAGAGAGAATTTATTTATTGGTAAACTCTTATGATAAATTTTAACAAAAAAATTATTAAGTGTTTGTATATACATTAAAAATTATGTAAAAATATTGTTTTTTATTGATTAAAAAATCTCTTTTTGATATAATTTTAATACATAATAAATTGTGTAAAAATCAAATGAAAAAATAGGAGGAAAGATATGAAAGAAAAAAACATTAAAGGTATAACACTAGTAGCACTAGTAATAACAATAGTGATTTTATTAATATTAGCAGGAATAAGCATCCAAGCAATAACCAACACAGGGTTATTTGAAAATGCAAAAAGAGCAACAGAAGAAAGTAAATATGCAAATGCAGAGGAAAAAGTAAAAATGGCAGTAATGGCATCATATGATGAAAATGCAAGTTTAAACAAAGATTTATTAAAAGATAGTCTAAACAAAATAGATGGAATAAATCCAAAAGTAACAGAAGTAACATGGGATTTAAAAGTAAATGTAGATGGTTATGAATTCACAATAACAGAAGTAGGAACAGTAACATGCTTAGGAAGGAAAGAACAAGAAAAATTACCAGAAAATAATAAAGATAATCCACAAGATGCAGGAAAAGAAGTAGAATTGAAAGAAGGATGGGGAGAAGAAACAGCAACAATAGTAAAAACATCAGATGGAACAGAAGTAACAGGATTAACAAAAGTATCAACAGTATATGCAGTATCAGTAGGGAATGGAGAAACAGTACCAGTACCAAAAGGATTTTTCTATGTAGGAGGAAGTATCAATACAGGAGTAATAATATCAGATAACGAAGCAGATAAATATGACGGAAAAACAGATAAAACAACACACGAATATGCAACAAAATTAAAAGGAAATCAATTCGTATGGATACCATGTACAAAAGATGAATATAAAAAAATAAATTTCGGAATGCAAAATATGGCATCATGGGATATGGAAACAAATACCGCAGAAGAAGAACAAATCTCAAAATATGGTGGATTTTATGTAGGAAGATATGAAGCCGGAGTATCAACATTAGATGAAGAAACAAACACATTTAAAGAAAGTGTAACATTCACGAACAATAAATCATTATTTAGTGCAGTAGGAATACAATCAGGAATAAATGGATGGGGATGGCAAAACTATGATTATATAGCAAGAGGAAAAACAGTACCAGATGCAAGTTACCCCAATAAAGCAACAGGAAATATAGTAGAAAAAGCAAATAGTATACCATATTATCATGCAGATTATTATACGGCACTAGAAATGAGTGAAAGATTATATAATAATAGTTCATATGTACAAAGTGGACTAATAACGGGAACACAATGGGACATGATGATTAAATTTTTAAGCAATACCTCAGATTATTCAGATATGAAAAGTACCCAATGGGGAAATTATGATAATGTGCCATTATCAAACTTAAGAGGATATTATACAAATGTAAATTCATCAAATGGTTCAACAGATGGATTTAAAAGTGCAGAAGGATTTACAACAAATTCAAAAACTAGTTCGTGGGTAATATTAACAACAGGTTCAACAGAGCAAGTATTAAGAAAAGGATTATATGATGTAGCAGGAAACTTATGGGAATGGACACAAGAGGCATCATATATGGCAAACTTAGGTTATAATACATCGTACAATACATACAACCTTCGTGGCGGGTCCTTCGACTACGCTTACGCGAGCGACCCTGCTTGTTACCGTGCATACTATTGTGCCCCTGTTACTAGCACGGACCTCGGGTTCCGTCCAGTACTTTATATCAAGTAGAACTGAACGCTTACAGGCAATGCACCAATTAATGTAACTTGTCAGAATATATGCAAGCACTTTATATAAATCAAGATGATGGCGTATTATATAGTGTGTAAATTTTAAAAAGCAATAAAATTTATGCACTATATTTTTATGTGCAGAAAGAAGGAATTATGGAATTATTAAAATTAAACGAATTAACAAAGAAAAAAATATTATTTGTTGCTTTTGCAATAGAAAAACAATAAACTTAGTATATAATTATCTCATAAAAAAGTAGGAGGAAAAGCAAATGAAAATAATAAAAAGAGATGGAAGAGTTGTAGATTATGATAGACAAAAAATAGCAGTAGCAATAGAAAAAGCAAACAGAGAAGTAAAAGGAAAAGAGCTTGCATCTAAGGAAGATATAAAAGATATTATTCAACATATAGAAGATTTAGACAAAAAAAGAATGCTAGTTGAAGATATTCAAGATATTATAGAAGAACAATTAATGAAAATTGGAAAATATGAATTAGCAAAAAAATATATTGTATATCGTTATAATAGAGCATTAGTAAGAAAATCAAATACAATAGATGAAACAATTTTAGGATTAATTAGAAATGAAAACCAAGAATTAGCTGAGGAAAATTCTAATAAAAATACAATGCTTGCTTCTACTCAAAGGGATTATATAGCAGGGGAAGTTTCTAGAGATTTAACAAGAAGATTATTGTTACCAGAAAAAATAATAAAAGCTGACCAAGATGGAATTTTACATTTTCACGATGCAGATTATTTTGTACAACCAATTTTTAATTGTTGTTTAGTTAATATTGGTGATATGTTAGACAATGGTACTGTAATGAATGGAAAAATGATAGAAAGTCCAAAAAGTTTCCAAGTAGCTTGTACTGTAACAACACAAATAATAGCAGCAGTAGCAAGTAATCAATATGGTGGACAATCTGTTGATATAAAACATTTAGGAAAATATTTGAGAAAAAGTTATGATAAATTTAAAACAGAAATAGAAAAAAAATATAAAGGAAAATTGCCAGAAGATACAATAGAAGATTTAGTTCAAGATAGGTTAAAAGCAGAGCTAAAAGCCGGTGTTCAAACCATCCAATATCAAATAAATACATTAATGACAACAAATGGACAAGCACCTTTTGTAACACTATTTTTACATTTGGAAGATGATGATCCATATATAAAAGAAAATGCAATGATAATAGAAGAAATTCTAAGACAAAGATATGAAGGAATAAAAAATGAAGCAGGAGTTTATGTTACACCAGCATTTCCAAAACTTGTATATGTACTAGATGAAAATAATTGTCTAAAAGGTGGAAAATATGATTATTTAACAAAATTAGCAGTAAAATGTTCATCAAAGAGAATGTATCCAGATTATATATCTGCAAAGAAAATGCGTGAAAATTATGAAGGAAATGTATTTAGCCCAATGGGATGCAGAAGCTTTTTATCTCCTTGGAAAGATGAAAACGGAAACTACAAGTTTGAAGGAAGATTTAATCAAGGGGTTGTAAGTATTAATCTACCACAAATTGCGATAATTGCAGATGGAGATGAAGATAAATTCTGGAAATTATTAGATGAAAGATTAGAATTATGCAAAGAAGCATTAATGTGTAGACATTATGCATTACTTGGAACAAAATCAGATATAAGCCCAATTCATTGGCAATATGGAGCAATATCAAGATTAGCAAAAGGGGAAAAAATAGATAAACTATTATATGGTGGCTATTCAACAATGTCACTTGGTTACATAGGAATTTATGAAATGACAAAACTGATGAAAGGGGTATCACACACAAATCCAGAAGGACATGATTTTGCAATAAAAGTAATGGAACATTTAAGAGATAAGGCAGCAGAATGGAAAAAAGAAACAAACATAGGATTTGCATTATATGGAACACCAGCAGAGAGTTTATGTTATAAATTTGCAAGAATAGACAAAGAAAAATTTGGAACAATAAAAGATATAACAGACAAAGGGTATTATACAAATTCATATCATGTAGATGTTAGAGAAAAAATAGATGCGTTTGAAAAATTAGAATTTGAAAGCGAATTCCAAAAAATCTCTTTAGGTGGTGCAATTTCCTATGTTGAAATACCAAATATGCAAAAAAATATAAAAGCATTAGAAGAAGCCGTGAAATTTATATATGAAAATATACAATATGCAGAATTTAATACAAAATCAGACTATTGCCATGTTTGCGGATTTGATGGAGAAATAATAAAAAATGATAATAACGAATGGGAATGCCCAAATTGTGGAAATAAAGATCATTCTAAATTAACTGTTGTAAGACGTACATGTGGATATTTAGGAGAAAATTTTTGGAATGCAGGAAAGACTAAAGAAATAAAGCAAAGAGTTCTACATATGTAAGAAAAAAATTGGAGGCGTGGTATGAATTATGCAGATATAAAAAAGATAGATGTAGCAAATGGCGAAGGTGTTAGAGTATCAGTATTTGTTAGTGGATGCAATCATCATTGCAAAGGGTGTTTTAATCAATGTGCATGGGATTTTAATTATGGAAAAGAATTCTCTGAAAAAGAAGAACAACAAATAATAGATTACATGAATCATGATTACATATCAGGACTTTCTCTTTTAGGTGGAGAACCATTAGAACCTAGAAATCAAGAGGGATTATTACCATTAGTAAAGAAGGTAAAGGAAAAATTTCCTAATAAAAATATTTGGTGTTATACGGGATTCGACTTTGAGAAAGATGTTGTAGAAAAGATGGCAAAAAATAATGAAACTACAAGAGAATTGTTAAAATATATCGATATTATAGTGGATGGAAAATTCGAGGAAGATAAAAAAGATTTAAAATTGCAATTTAGAGGTTCATCAAATCAAAAAATTGTAGATGTAAAAAAATCATTACAAACAGGACAAATTGTAAAAGAAATTCAATATAAGTAAAAAATAGTTAGATATGCATATGAAAAGTTCAATAGAGTAATTCTCTATTGAACTTTTTTAGTTTTGATTTAAAAATCTATTTAATAACTGTTCTCTACATAAATTTTCAAACTCATCATTCATTGGTTCTAAAACAACATTTTCATCATATTTTCTATCTAAGCAATATTTAATAATATAATCAGCAAGTCCTGGATTTTTAGAAAGAAGTGGACCATGTAAATAAGTTGCAATAACACTAGATTTAAAAAAGCCTTCTTCTGAATCACCAAATTTATTACCATTTCCAAAAAGAACTTTACCAAAAGAATTAGAAATATCAAAAGTTTGTCCACCATGATTTTCAAAACCAATAACCTTAGTCTCTACACCATTTAAAGTAGCCTCAATAACAATATTTCCAATACATCTTTTCTTTCTATCAGGATTAGCAACTGTATAATAATCAAAAACTTCAAGACCAGGAATAATATTTCCTTCAACACCTTTATAATACTTACCAAATAATTGATAAGCACCACAAATAAGTAAGAAAAATACGCCATTATTTACAGCCTCTTTAATATTATCTTTATATTTAACTAAATCATCAGCTAAAATACTTTGTTCATTGTCAGCACCACCGCCGGCAAAAACAATATCATAATCATTAAAGTTTGGAACATCATCACCAATAGAATATCTATCAATAATAGCTTTATAGCCACGAGCTTCAATTCTATATTTTAAAACTTGAATATTTCCATAATCTCCATATAATTCCAACATATCAGGGTATAAATATAAAATCTTAATTTCTTTC
>ERZ824480.929-NODE-929-length-30076-cov-3.267979_pt1 | contig 30076 bp, 27 predicted proteins | sample MGYA00519861_ERZ824480 | MGnify/ENA primary metagenome ERZ824480 (study PRJEB31778, sample SAMEA3449152) | human gut metagenome | biome: human gut; feature: human-associated habitat; material: faeces | place: United Kingdom | collected 2010/2012 ... | reverse complement strand
TAAGGAAAATACAGCGGCGCCCGAGCGCGACACGGACACGGGCTTTTTCGGAGACGTAGCCGGTAAATGCCCTCTTTGCGGAAAAGATGTGGTGAGAAACCGCTTCGGCTATGGCTGTAAGGGCTATAAGGAAGGGTGCAAATTCAAAATTGGCGGCACTATATGCGGACGGGACATTTCGATCGCAAACGTGAGAAAACTGCTCGAAACGGGGAAGACCTATAAAATTGAGGGCTTCGTTTCCAAAAAGAGCGGGAAAGAGTTTTCCGCGTTCTTAAAGCTCGACGAAAACAAGAACGTCGTTTTTGACTTCAATTAAAAAGCTCACAGCTTAGGCTGTGAGCTTTTTTGTTATAAATAAAAATCCATCCTTTGCCTTTTCAATCAGAAACGAAATCCCGAAGGAGAGAACCGTGACAGAAAAATATCTTAAAATGTTATAAAGCGCCGGACTGTTCCAAACAAATCCGTAAGTAAACCTGTCAAAAAGGGCGAGTATAAAAGGGTGAATAAGATAGACACGGTAGGAAACCCTGTTAAGCTGTACAAAAAAGCCGCTGTTGAAGAACATAAGCTTTGAAAGCATGACGGAAATGATGAAAAAAAACAAAATCGCCGGGAAGGTATAGGCGAAAAACAGCTCTCCGAACCCGGGAACGAATTCCGAAAATCGCATCACACGGTAGTTTTCGGGGCAGATGATCGCGCCGAAAAGCAAAAAGCAGATGAATACGGCATATTTTGTTTTGCAAACGGATCTTTTGAATTTGTCGTAATTCATTCCGGCATAAGCGCCGAGCGTCCAGTACCCGAGGTAGGTCAGAAAAGTTCTGTCGGCAAAGGTAAAGTCAATATTAAAAAGAAATTTCAGCGCATGGGGAACCGAAAACTGAAACGCAAGCGAAAACGCAACGGATACGGCCGTGAGCGACTCGGCACTCCCTTTTTCATAGAGCTTTTTAAAAAGCGGGAACAAAAAATAGAACTGCATTATCAATATGACGAAATAAAAATGCGCGTGCATATTTCCGGAAAAAATGCTTTTTATAAGATATAAAATATCGAACGGCCGTTTTTCGACCGAGAGCTTATAGATGTAATATATCGGAACATACAAAAGATAGGGCAAAAACACGGTTTTGACCCTTCGCCAAATGAATTTGCCGTATGAAGCGGAGCTTTTATTCATATAAAGCTTTACCGCGCTTAAAAAAATAAAACCCTGAACCGCGAAGGAGGAAAGCCTGAAAAGCGCCGTGAACACCGGGTATGAACGGGCGGACGCGACCGTTTGCCATATGGCAGAGCCCATGGAGTGTATGAGTATCACCAAAAGACATAAAATTATGTTTAATACGTTAAGCTCCGTCTTTTTTTCTTTAGCTCCCATATTTCCCCTCCTTTGCTGATATTTTACCATATAATGAGGGGTTAGTCAACAAAAAACACGGCTAAGCCGTGTTTTTTCACTTCTTGGTTGAAGCCGAAGCGTTCTTCTTTTTCTTTTTGATAAGCACAATGTCGTTCATTCCGAGCCAGTATGAAACGGTGAATACGGCGGACTCTAAAAATGCGAAAATGAAAAACTGCAAAATGTTGATTCCGACACTTTCCGATATTCCGCGCGGGCCGATGTAGGGTGCAAAATAAATCCCGCCGAAGATATTTCCGAGCGCGGACGGGTCAAAAGCTCCGAGAGAGCCTATTATATATGACAGAAGTAAAAGAATTGTCGGAATCTGCCAGATTAAAAGCCGAAGAAAGGCGTTTTTCATCGATGCGGTGTTCCGGCCGGATTCGTGGCTTGCCGCATCATAGACCTCATAATAAATCAGCATTGTGTAGGGTATGGCGGTTATAACCGAGTAGTATATGCCGATGTTGATATCGGGAACGATGAGATTTAAGAACACCGAAAGCGTTACGGAGAACACCCATGTAACGACGATGAATAAAACTCTGTCGCCGAAAAGCTTAAGAGGAAGCCTTAATTTGTCCTTCATACAAAATCCACCTTTTTGATAGTATGTAATAAGTATAGCACACAGGATAAAAAAATGCAAGAAAAAAGAGCCCGGAGGCTCTTTTGCCGATTGCGGCAGAAAATAGTTGTAAATCATTAAGCGGCGCTTGGCGGTTTTAAGATACTTTTGGGCAGTCATTAAAATATTCTTCCCGGAGGATCTGCCGTCTTAATTATTTTAATCCCAACTGTTAACAGAAGGCCGCTTTTATTCCAAAATATTGGTTGTTATATAGTCGACCCCGTATGCGGCAAGCCTTTCACCGATGTCTTTATCATTAACTGTCCAGCAGTTGACCTCAAGACCGTTTGAGTGCAGCGTTTCAACAATATATCGTGTGAGCGCTTGGTGTTCTATATCAAGGCCGAAGCGATTCGATATCAGCTCTTCCAAAAGTCTTTCGTCGCACGAGCCTGCTAAAAACTGGACGGCTTGGTTTTGAGCAAAATCTCTGACAAAAGACAGGTTCTCCCAATCAAAAGATATAAATATCGTTTTTTCAAGATGTCTTAATTCGTTTATTATGCCGACAATTTGTTTGACGTCATCTTTATCAAAGTGGTTTTTCAGTTCCAAAACGGCGGTTTTGTCATATCTTGCACATATTGCTATGTAGTCCTCAAGCAACGGTATTTTAAGTTCGGGATGAGGGAGACGGTCTGTTCCGAAAAGCGTTATGTCTTTCAAAGCGGCATAATCGGAGCTTTCAATAATCATATCAGTTCCCGAGGTTCTGAGGGTGTTGTCATCGTGAATAATAACAAACCTTCCGTCGCGAGTTTTATGAACATCGCTTTCTATTCCGAAATAGCTTCGGTTTCCGGCAGCTATAAATGCAGCTGCGGTGTTCTCGGGCTCAATGCCGCTCAGTCCCCTGTGGGCAATCATTTTTGGGGAAGCTTTTTTGATGCTTATTGTATTCAATTTTGAAACACTCCTTTTTTAAACAATATTTCCGATATAAGAAATGCCTTTTGTTTTACATTCGACGTCGTCTTGATTTTATTCGGATTAACATACGATTTGGGACGAAATCCATAGAAGTTCTGCCCCGGCAAACTATTTTTGCCTGTTATAACAACAGGATCGTCAGCACGTATGTTTTTTGAAATTCAAGTTTGCCGGCGAAAGCAGAGGTCTCGATTTACTCACTGTAATGCCGATCCATTGTAATAAGCTTACCGTCTTTAGGCCATTAAGGCCTCGGCGGCTTGTGAATTACCTTTTTCGGCTTACGGCTTTTCGCCGAAGGCTATTTTGCTCTTTTTATCTCTGAACTCGGCCGGAACCGTCGCCACCCATAAGAGACTCGACCTCTTTAACGCTGACGCGGTTAAAGTCGCCTGAGATGGTGTGCTTTAAGCAGCTTGCCGCAACCGCGAACTCAAGAGCTTTCTTATCGTCGCCGTAATTTAAAAGACCGTAGATAAGACCCGCGCCGAAGCTGTCGCCGCCGCCGACTCTGTCGACGATATTCTTGATCTCATACTTCTTGGAAACGTAGAACTCCTTGCCGTCCGAGATGCAGGCAGACCAGTCGTTGTGGCTTGCGCTCTTGCTCTCGCGAAGGGTGATCGCGATCTTCGAAGCGTTGGGATATGCCGAAAGAACGTTCTTGGCAAGCTCCTCATACTTCTTGGTATCAAGAACTCCACTTGTGACCTCCGCGTTGTTCTCGATGCCGAGGGACTTCTGGCAGTCCTCCTCGTTGGCGATAAGAACATCGACATAGCGTGCGATCTCGCTCATGACCTCGCGGGCCTCTTTGCCGTATTTCCAAAGGTTCTTTCTGTAGTTTAAGTCGCACGAAACGGTGAGCCCCATTTCCTTGGCCTCCTTGACGGCTGCGATCGAAAGGTCCGCCGCGCTCTGTGAAAGAGCGGGGGTGATGCCTGTGATGTGGAACCAGTCCGCGCCGTTGAAGATCTTCTTGAAATCAAACGTTTCGGGCGTCGCAAGCGAAATTGCGGAATACGCTCTGTCGTAGATTACCTTTGAGGGGCGCTGATTCGTGCCGGACTCAAGGTAGTAAATGCCGAGTCTGCCGTCGGTATATGCGATGTCGGACACATCGACCCCGAAACCGCGAAGCTCGCGGACAAGCGCGTCCGCAATGTCGTTTTTCGGGAGAGCGGTGACGAATTTCGTGTCCATTCCGTAGTTGGCAAGCGATACGGCAACGTTTGCCTCGCCGCCTCCGAAGGTCGCCTCAAGAGACGGAGTCTGCATGAATCTTTCAAATGCCGGTGATTTTAAGCGAAGCATAATTTCGCCGAGTGTTACAACTTTTTTCATTATAATATATTCCTCTCTTTAATTATCTTTCGATAAGGTGGACTCCGAAGCCGCCGATCTCGTCCTTAAGGTATATGAACTTAAGCGAGCCGTCGTCAGCGTACTTTGCGCTTTCGGTATCGAACGAAAAGCCCTGCTTTCCGAGGTGGTAGCATGCCCTGTCGACCGAGTTTGTCAATATGGCGATGTGACCGTTTTTGCCTCTGCCGCATGAGGGCATCATAACCTCGATAGCGTCGCCCGCGAAAATGCTCTTTGATGTGACTCTCTCCGCGTTTCCGAAAAGGAGAGAGAAGCTTTTTGCGATGCTCTCCGCCTCGGGGTCACTTTCTGCGTTTATGCCGATGTGGCCGATCTCAAGGCCGAGCATAACGTTTACCGACTTTCTTGTAAGCTCGGTGATCTTGTCCCACTCGGAGTTATTGATATAGTCCTCCTTGACCATAAAGCTTCCGCCGCAGGCTAAGATCTTTTTGTTTGTTATGTATGAAGTTAAGTTGTCTAAGCTGATTCCGCCGGTCGGGATGAATTTAAGGCCGGAATAGGGAGCGGAGAGCGCCTTGATTTTTGCGATTCCGCCGCTCTGCTCGGCCGGGAAGAACTTGACAGCCTTAAGTCCCAACTCAAGTGCCGCCTCGATCTCCGAAGGCGATGTGCATCCGGGTGTGGGAGTGATGCCGTTTTCAAGGCACCAGGAAACGACCTTGGGGTTAAATCCGGGGCTGACAATGAACTTTGCGCCCGCGTCCTTCGCGCGCTTTGCCTGCTCAACGGTCAATACCGTGCCGGCGCCGACGAGCATTTCGGGAAATGCCTCACTCACGCGCCTGATCGATTCCTCGGCCGCGTCGGTTCTGAAAGTGATCTCCGCAATCGGAAGGCCGCCGTCAATAAGTGCCTTTGCAAGCGGAACCGCCTTTTCGGCGTCGTTGATCTTGATGACCGGAACGATACCAATTTCGGATATTTTCTTTAACATAAAAACACCTCTTAATAAAAATTTTACATAATACTATTATAAAGCAATGCGCATTGCTTCGTCAATCGGAATTTTTTGCGCTTTTTTCGGTAATTTCTTTAGTTTTTTGACATTGAGTGTATTTTATATATTTTAATGTATTGAGAAGGCCAAAGTCAACCACTTTGTTTTTCTTCTTGTCTATTATTTTTTTGTGTGTGATTTTTGCGACGTTCATATTTTATTATTAAATGTCAAAAAATTAAAGAAAATTTTGCATAGTTGACAAAAAAATTAATGAAACGTGAGAAAGAAAATGATAAAATGAAATAAAGTCAGTGTACATCCGAGAGTTGAAATCCGCACGGCAGTGAGTTATATTGTATGAGCAACCGGCGGTTTCAACGTGACATTTTATTTAAAACTGATAAAAATAATTAAAAAGGGAAAGGAAGGAATTTTGCAATGAAAATCGGAAACAAGATGGTAAAAGCGCTGGCAGTTCTCTCATTTGCACTTCTTTGCGTTTTTGCACTTTTGGTGCCGTCCTTTGCAGAGGGCGAAGTTGCCAGGGTGTATGATGCGGAGAATACAGAAGTAGGAGTATATCAGACGCTTAACGGGGCACTTGACGCCGTGACTGAAGGAGGAACGGTGGAGCTTTTGGGCAACACCACACTTGAAGGAACTAAAACAGAGGCGGACGGCTATGCTTATGTGACTGACAAAAGCTTCACGCTTACCGGCGGCAACAATAAATATACCGTGACGCTCACCGGAAAAGGCGACAGCTCAACGGCAAATGCCGGAAACGACAAGAGAAGAAGCTACATAAATATTACAAAAGGAACGCTTACGCTTAAGAACATCACGATCTCGAGCGACGAGGAGACCTATGCGCAGACCGTTAAGGCTTCTCCTTACGGAGTGTTTAGAGTAACTGGCGGAACGCTCGTTATGGATGGCGGAGCGAGAATTTATAAAGGAGCCGGAAGAAACGGCTCGGCACTTTTCTTAGACGGCGGAAATGTTTTGATGAAATCCGGATCGGCAATCGACTCATGCAAGGGTATGACAGATTCCGGCGCTGTGTATGTGTTTTCCCAAAAATCCACATTCACAATGGACGGGGGAGAGATAAAGAACAACTTTAACGCAGTAAATTCAATTGAAGGCGCAATAACGGTGCTTAGAGGCTCAGCCGTTATCAACGGCGGAACTGTAAGCGGAAACGGAAGCTCACAGAAAGCCGGCAATGCCGCGATAAATGTCAGCGCTGACGCTTCGCTCACAGTCGGAGACGGCGCCGTAATCAGCGGAAACTACGGCTACAGCCAGACAAAGGGATTCAGCGTTTTTGCCGCAACCGGTGCAGCTATTCAGGAGACAATACCCGGAAACACAAAGGCGACGATCCCCGGAGTTGACGGAACTTTCTTTATTGATAATGACACTGTCGGAACAAACAAGGTTATGTCAATATCATCGGCTAAGGCAGTATCATTTTTCCCCAGCCTTTACGACGCGATCGGCCCAAACGGAAACACCGGAAACAAATCAACGGCCGTTTTGCTGGCTGACGACAGCATCACGACCGGGAACACAGCCGGCGGTGCAAGACAGGTCAAGATCGGCATGGACTACTCGATCGACGGAAACGGACACACGCTTTCCATCGCTTCAAATGTTGAAATTTTTGCAAGACAGAAATTAAACATCAGCAATATCACGATCGAAAAGACTGAGATAACGGCAAACAACGCTCAGGGAACACGCGCGCTTTACCTTCAGGGAAGCGAGGGAGTAGGATCGAACGTGACGCTTACAAACGTAACGTTAAAAACGGCCGGAGGCTCTGAAAATAACGGCGTCGGAATTTATCTTAACGATGCGTACTGCACACTTAACCTTGAAAATACGAGTATCAGTGGATTTGGCGTGAGCATTAATGCGGTTAAGGGGTCAACCGTAACGGGCGAGCCTGCCGGCAGCAATAAGTTCGACTTAGTTACGGACGGGTCTGAGATGTGGATCGACTCGAGCAAGAAAATAGCGGTATATTTCAGAAATGCGTGGATTTTCCACACCGATTTTGCGGACGCGTTGCCGGCGGGGCAGGACAGCCGATATAACGGCGCAACGATGTATCTTCTTTCCGATGTTGAAATTAACGAGGGAACGGCAAGTGCCAACGACGTTAAATTCGGCGGCACACTTATAATTGAGGGACGCGGGAAAACAATTAAGGTTGCGGCCGGAAAGAGCATCTGGTCAAGACAGGCTCTGACGCTTAATAACCTGACGGTTGAAAAAACGTCAGGCGCGGACGATGACTGTGCGATCAAGCAGAATGTGGGAGGAGAGACAACCCCTACTATCGTAACGCTTAATAATGTCACGATGAATACAGCCGGCGGAGACAAGAGCGGAACAGGTGTGCTGTTAAACAACGACTATGCTTCGTTATACGTTAACAATTCTTCTTTTACGGGCTTTTACAACGCGATCGCAATCGCGAACGGCAAGGTTGATTTGAGTAATGCTACGATAAAGAACAATGGAATCGGTGTTCTTTTCACCAAGGGTGATTTAAATGTTATCGGAAATACTGTTGTTGATGAGAATACGCCGATAACGGGAAGCGACTTAAACAAAAAAAGAAATATATTCTTTAACATCGGCAACACGCAGAACCTGACAGTTAAGAAGGGATTCACGGGCAAGATCGGCGTTCACGGAATTCCCGGTGCTGCAAAAAATGAAACCGTGCCGGGCACATTCTCAAGTCAGGGTGTTTTATTCGGATATGTTGAGGACGGCGCAACGCTTGTCGATACGGCTTCTGTTGTAAGCGATAACGCCCCCCTTTTCGCATTCGTTAATGATAACAATATGCTTGAGTGGACAAAAGCACCTTCGCTTAATATCAAGACCGATAAGGGCAAATACGTTAAAGACGAGGCAACTTACGGAGTTATAAGAGCTCTTACAACCTCGACAAATGACGCAGAGACACCGCTTGAATATTACGGCACGGCGTTCGTGATTTCTGAGGGAGACCAGATCACGACTGCAAATAAATGCGATTTGACCGGCAATGCAACCTTCGGAAAGGATAAAGGCTTCATTGTTGATATGGTGGAAGAGGGAAGCAGTGGAACGCTTATCGACAGCAGGACCTACACCTACATTCCCGTAAGCTACTATAAGATAAAGGGCATCGATGCGGTACAGTATGTTTACGGAGCCCCTGTTACATTTAACAAGGCAACGGAAAAAACGGTTGAATATACTGATTAAGAGGAGGCGTTTTTAATGATGAAAGAAGTAAAAAAATATGAAACGCCGACACTTGAGGTTACAAAAATCGAGTCCGGCGACATCATAATGGCAAGCGGCACACTTATCGATCTTACAAAAGACAAGCTTATGGGCAAGGGTAAGATCGAATGGATCGACATTAACTGAATTTTCTCAGCAGAGCACGGGGCGGAAAGCTCCGCCCCGTGCAAAATAATTACGGTAATAAGGTGTAAAAGCCTTGTTATATGTTCCTTCCGCCCGGAGTTTGATCGCTCCGGGCATTTTTCTATGCATTAAAAAAGCGCCTTTCGGCGCTTTTTAATATTTCTTGCTCTTTAATGCGTCCTCCACGCTTGCGATGGCAGAGAGCGCGTCGCCCTTCCTGTGGCACACGATGTAGGAATATATCGTGTCGATTATAGCGAGGGCGGCGATTCTTGAATTGAGCCCCAAAATGGTGTATTCCGTTTCCTGGGAGGCGGTAAATAGCCTTATATCCGCGATTCTGGCGACGGGGGACTTCCCCTTGTTGGTGATCGCGATGGTTTTAGCATTGTGATCGCGCGCGATCTTCAATGCGTCCGCAATATCGCGCGAAGAGCCCGAGTGCGAAATGCCGATCGCAACGTCCCCCTCTTTTAGGTGCGACGCGGCGATTGCCTGCATATGATTGTCCGAATATGCCGCAGCATCGATCCCGGCGCGGAAGAATTTGTGCCCCGCGTCCGCCGCGACGGAGGCGGAGTTGCCGAGCCCGAAGATCACGACTTTTCCGGCAGAGAGCACGGCCTGTGCCGCCTCGGTAAGCTCCTTGGGATCGAGAGATTTTTTCGTCATTTCGAGCGAACGGTAAATATCGCTCGTCACCTTGTCATATATATCCGAAAGCGAATCGTTAATGTCAATATCGTGCGTGTTTGCCGCCTTTCCGCTTTCCTGCGCGAGCGTGATCTTAAGCTCCTGATAGCCCGAGAGCCCGAGCCTTTTGGCAAAGCGCACGATCGTCGCCTCACTGCTCTGGCTCCTGTCCGCAAGGTCGGTTATGGAAAGGGGCAAAAGGGCGCCGGGATCGGAAAGAATATAGTCCGCGATTTTTTTTTCCGACTTTCCCATATCGTTATATAAAACCTGTATTTTCAAAAGAGTTTTATCCATTAAAGCCTCCGTAAAATGAAAAATATTTTCAATACGATTCAATTATACAACAACGGCGGCAAAAAGTCAATTAATGAAAATAATTTTCATTAACAGGTGAGTTGACGACAGAAATTACAAAAAATAAATGAAAAAATATTTCAAAAAACTATTGATTTTTGTCTGAATATGTGATAATATAATTTCGAAGTAAAAAGAAAGAGGGAGAAGATATGCTGGATTATAAACTGAAGATCGGCCTCGTTCCCATGCGCCGTCACCTGGCGGACGCGGCAACGAGAAAGGGAATATTTGAGCCGAAGAAAGCATGGGAGAACAAAGAAAAGGTGCTTCCTTACATAAAGGAAAGCTTTTCCGACGACAAGACGGAGTTTACCGATCTTGCATTTTTAAATGACGAAGGCCTTTTGTTTGACCCGTATGACGCGCCGCGCGTTGCCGAGGAGTTAAAGGCCGAAGGGGTCGACGCGATATTTTTGATCAACTGTAACTTCGGAAGCGAGGAGGCGGCCGGCCAGATCGCAAAGCTTATGGGCGTTCCGGTTCTTTTGTGGGGGCCGCTTGACGATGTGTTTGAGCCGGACGGCGGAAGATATACCGACTGTCAGTGCGGACTTTTCGCGATCAGCAAGCAGTTAAAGCGTCTCGGCGTTCCGTTTTCCTATATTGAAAACTGCCGTATGACGGACGACGCTTTTACAGACGGAATGAAAAAGTTTTTGTCTGTCGCGACGATGGTCAAAAACTTTAAGACCCTTCGCGTTACTATGGTCGGAACGAGACTCGATCCGTTCAAGAGCGTTATGTCAAACGAGCTTGAGCTTACCGAAAAGTTCGGCATCAACTTAAACACTGTCAATATGACGGTTATGGAGAAAAAGCTTGAAAGGCTCTATGAAGAAAAGGCAGAAGAGCTTTCGCGTGACCTTGTCCGCTTAAAAGAGCTTTACGATGTCAAGAATCTTGATGATGAAACGCTTAAAAGAATGCTGACGTTCGTTTATGCTTATATTGAGATATTTAACGACACAAAGGCTTCCGTTCTGGCCTCCGAGTGCTGGACGAGTATGCCCCTGGCGTTCCGCGCGAACCCGTGCCTTGCAATGAGCATTTTGTATGATATGGGCTATATCGTTGCCTGTGAGTCGGACATTCACGGCGCTATCAGCCAGGCAATATTAATGTGCGCCGCACGCGGAGAGGACGCGCCGACCTTCGGCGAGTTCACTGTGCGCCACCCCGAGAACAAGAACGCCGAGCTTTTGTGGCACTGCGGCCCGTTCCCGTATTCTGTTAAGAAAGAGGGCGTGAAGGCGGAGCTTTGGAACACGAAGCCGAGCTTCAGAGCAAAGGACGGAGAATACACCATTGCGCGTTTCCAGGGCGAGGCAGGGCGTTACATGCTCCTTGGCGGCAACTTTAAGACGACGGACGGCCCGCACACCTTCGGAACGCATATGTGGGCGGAATTTTCCGACCTTTCAAAGCTTGAAAGAAAGCTCATCGAAGGGCCGTATATCCACCATATGAGCGAGATCTACGGAACATATGCCGACGTGCTTAAAGAATTCTGCAAGTTCATTCCGGGTCTTGAATTTGACCCGATCGAAGAATAATTATATTAGAAAGGACAAAGAAAATGAACGATTTTTTATTTGATATGATCGCGTCCGAGCTTGAGGATGCGGTCGGACGCGAAAACTGCTCGACCCGCACGATCGATAAGATCTCTCACAGCGTTGACTATTTCTGGCTGTCGAGAATGTGGGCGGACCGCGGAGAGAGAATGCCCGAGGGCGCGATCATAGTATCTCCCAAGGACGCGAAAGAGGTCTCCAGCGTATTGAAGATCGCAAACTACTATAAGATCCCCGTAACAGCATGGGGCGGCGGCGGCGGAACGCAGGGCGGCGCCATTCCCGTTTGCGGCGGTATCGTTTTGGATACCAAGAGAATGGATAAGATCTATGACATAAACGAACAGGGCATGTACATAGAGTGCGGAACAGGCGCTATTTATAAGCACATTGAGTGGGCGGCTAACGAGAGAGGCTATGCGACGATGCACTATCCCAGCTCGCTCACATGTTCGACCGTCGGCGGCTTTTTGGCGCACAGAGGTATCGGCGTCGTTTCCACAAAATACGGAAAGATCGACGATATGACGCTCCGGATGGAGGTCGTGCTCCCGAACGGCGACATTATCGAGACTTCGCCTGCTCCCAAGCATGCGGCAGGCCCGGATCTTAACCAGATTTTCATCGGCTCTGAGGGCACGCTCGGCATCATCACAAAGGCTCAGATGAGAATTTACGATATGCCCGAGGAGAGACGTTTCCGCGGATTCTTATTTAAGAATATGAGTGACGCGTTCAACGGCGCGCGCGAATTGCTTCAGAAGTTCAAACCCTCCGTTATGCGTCTTTACGACGAGGCGGAGACCTCCACGCTTATCAAAAAGATCGTCGGCGTCGAGAAGAAGGGCGCGTTTATGAATGTTGCGATCGAGGGCGTTTCCGAGCTTGTCGCGGTCGAAGAGAAGATATTATTAGACACGTTCGTTAAAAAGTACGGCGCAGAGGACTTGGGCAGTGAGTACGGTAAAAAGTGGTGGGACGAGAAGATCACATTCTTCTATCCCGGCCATATGATGGATCTTCCGCAGATGTTCGGAACGATGGACACTATCGCTCCTTACGACAAGATCGAAAAAATCTACTGGGCAATGAAAAAGGCGATCGAGGAGAACTTCCCGATGGCGCGCTTTATCGCTCACTTTTCGCACTGGTATGAGTGGGGCGCAATGGTATATGACAGATTCATCGTTGACGATGTTCCGGCAGATCCGCACGAGGCATTAAGGCTTCATAACGCTATCTGGAGCTGTGGTGTGCGCACGGCGATCGCAAACGGCGGTGTAGTTAACGACCACCACGGAGTCGGCATCAAGCTCGGACGTCTCATGAAGGAGCAGTACGGCCCGGCGATGCAGGTATTTGAAGGAATCAAGAAACAGCTTGACCCCAACGGAATCATGAATCCGTTCAAGCTCGGTTTATAAGAAGGAGGAAGCGATATGCAGTTATCTGAAAAAAGCAGGAAGACGGTCGACGCATGCAGATTTTGCTGGATGTGCCGCCATATTTGCCCCATCGGCAACGCGACGGGACAGGAGAGAAACACGGCAAGAGCGAGGGCGCTTTCCCTTTCAATGGTAGTAAGAGGCTCGGCAGAACTTTCAGATGTGGTCGACAATTTATATGAATGCGCACTTTGCGGCGGATGCACAAAGGAGTGCGCGACAGGATGGGACCCTGTCTTATTCACGAAGGAAGCGCGCCTTGCGGCGGCGATGGACGGCGTTATGCCCGAATACATCGAAAAGCTTATCACAAATCTTGAAAAGACCGGAAATGTTTACGGCAAAAAGACCCTGGATAAGAAGCTTAAAGCCGAGATCGAGACTCTTCCCGAGAAGGCTGAGGTACTCCTATTTTTGGGCAGCGACGCACGCTGCAACGCTCCGGCAAATGCGATAGAGGCAATCGAGCTTTTGAAAAAAGCCGGCGTTAACTTCACCGTTATGAAAAATGAGCCCGGCTCGGGATATTCCTATGACTTCCTTTTGGGCGCGGCGGCAGAAACGAGAGAGGCAATGGAGAACGCCGCGGCGGCTATAAAGAGCACCGGCGCTAAAAAGGTCGTGGCATATGACCCGGCGGACGCAAAGGTGTTCATGCGCGAGTATAAGGAATGGAACATCGCGCTTTCGGCAAAGCCCGTGACATTCACGGCATTTGTAAACGAGCTTATTACAGATAAAAAGCTTAAGATCAAGAAGACGAAGGACGAATTTGTGTTCCGCTCATCTTGCGCGTGACCTTGAGGAGACGAAGCCGGCAAGAAACATCCTTTCCGCACTCGGAAAGACGGGCGAAATGCTCATGAGCGGCCGCGACACGATGATCGCCGGCCACCCCGTAATGAAGGCATATATGCCCGACGTTATGAAGCTTGTTGCCGAGAGAAGAATGGCGGACGCGCTCCATGTCGGCACAAAGAAGCTTGTCACGGCATCACCTGCGGAATATCTTGCTTTAGCGGCGCTTAAAGAAAAGGGAATTGAAATTATGACACTCGAGGAGGCAGTTATAAAATGCTTATAAATCTTAAAGAGATACTTGCCATCGCGGAGAAGGGCAACTTCGCGATCCCGGCGTTCAATGTTTACAATATGGAGACAGTAATGGGCGTTATCAACGCGGCCGAGGAGCTCAACGCACCGGTAATATTACAGTCTTATTCAAGACTTTTCACAAACGAAGAGGCATATTTCCTTGCGCCGGTAGTTTTAGCGGCGGCAAAGAAGGCGAAGGTTCCGGTTTGCTTCCACTTGGATCACGGCGCATCGGAGCATGAGGTCGTAAGAGCGCTCACATACGGCGCGACCGGCATTATGATCGACGCATCAAGCCTTCCGTTTGAGGAAAACAAGAGCAATACCGCGCGCGTTACCGAGCTTTGCGCTCATGTCGGCGTTCCGGTCGAGGGCGAGCTCGGACACATCGGTTCTGTCAACGACGAATCGATGGCGGCGTTCACCGATCCCGACGAGGCAAAGGCATATGTTGAAGCGACGGGCGTCAGTGCGCTTGCGATCTTAGTCGGCACGGCTCACGGAAGATATAAAAAAGCTCCCAAGCTTGACATTGAGAGGATCGCGAAGATAAAAGGGCTTACGGGTATTCCGCTTGTATTGCACGGCGGAAGCGGTGTGCCGGACGATCAGATAAAAGCGGCCGTAAAAGCCGGCATCAGAAAGATCAACTTCGGTACGGATCTTTGCTATTCGTTCCTTGACAAGGTTTTTGAGACTTCGAGAGAGAAGATCGCCATCGACCTCTTTATGAAGGATGCGATCAAAAATGTCAGCGAATTTGCAAAGTCTAAAATCAGACTGTTAGGAGCTGAAAATAAGGCATGATGAGGATAACAGGCATAGGCGCCAATGTTTACGACACGCTCTATACCGTTGACTCATATCCCGATGAGGACACGAAAAAGCGCGCGAAAAGCGCCGTTTCGTCCGGCGGAGGACCGACCGCAACGGGCCTTGTTGCGGCAAGCAAGTTAGGCGCCGATGTGTCGTACGTCGGAGTTTTGACGACCGACGCGCCGGGAATATTCTTAAAGGCCGATATGGAAAAATACGGCGTTGACACCTCAAAAGTCAAGGTCGTTTCGGGATATTCGTCGTTTTCCTCGTGCATTTTCTTAAGTGAGAAAGAGAAAACGAGAACCTGCGTGTTTTATAAGGGAGACATTCCGGCACTTAAATTGAGCGACGAACAAAAAGGCGAGATCGAAAAGGCCGGCATCTTAATGGTTGACGGCAACGAGATGGATGCGGCCATCGAGGGCGCGAAAAAAGCGCATGAGTCGGGCGCAAAAGTTCTTTATGATGCCGGAGGATTATACGACGGCGTGGAGAATTTAATAAAGTATGCGGACATTTTGATCCCGTCCGAGGAGTTTGCGCTCGGTTTTACAAAAAAAGAAACGGCCGAAGAAGCGGCAAAAGCGCTTTATGAGGCATATCACCCTGATGTTGTGGTCATCACACAGGGCAAAAAGGGCGGCATTATGTTCTCCGGGAAAGAGATCATAGCATATCCGGCGCTCCCGGCCGAAGTCGTTGATTCCAACGGCGCGGGCGATGTTTTTCACGGAGCGTTTGCCTTTGCCTATGCTAAAGGCTTTGATATGTATAAGTGCTGTATCTTTTCAAGCGCGGTATCCGCATTAAAGTGCACAAAGCTCGGCGCGAGAAGCGCAGTTCCCGAGTATAAAAAAGTTATTGAATTTTTGAAGGAGTTGGGTTATAATGAATTTGAAGAAGACCTGGAAAAATGAGTACGGCAAGGCCGCGGTCATCACAAAGGAAAACTCATCGCTTAATATGATCGAGGTCGATATGTTAAAGCTTCCCGACGGGGGAACGAAGACATATTCCGAAAAGGACAAAGAGTACGGCCTTTTGATAATCGGCGGAAAGTGCACGGTCAAGGGCGACGGATTTGAGTTTAACGAGATCGGAAAAAGAAAGAACGCTTTTGACGGCGCGGCGACCTGCCTTTATGTTCCGAGAAACAGAAAGTTCACGGTTACCGGTGTCGGAGATGTGACGATCGCAGTCTGCAAGTCGCCTGCCGAGAAGGATTTTGAGCCTGTTTTGGTTAAGCCCGAGGACGTTATAATCAAGGATATGGGCAAGCCCGGCTGGAGAAGACAGGCGCACTTTATTTTAGACGAGAGAGTGAAGGCAAACCTCATCTATATCGGCGAAGCATATGTTGAGGGCGGCCAGTGGGCAAGCTATCCTCCTCACAAGCACGACGACGACAATATGCCGACAGAGGGCGTTTTGGAGGAAGTTTACTATTACGAGTATGACAAGCCCCAGGGCTTCGGAATCCAGAAGGTATACACAAAAGAGGGCGATATTGACGAGACCTACACCGTTCGCGGCGGCGATTTCGTCGAGATCCCGAGAGGGTATCACCCCTGCTGTGCGGCACCCGGATATAACAACTATTATCTTTGGATAATGGCCGGCGAAAACAGAGGATTTTTCATGACCACAGAGGAGGATCATAAATGGCTGACGAAATAACCGTAATCGAAAACGAATGCCTTAAAGTCAGGATCAAAAACTTCGGAGCGGAGATCATAAGCGTTACGGACAAAGAGGGAAGAGAATATATGTGGAGCGGCGATAAGTCCGTCTGGGGCTATCACGCACCGATCGTCTTTCCGATCTGCGGCGCATTAAAGGACGGACGCTACACTCTGTCCGGCAAAAGCTATGAGCTTGGTAAGCACGGTTTTGCACGCTTTTTGGACTATGAGCCCGAGAGCTTGAGTAAGAGCAGTGCGGCCTTCCACGCAAAGGGTCTTGACGAATATAAGGAGAGCTATCCGTTTTCATATGGTTTTTCGGCCGTTTTCAGTTTATCCGGCAACACGCTTTCGGTAACATATAAGGTTGAAAACAAAGACGATAAGACGATGTATTTTTCCGCCGGCTCGCATGAAGGTTATGCCTGCCCCGGAAAGACAGAGGACTATGTTTTGGAGTTTGAAAAGGAAGAAACACTTTTTAACTATTTGTTAAGCGGCTCGCTTTTGAGCGGAGAGCGCGAGCTTTTGGCAGAGAAGACAAAGTATCTTTCGATCAACGGAGAGATGCTCAAAAAAAGAGATTCGCTCATTTTCAGAGACCTTTCATCAGAGTCTGTCACGCTCCGCCACAAAAACGGTAACACGGTCGTGACCGTTCGCTTCCCGGGGCAGAAAAATCTTGTCATCTGGTCGTTTCCGGACGGCGGATATATCTGCATCGAGCCGTGGAGCGGAGTTCCCGACAGTGTTGATTCAACCGGAAATATCGAAGAGAAAGATGCAATAATTGCATTGGAAAAAGGAAAAACGAAGGAGATTACGCACTATATCACCTTCGGAGAATAATAAAAAGCCCGGAGCAATTCCGGGCTTTTTAGGAAGAAAAGAGGATTTTTATGAGATATGTTCTCGGTATAGATTTCGGCGGCGGCGCGTCCAAGGCGACGCTGCTTTCCGAAAACGGGGAAATAGTCGCGGAGGCGACATATGAATATCCCACATATTATCCGGCGCCGGGCTATGTTCAGCAGAACCCGGACGATTGGTATAATGCGGCGAAGGAAAACATCCGCGCGGTCATAAAAAGCTCCGGCGTTTCGTCCGGCGACATAAAGGTGATAGCGCTTGACGCGGCGACGCACACGGCCGTCGTGATGGACGATGACTTTAACGTGCTTATGCCCTCTATTTACTGGACGGACACGAGGAGCAAAAAAGAGGTCGATCACCTTAAAGAAACGCTCGGCGATGAGATAAGGAGGATCGCGCTTCATAATGTTGACACGATATGGACGCTTCCGCAGCTTCTCTGGATTAAAAACAACGAGCCGGAAATTTGTTCGAAGATCAGAAAGATATTTTTCGCGAAGGACTATGTGCGCCACTGCCTCACCGGTGACTATGTGACCGATTACATCGAGGCGGAGGGCAGTATGCTCTTTGACTTAAACGAAAAAAAGTGGTCCGATAAGCTTTGCGCGGCCGCGGGGATCGATAAATCGATTATGCCCGAGGTGGTGAGTCCTCACGACATTGTTGGCAAGGTCACAAAAGAAGCGGCGAAAGACACCGGACTTTCCGAAGAGACTTTAGTTATCTGCGGAACGACGGACACCGTTATGGAGGTCTTCGCCTCCGGTGCCGTTAAAAAGGGCAACATGACGATAAAGCTCGCGACGGCCGGGAGGATCTGCGTCGTCACGGACAGGTCATATCCCGATAAGAACCTTATAAACTACTCGCATATTGTTGACGGGCTGTGGTATCCCGGAACGGCGACAAAGTCGTGCGCCGCGTCCTACAGATGGTATCGGGACACGTTCGGCGGCGACTATAAGTCGCTTGACTCGGGCGCTGAAAAAATCGCGCCGGGCGCGGAAGGGCTGATGTTTCACCCATATCTTAACGGCGAGCTGACGCCGTATGCCGATCCGCTTTTATCGGCAAGCTTCATCGGCGTTCGTGCAAACCACACAAAGGCTCATTTCACGAGGGCACTTTTGGAGGGTGTTTCCATGTCGATAGCCGACTGTATGAACGCGCTCGGCGAGATCGGCATTCCGCACGATGAAACGGCCGTTATCATAGGCGGCGGCGGAAAAAGCCCGCTCTGGCGCTCAATAACGGCGGATATGCTGGGCATCACGCTCATCGGGAAGAAATATTCCGATTCATCGTTCGGAAGCGCGATGCTGGCAGGAGTTGCTGCGGGCTTCTTTTCGGATCCGTGCGAGGCTGTCGCGCGCTGCAACGAAGAAGTTTTTGTGACAGAGCCGGACATGAAAAACAATGCGATCTATAAAGAACAGTTCAAACGCTATAAAAAGGTGCATGACGCGCTTGCGCCGATATATCACGGGTGAAAATGATGAAAATTGCTGTTTGCGTTAAGATAGTCAAGGGCGAGATAAGCCCGTTTGACGCGTCGGCCGTTGAGGCGGCTCTTAAGCTGTCGCGCGATGTGACGGTCTATTCCATGGCGCCCGAATCGGCAAAGGGAAAGCTTTCGGAGCTTACGAGGCTCGGCGTCCGCGCAGTGCTTATTTCCGATCCGCGCTTTGCCGGGAGCGACACGCTCGCAACGGGATATATTTTGTCAAAGGCGCTGAAAAAAGGTAATTACGACATTATCCTTTGCGGCCGGCAGTCGACGGATTCGGACACCGCACAGGTAGGTCCGTGCATTTCATCTAAGCTCGGCATTCCGCTCATAGCTTATGCGCTTGACATTAAAGAGGAAAACGGCACTGTCTTTTGCAGAACGAGGCTCGGCGACGAACAGAAAAAAACGCCCGTTTTGGTAACGGTCGAAAGAATGTTTGAACTAAGGTTTCCGAGCTTTCGATCAAAGGTCGGCACCGTCACGGTGCTTGATGCGGCCGGCATTTCGGCCGATGTGACAAAGTGCGGACTTTCGGGCTCGCCGACAAAGGTAATAAAGACCTTTTACAGAGAAGAGAGCGAAAGAAAGTGCAGATTCATAGAGCCGGAGGAGCTTTCAGGCTTGATCAAAAAACTTTCTTCAAAGGAGCGGGTGAAATTAAACATCGCTCCTTCGGAAAAGAAGTTAAAAGAGATCTGGGCTGTCGGAAAAGAGGTTAAAAAGCAAGCGGAGGCAATTGCCGAAAAGGTCGTCTATATCGATGAAAAAGACCCTTGTGTGATTGCCGAAAGGGCAAAAAAAGAGCACCCGGAGGTGATACTCTGGAATGCGGATTTGGCCTCGCGGCGCGACGCGCCGATTGCGGCGGCAATACTTGAAACAGGGCTTTGCGGGGACTGCACGGCGCTTGAGACGGACGGAAAGAAGCTTTATATGTACCGCCCGGCGCTCGGCGGAGATGTGACGGCGAAGATCGAGTGCAAAACGAGGCCGCAGATGGCGACAGTGCGTACAGAGTCTGACAGTGCGGACATTTTGTTATCGATCGGGCGGGGAGCTGAGCCGGTGAGCGAAAAACTGCGCGCTTTTGCAAAAAAGATCGGCGCAGGGGTCGGCGCGTCGCGCGCGGTGGTCGATATGGAGGCGGCGCCTTACGAGGAGCAGATCGGCCTCACGGGAAAGACCGCGTCGCCAAAGATATACATAGCGGTCGGCATTTCGGGCGCGGTTCAGCATATGTGTGCCGTTGAGAGCGCAGGAAGCATCATTGCCGTGAACCCGGATAAGGACGCTCCGATCTTCAAATATGCCGATTACGGGATTATCGCCCGTGCAGAAGATATAATTAAATAAAAATAACGGCTGACAGCCGTTATTTTTATTATATCCTTTTATAGCGTGTGACATTAACGAACACCGCTTCGTCGCGCGCGTCCTCTTTTTCGGTTGAAAAATCGACGTTGTAGAGCCTTAAATTGTCAACATCCTTTGCGATCATACCGAAGCACGGAGTCTTATATCCGAACCTTATTGACTCGGGATATCCGTCGCGAACCTCGGGAAGCTTTATATCGCGGTCTTCCTTCGTTCCGCCGCCGGGCATTGAAAATATGATGTCCGACATCGAGACGTTTTTAATAATACTGTCCGGCTGGCCGGCGATGATGACGGGAGCGGGGACGGGGCACTGAACCTTATCGTCCCCCATATGGGACTTATAGTTCCATGTGGGCGCCTCCCACGGCTCATACGGCCCTGTCACGGTGATTCCGGAAAGCGAGACGTTCCTGATCTCACCGATCGGAGTGCCTTCGGGAGCCCGTGATCTGTCAAGTACCATAAACATTATCGGGTTGCCGACGTTTTTCATCGTGATTCCGGAAACGGAAAAACCGTTGACGGTTGCACCGTCGACCGCCTGAAGGGTGATGCCCGAGAACCTTGTGTTATATATCGTGCACCCGGTGATCGAAACGTTTAAAAACGCCGTGTTGGATTCCGTTCCGAATTTTATCGCGTTGCATCTTGAAGAAATTATGCAGTTTGAGATCGTGAGATTCTCCATCGCGGCAAATCTGCCGAGCGTGAATGAGCTTTTGGGCACTATTCCGTCGTCGCCCGAATTTATGATACAGTCGGAGATCACGACATTTTTGCACGAGTCGGGGCTGATCCCGTCAATATGAGTGAAAATGTTAAGGCCGGTGACCGTCACATTCTCACAACCGGCAAAGTAGACTGCAAGGTCTGTCGCGTTGCGAAGAACAAGGTCTTTTATCACGACGTCGGTGCAATTTTTGAGCGCGAAGATCTTGACCGCACGCTGCCATGAACCGTCAGGCTCCCAGACGGAGCGCATATCGATCTTCCCGAGGCCGGAAAAAGAAATGTTTTTACAGCCGTCGGCATAGAAAAGCGAGTGCTGAAAATAGCTGTGGCTTTTGTCCTGATAGACATCGTTTGCCGGGTTTTCCTCACGCGGCAAAAAATCGTCCATATTGTCGATTCCCAAAAGGACGGCGCCGTTTTCAAAAACGATGTGTATGTTGTCTCTTAAAACAACCGTGCCGCAAATAAATTCACCATCCGGAATGAAGACCGCTCCGCCGCCGTTTTCATATGCCGCGTCAACGGCGCTCTGGATCGCCTTTGTTGCGAGCGAGCCTTCGGCCGCTCCGTAGTCTTTGATGTTATACATATTTTTTCTCCTACATGATAATCTTTCGTCCGCAGTGCGAGCAATAGATGCTGTCAGAATCGATCTCTTTTTTGCATGCCGGGCAGATGAATGATTTCTTTTCGGGCAAAGGAGCTTTCTTTTCGGCTTTTTTTTGCCTTATCAGAATGCCGATAATGATGAAAAGAACGCCGCCGCCTAAGAAAATATAATTGGCAAGAGGAATTTCATAGCCCAAGTCGATTATACCGTAGGACGGAACGAAAGGAATGTATCTTACCATGTGAGTGTCATAGTCCATCATTTCGTCAAACGGGGAGGTGAAATTCACCGATCCGTCATACTGAACGCCGGCAACGAAATAGTGAAAATCCACGCTGTAATCGCAAAGATCATTATCAGTCGGCGTGTAGTCGATACTGTCGGTGACTGCCTCTGTCCGCGCACCTAAATAATAGACCGCCGGATTTAAAAAGCTGTAGAGCACGGAAAGAATCCCGAGCGTTAAAAAAATCGACTTAAAAACCGTTTTTACGGGGCTTTTTTTCATATGTAACACTCCTTTTTAAAAAGTATAGCATAATATGTAGCTTTTTGCAAGCCGTATTTGACCTGATTCGACAAAAAATAATTCATTTAAAAAGCTTGACGAAATATGATATATGTGGTAGAATAGAGGAAAATAAGAGATAGAGGCGCGGATGACAAAAGTATTTTTCCGGTGAATTTGGGCAGAATGCGGAAAATGAAAGGGGATTTCGCCGAAACCTCGGATACCTGCTTCGTATCATGAGGTTGGGACAGCGCAGAATATGCGTTGTACTGTCGCAAAAAGGCGGAGGGCTATCATTTTCATGCTGTGGCTTTTTTGCGGCCGCGGCTTATTTTATTTTAAAATATTTAAGGGGGATACATAATGAAAAACACAAAGAATGTGAAGCTTCTTCTTTGTCTTATGCTCATCTTCTCGCTGGCGCTTTCCTTTGTTGCAAGCATTGCGGCGGAAAATGAGGATGAAGAGTTTGACGCGTGGGAATATATCGACAATTATTCCGAAAACGTCGACAAGGACGAAAACTTCGACGAAAACCTTGACAGGGCGCTCACAGGCGCGAGAGAGGACATAAGCTTTTATGCGACATGGTTCGCGCTTTTGCCTCCCGTGATCGCGATCGCTCTTGCACTCATCACGAAAGAGGTTTACTCCTCGCTCTTTATCGGAATAGTGACAGGTGCTGCTCTTTATGCCGGCGGCAGTTTCTCCGGCACAATCGACCACCTTTTTGCCGACGGTTTCATCGCCTCGGTCGCGGACTCATATAACATCGGAATCATATTTTTCCTGATCGTTTTGGGCGCGATCGTTGCGCTGATGAATAAGGCGGGTGGTTCTGCCGCATTCGGAAGATGGGCGTCAAAGCACATCAAATCAAAGGTCGGCGCACAGCTGGCGACGGTTGCTCTCGGAGTGCTCATCTTTGTTGACGACTACTTTAACTGCTTAACGGTCGGCTCCGTAATGCGCCCCGTAACAGATAAGTTCAAAATCTCACGCGCAAAGCTTGCCTATGTTATCGATGCGACCGCGGCACCCATTTGTATAATCGCTCCGATCTCTTCCTGGGCTGCGGCTGTTGCCGGCTTCGTTCCGGAGGGTCAGAATGGTTTCTCACTCTTCATTCAGGCAATTCCTTATAATTTCTATGCATTTTTGACCATCGCTATGATGATGACTCTTGCTGTCGGAAAATTTGATTACGGACCGATGAAAAAGCACGAGAAAAATGCCGAAGCGGGCGACCTTTTCTCTTCAGACGATGCAGAGGCTTTCAAGGCGCTTGAAAATGCCGGTGAAGGCAAAAAGGGAATCGTGTGGGATCTTGTCGCGCCGGTTGCAGTGCTCATCGTTGCATGTATATTGGGGCTCATTTATTCGGGCGGATTCTTCACTGCCGGCGCTGACGGATATAAGGATTTCATCGTCGCATTCTCCGAGGCGGACGCTTCTGTCGGCCTTGTCTGCGGCGCGTTTGCCGGCCTCATATTCAGCGTTATATACTTTATGTTAAGAAAAGTGTTAAGCTTCAAAGAGTGCATGGAGTCGCTTCCCGAGGGCTTCAAGGCGATGGTACCGGCTATCATGATTTTAGGTTGCGCATGGACTCTTAAGACGATGACGGACAGCCTTGGCGCAAAGATCGTTATCGCCGAGTTCGTTAGACATTATGCCGGTGCGGCGATAGTGATGCTTCCGGCGATCGTATTCTTAATCGCATGCGGCCTCGCATTCGCGACCGGAACATCGTGGGGCACATTCGGAATTCTTATTCCCATCGTTCTTGCAATTTTCGGAAACAACGCGCTTGACAACACGATCTGTGTTATAGCGATCTCTGCCTGCATGGCAGGTGCTGTCTGCGGTGATCACTGCTCGCCTATATCCGACACGACCATTATGGCGTCGGCCGGAAGTCAGTCAAACCACATAAATCATGTTACGACACAGCTTCCTTACGCTATCACCGTTGCGGCGGTATCGTTCGTTTGCTACATCGTTGCAGGATTCGTACAGAGCGCGGTCATCATGCTTCCTTTGAGCATCGTACTCATGGTGTTAACGCTTTTGATCATCAAAAAGTGCACCGCAGAAAAGGAATAAAAAAATATTATCTCCGCTTTCCCGCTTCGGGAGAGCGGAGCTTTTTTATTTCCCGGGAAATCTAATATTTGACGAAAAGAAGAATATGTGGTATACTAAGCTGTAAGATTATGATTGCATAAAAAGTTATGAAAAATATATAACTAAAGTAAGACCTTGAAAACGGAGGCATTTATGGAGGAAACGATAAAAGAGGCGGAAAAAGTCGTCATCGCCGGTGTTCATACCGATGCGCTTAACAGCCTGTCCGATACGACCGAGGAGTCGATGCGCGAGTTAAACGAGCTGGTCGAGACCGCGGGCGGAATCGTCGTCGGCGAGATGGTGCAAAACCGCCATGTGATAGAAACGGGAACATATTTCGGCGAGGGCAAGCTTACCGAGCTTAAAAACGCGTGCGAAACGCTTGACGCGTCTATGGTTGTCGTTGACGATGAGCTGACCGGCGCGCAGATAAGAAACATCGAAGAGACGCTCGGCGGCATCACGGTAATTGACAGAAACACATTGATACTTGATATTTTCGCGCAGAGAGCGAAAAGTGCGGAGGGCAAGATACAGGTTGCGCTCGCACAGATGAAATATATGCTTCCCAGGCTATCGGGCATGGGAAATCAGCTTTCGCGCCAGGGCGGCGGAATCGGAACGAGAGGCCCGGGAGAAACGAAGCTTGAGACCGACCGCCGTCACATAATGAGGCGCGTGTCCGCCCTTAAAGAAGAGCTTTCTGAGATCGAAAAACGCAGGGACTTTTCACGCCGCAGAAGGAAGAAGGACGGGATTATGACCGCGGCTATCGTCGGCTACACCAATGCCGGGAAGTCGACGCTTATAAATGCGCTTACCGGCTCTGAAGTGAGGGCGAGAAACAGGCTTTTTGAAACGCTTGACTTAACGAGCCGCGCGCTCACGCTTTCCGACTCGCGCGAGGTGAGGGTGATAGACACTGTCGGGTTCATAAGGAGGCTTCCGCACCAGTTTATCGAAGCGTTCAAGTCGACCCTTGAAGAGGCCATTCAGGCGGATATTTTAATTCATGTCATAGATTCGTCAAGCCCGGAGATGGAAAACCACATCACGGTTGTGAGAAAGCTTTTGGAGGAATTGGGCTGCGGCGATAAGCCTGTTATCGGCGTGTTTAATAAGATCGACATCGCGAATGACATTCACCCCGGAAAGCACGGCTTTTCGCATTTTGTCAGCATATCGGCAAAAAGCGGAGAGGGAATGGATGACCTTATTAAAGAGATCGAAGAGGTTCTGCCCGGAAAGAAACGAAGCGTCAGGCTTTTGATACCCTACAGCGACGGGGCGGTTCTTTCGGCTATCCATGATAACGAGCTTGTCAAAAGCGTCGAATATACCGGCGAGGGAACTTTGGTCGAGGCGATGCTTGACAGCGTGACATATGAAAGGTACAAGCGCTATGAACTTTTATAAAACGGTGAAAAAGGCGTCTTCTGCCGAATTCACGGAAAAAAAGTCGCGCTTTATAGGCTATGTTTCGCCGGTGAGGACCGAGGAGGAGGCGATCGCCTTCGTGACGGCCATCAAGAAAAAGCACCCGGACGCGCGGCATAATGTCTATGCCTATCAGGTGAGAGAGAACAACATCACAAGGTTTTCGGACGACGGGGAGCCCTCGGGCACGGCCGGAATGCCGGTGCTCGACGTTGTGAGAAAAAGAGGGCTTACCGATACGGCTATTGTCGTGACAAGGTATTTCGGCGGAATACTATTGGGCGGAGGCGGTCTTGTGCGCGCATATTCGCGCGCCGCGTCGGACGCTATCGATGCGTCGGGATGCGTTAAGATGGTCTACTCGTCCGTCTATAAAATAAGCTGCGCATATCACTTTTTCGGGAAAATTGAGTATGAGCTTAAAAAAATGGAGCTTTGCGCCGAAAACACGGAGTTTTTGTCGGACATCAGCTTCTTTCTGTGCGTCACCGAAGAAAAAGAAGAGCTGATGAAAAAACGGCTGACCGAGGCAACGGGCGGCTCGGCCGTGATCGAAAAGACAGGCGAACGGTTCGCCGCATACGATGAGGAGGATTAAAAGTGGAAAAGAATGTTCCTTTGGTTGTTATAAGAAGATTGCCCAGATACTACAGGTATCTTACCGATCTTAAGGATATGGGGATCGAGCGCGTTTCAAGCCAGGTTTTGAGCAAAAAGCTCGGATTCACCGCGTCTCAGGTCAGACAGGATTTAAATTGCTTCGGCGGCTTCGGCCAGCAGGGCTATGGCTATAATGTGGAGATACTCAGAGACGAGATCAGTAAGATATTAGGGCTTGATAAGTGCTATAAGGTCATCATAATCGGTGCCGGAAATTTAGGACATGCACTTTTGAACTATCCGGGATTTTCAAAGCGCGGCTTCCGCTTTATCGGAATTTTCGACAATAATCCCGAAACGGTCGGCAAAAACGCGGGAAAGCTCAAGGTCACCGGAATGGATAAGCTTGAGGAGTTCTGCGAAAAGAACAAGCCGGATATTGCGGCGCTCGCGATCCCGAGGGACGGAACGAGCGAGGTTGCAAAAAAGCTTGAGGCTCTCGGCATAAAGGGCCTTTGGAACTTCTCGCATGTCGAGATCACGAGCCATCTGCCGGTCGAAAACGTTCACTTAAGCGACAGCTTGATGACGCTGGCATATGAAATATCATCTGAGGAAAACGAGTGAGTTTTATGAGTGATAAAAGACCCGTGGCGGTGTTCGATTCGGGCGTCGGCGGAATAAGCGTGTTAAAGGAGCTTTACGCCCTGATGCCGTGCGAAAATTACATATATTTCGGAGACAGCAAAAATGCGCCCTACGGAAGCCGTGAGCCGGACGAAGTTAAGGCGCTTGTCTTAAAAAACGCCGATTACTTAGCATCAATGGGCGTTAAGGCGCTCGTCGTTGCGTGCAACACTGCGACAAGCGTGGCAATAGAGGACTTAAGGCGCATTTACTGTATGCCCGTTATCGGGGTGGAGCCGGCATTAAAGCCGGCGGTGCTCTATAAGGAACACTCGGCCGTCGCCGTTATGGCAACGCCTATAACGGTACATGAGGCAAAGTTTAATGTCCTGATGAAGCATTATGAAGACAGGGCGAGAATAATCCCCATCGCATGCGACCTTTTGGCAGGATATGTCGAAAGGGGCATATTTGAGGGGCGCGAGCTTGAGGAATATATCGCGTCGCTTTTTTCCGGGCTCGGAAAGATCGATTCTGTTGTTTTGGGGTGCACACACTATCCTTTTGTGAGAAAGACGATAAGAAGGGTTATAGGGCCGGAAGTTAAGATATTCGACGGGGGCGAGGGCACGGCCAGAGAGACGCGCCGCCGCCTTAATGAGCAAGGCATTTTAAAGACAGACGGAGAAAAAGGAAAAGTGATGTTTTTAAACAGCCTTGAAAGCAAGAAGGAAGAGGCTTTTTCGAAAATGCTTTTTTCTTCGCCGATAGGAGAAGACTTATGACGGACAACAGCTTTTTCGGAACGGAAAGCATCGGTAAAATATTAATAAAAATAGCGCCTCCGGTGATGCTTGCACAGCTCATTATGGCGCTTTATAATATTGTGGACAGCTTCTTTGTCGGCCGTTATTCCGACGATGCGCTGACCGCTGTCACGGTCGTTTATCCGATGCAGATAATAATCATCGCGCTCTCGGTCGGCACGGGCGTCGGCGTCAATATTTATATGGCGAGGAAGGACGCGCTGGGCGAAAAAGATAAGGCGGAGGGAGCGGCAGGAACGGCCAATGTTCTTGCCTTTTTGTCATGGGCCGTTTTTACTGTTTTATCGTTTCTTTTGATGACGCCGTATGTTATGACCTCCGCCACGGGAGCGGGTGCAATCGAGCAGGCCGTGATATACGGAAACATCGTGTGCGTCGGCTCTGTCGGCACGTTTTTTGAGGCAAGCTGGTCAAAGATACACCAGGCGCGCGGAAATATGCGCCGGCCGATGGCGGCACAGGTTGCCGGCGCGCTGACAAATGTTGTGCTTGATCCGGTTTTGATATTCGGGCTCGGGCCGTTTCCCGAAATGGGGATCGCCGGCGCGGCATACGCGACGGTTATCGGCCAGGCGGTGTCGGCAGTCGTCACATTTCCGGGTGCGTTTTTCCGCGTGCCGGAAGTGAAAATGATGCCGCACTACATAAAAAAGATATATGTATACGGATATTCTTCAATCGCAATGGAAATGCTTTTCACAGTGTATATTTTTATCCTGAACACGATTCTGGCAACGTTTTCGGACTCGGCTGTCACCGTGCTCGGGCTTTACTACAAGTCACAGAACTTCTTTTTCATTCCGCTGATCGGTCTGCAGACATGTATCGTGCCGGTGATAAGCTATAACTTTGCGCGGAAAAGCTATGACAGGTGCCGGAATATAATGCGCACATCGCTTTTCGTTTCGCTTGTATTTATGGTGATAGGAATCGTCCTTTTCGTGTTCTTCCCGGAGACTGTTATGAGAGTGTTCTCAAAGTCGGACGAGGTCATAGTAATCGGAAAAACGGCGTTCCCGATTATCGGACTGAGTTTTATATCGGCGGTTTTTTCGCTGATGCTTCCGGTGTTTTTCCAGGCGATAGGAAGGGGAATGACATGCCTTTTGTTAATGCTGACAAGGCAGATCTTTGTGCTCGTGCCCTCGTTTTATCTTTTTTCAAAGATCGGGCTCTCATACACATGGCTTGCGTTCCCGATAGCGGAGACGACGGCCGGAGCGGTCGGCCTCATACTCTATATCAAACAGCTTAAGTCGTGGCGCGTTTTGGGAAAATCCACTAAAGCGGAGTCTTAATTATAATAGCCGCATAAATATAGCGTAGCGGTTATAAAACCGCTACGCTATATAAACCTGACTTTTTGGGGGATTGCGTTGATTCGCGGCCCCTATTTTTGTATTGTTATTATATTTGTTCTACCGTCCCATGCAACATCAGCTCCCAAAGATTCTGCGACGAATCTTAACGGCACATATGTTCTGCCGCCTGAAACAAAAGCGTTGGCGCTGAGATCCACTTCCCAAGCGTTGTCAATACCGCTGCCGCTTATAGTCAGCTCACATTTTTCAGGGTTTATCGACCAATATACGCTTGAAGTTTGTGCTCCGCATTCTCCGCTGTCTCTTGACGAAGAGCCTCCGTTTGATGCGTTTGCGGTCGCAGCAAATACTGTGGCTGTCATTATAATTAATACCAAAATTGCCGACACCGTTTTGCTTAGCATTCCTCTCACCATACTTAAAAACAATCATTTCTTAAAGTGAGATATATAATTATACCATATATTACCTGTCCAATCAACCGTTTGCGTTAATTTTTTGGGGATGATTATGAATTTTTCAGACATATGGTCATTATATATTGCCGAAATGCAACAATCCCATACATAACACTGCTTTTTGCTTGACAAAAAAGAGCATTTATTGTAAAATAAATAAGTTAAGTTTTTTTCGAGAAAGAAGAGATACGATGAATACCGAAAATATAAGAAACGTGGCGATAATAGCACACGTCGATCACGGGAAGACGACGCTTGTCGACGCGATGTTAAAGCAGAGCGGAACGTTCAGGCAGAACGAACAGGTTCAGGAGCGCGTTATGGACTCCGGAGACCTTGAAAGAGAAAGAGGAATCACGATCCTTGCTAAAAACACCTCGCTTTATTATAATGATGTCAAAATAAATATAGTCGATACTCCCGGCCATGCCGATTTTGGCGGTGAGGTAGAGCGTGTTTTAAAGATGGTAAACGGCGTTATCCTTGTGGTAGACGCTTTTGAAGGTGCCATGCCCCAGACAAAATTCGTTCTGCGCAAGGCACTGGAATTAAAGCTGCCCGTCATTGTATGCATTAACAAAATTGACCGTCCGGAGGCACGCCCGGATGAAGTCGTGGACGAAGTTCTGGAGCTGTTCCTGGAACT
>ERZ824480.913-NODE-913-length-30464-cov-7.016870_pt1 | contig 30464 bp, 27 predicted proteins | sample MGYA00519861_ERZ824480 | MGnify/ENA primary metagenome ERZ824480 (study PRJEB31778, sample SAMEA3449152) | human gut metagenome | biome: human gut; feature: human-associated habitat; material: faeces | place: United Kingdom | collected 2010/2012 ... | reverse complement strand
ATTCAAACGGCATTTATGCTACAAAGAAAGTCCTTGAAAAACTTGACGAAATAAATCAATCGGAAGAACAGGATATTGATGGGGGACCGACTCTTGGTATGTAACCGAGTATAACTCATTATTTTCCCAATATTCCGCAAACGAAAAGTTACTCATTGTCCCCGGTTATGAAGTAGTCGCAGTACTCTCCTCCGTTTGCCAGCGTCTGTTTTCTGTGCAGTACACCATGCTGAAGGGAGATCATTACTTCATCAAGTTCGCAGAACAGCGGCATAAGTTCGGAAACGTCCAACTTTTTCGTATAGGCACAGATTGGGCGGCGAGTAATGCGGTAGTAGCAGGCACCCTCATACGGCTGTCCCACAAAATCCACTTTGAACGAGGTCGGATACTGTTTTTCCTTTTCCGGCGTGTACCACTTATAATATTTCACAACGCTCTTTTTGTTTTCTGCCTTACCCTTGGCGGTGTTCAGATCGGTTTTCGCAAAATACCATTTGATGTAGTAAAGCGAACGCCGCATCATCTCCTGCACAGTCTCCGGGGGGATTTTTTTCTCACTTGCCACATATGGCGCAACAAAGGCAAGTGCAAACAACTCGTTGTATGCCATAGGGTTGTCGCCACCAATGTCATCTGCCTTTTCCACCAGTTCTCGATAGACCTTTTTGCTCTTTTTCATAATTTCCGAAGCGTACGCTTTGCCATATTTCTCTGTCAGAACCCTTCTCATCGGGCTCTTGAACATCCAAAAATAAAATCCGTTGTATTTCATATCACTTGTCCTCCCGTAATTTATTTACAGACCCAAAAAACACAATCCGGCCGTCGAAGTGATAGACCGTCAGTGCGTCCATGTGTTGCTCAGCGGTTTTGCGGTCGGGACACTCCGCCGCGACACGGCGATAGCTGTCAAACTGTGCGAAGATTAAAAGTCGGGCAGCAGTTCATCCATATCGTCAATGCCATCTGTGCGAAAGAACATGACGCTCTCTTTGATATTGCTTTGCACAAGACTGTCGAAATAATGCTCAAAGCTACTTCCTGTACTGCGCCCCAGAACCAATTCCGCCGCATCGGTATTCGGAAACAGAGTTTCGATATTGTCAAGAAGTTGTTCTCCGGATATCCGAACAGTTCTTCCTTGGATTTGCAGCTGATATCATCGCCGCCTTTCCCTTAGTCCGTTTATTTTTTTCCTACCAACAATGTTGGGCCGCGAAGCATCAGGCGACAGGCTTCCTTCGGTGTCATAAAGCTACCGTCGGTCGTGTCAATCAGTTCCACACACTCATAGCCCATATCCCTGAGTTTTCGGACAAACGCCCGCATATCACCGTATCTACAGGGCGACATCAGATCGTGGATGGCAAACGTTCCGCCTTTTTTCAGCACGCGCAGTGTTTCCAGCAGAAGCGACTGCTTGTCTTCCCCCGAAATGTTGTGATAGACATAGTTGCTGGTCACCGCATCGAAGCTCTCGTCGGGAAAACCCAGCTTCACGGCGTTCCCACGTTGGAAAGAAACGTTTTTCACGCCCTCCGCAGAGGCGTTTTTTTCGCATAGCGGCAGACTAAAGGAGGCGTATTCCTTGCCCCAGCGGTCGATACCTACCATTTTCCCTTGGGGATTACGCTTTGCGCAGGCGATGGTCAGCGCACCGCTGCCGCAGCCGATATCCAGCCCCACGCCGCCCTCCGGCAGGGTGATATGACTTGCCGTGCCGTCAATGATCTGCCTTGAAAGCTTGCGCTCGCCGTCATAGGAAAAGCTTCGATAGGCATACACACACCACTCGGTGCACATTGTACAGATGACAAAGGCGATACCGAATACCACTCCCAGCGCAATGCGCAGCCTTCCGCTCACGCCGATGCCGAATACTCCGAAAACGAGCAGCAGCGCAAGCGACAGTGCCGTACCTGCGATGAGCGAAAATATCATTCCCTTGGGGATCCAGTTTTTGTAGTCAGGTTTCATGTTAAAAACTCCTCTTTTAATTGTGTGTGATTTCTCTCATAAAAGGCAGCCATCAATATTCCGCTGATTATGCCAAAAATGCAGCATCAGATAAACTGTTTCTTTCTTTTATTCCCGTGCATCTATTTCATGACCTTCATACAAAAATCGCAGCGATCATCACCTCGCCCCAGTGTTTTCGTCCGATGCCACACAAGATTCGGGTGGAGTCCGTCATATGTGATATCGTCGCTGTCACAGAAGCACCGGCATAGCTCGGGGCAGCCGTAGCGCACACATTCATCGTGATATGGGCATCTCGTCATATCAATGCGCCATACACCGCCGGTCGTCCGGATTTCATTTGCCTCAAAGCCCGCCGAGTTTCCAAAGAATTTCGGCGTCTGCTTGGCGAAGATACCCGGTACCTTTTTATATAATCCCGGGATGCGCATCAACCGCAGAAAGGTCTTTTTCAGACGGTATGCCCGTTCTTCCACATATCCGTGAACAGCATTAAGAGCTTCGTCCTTCGGCATAACGGTCTGAAGGGTCTCATAGATTGCGATGCCCGGTATGATCTGACTTTCGAGGTGTCGCAGCCTTTCCTTGCTCGCTCCGGCATGTTCCGAGCGCAGCTCACTCAACCTCTTTTCAAAAGCAAAATTCAGCACGGCTTCCCGTTCCGGAAATCTTTCACGTACCGTTTTTCGGCACGCTTTTGTAAGATAGCTTTCCTTCATAACTTTTCCTCCCGCTTAAAGCATCTTTTTCTTATAACAGCAGTCGCAGTACGCCCCGCCGGAGGCAATCGTGTACTTTCGCACAAAATCTGATACACTGCCGGCTTCGCTCATCGTGTAGTCAAGTCGGCACAGCGCCGGGGTTAGGTCATAAAGTCCCAGATTTTGCATCAACACGCAGATGCCGCATTTGGTGAACCGACATTCGTAGCCGCTGCCGTCCGGGTATTCGAAAAAGTCCATATTCCATGAGTAGGGATTTCGGTCGGCAGCTTTGAAGGAGGCGGTTGCCTTCATTTCATTGATGTCCTTTTTAGTGAATTTATTCTTTCCGCTCCTGCGGCAAAACCATTTCATCGGTTTTGTCATCATAGCTTTTGCATAATACTCTGTCAGCTGCTCCACATCCGGATGCTCCGGCATAGAGAGGATGAACGCACCGATCATTGCACAGTTGACGATGTTCATCTTAAAACGGTCTGCGTTCTCAAACTCCGGCAACCCTGCAATGATTTTCCTGTATATCGGCTTTGCCTTTCTTGTGATACCATTCGCCATATCAGCATCATATCCGAACACCGCCGTCAGCTGCTTTCGGAATGAATGGGCAAATAGCGCCCACATTCCTATGGGCATACCTATGTATTTCATTGTTTTGCTCCTTTAACACATCGTTTTCTGTCATTTGTTTCTGAAGGCAATCTTCACAATCTGCATTTTCATCATTTTATCGCCGACTTTGGCAAGGAAACGGAAAAATCTGCTGACGGACGGGTCACGAAGGTCATTGTAGCCCAACATATAGCCGCGGCTCGTGACTTGCAAGCGGTTGTCCCACAAGGAAAGCTCATCTTTCGCGTCCGAAACGGCGAAATATGCACACACATCCTTGATTTTCGCACTCTTGAGCCAAGTTTTTGCTATCATTTTCACCGCTGCCCGGTTCGCTGCGTCAAATACCAACACACCGCCGTGGAAAGCGTCCGCCATTGCTTGCACAAGCGCTTTGACTTGCTCGGTTAAGAAATAGTAAAACACACCGGAGGCGAAGAATATCGCACCGCCGGAAGCGTCGATTTTTTCAAACCATTTGGTATTATTCAAATCGCAGGGGATGTTTTCCTCACGTTCATCGGCGGGCAAAAGCTCGTTACGCACGGCTATGACATTGGGAAAATCCAGATTGTATATTTTACAGCTGCCGTTGTCGCAGCTTCTTCCGGTGCTGTCCAGTCCGCAGCCAAGATTGACTACTGCGGCTTTTGGGTGATCTTTCAAATAGTCCCTTACTTCCCATGCCAAATCATTCTGTCGCATGGCAACCTCCAGTGCACCGAAACGCTGCATCAGACTGCGGGAGTTTTTCTCTGCCACAGAAAAATCGTAGTCAATTTCATTGATTAAGCGAACAGCCGTTTCATCCTGATAAATATTCGGATACAGCCTCGAACACAGCTTCCGGGAATAAAGCGGAATGATAAGCGTTTCCTGTACAGTGTTTTTCTCAATTTTGTATTTCATAAATACCTCCCTCAACGTGCAAATGCCGTCATAATTGCCGCCAGCACTGCCGCAATGACTGCCATGCCCACCGTACCAAACAGCCACTTTTTGCGCTTGTCCTTGGCAGTGATGTAGGGTTTCAGGTCTTCCGTTCCCGGAATTGTCCACGCATTCGTATGTCCCACCCAATAGCCGTCAACAAACAAGCGGTCAATGAGATTCATAACGGACAAGATGACGAGCAACTGCCAAAAGCCTGCAAGAAAGCCTTTTGCGCCGTTTAGCGCATATACACAGACAAGCACATATACGATATAACATGGGATGCATAGCGCCTTAAAAAGCAGTGAGCTGCAACGGATTTTTTCGTGGGTTGTCAAGCCCATATTCACGCACCGCTCCTGCACCTCTGGGCTGTAAAGATGCACCATGCCCACCGCATCCTTGCGGATGCCCGCGGCACAGACGAGAACCAGCAGAACTCCCAACCCGAGACCCTCTAAAATCGTTTGAAAAATCATCATATTTCCTCCAATCCTATCCCAAAGCTACATCCAACACCATCATAATACCGAATCCCGCCGCAAAGAAAATCGTTCCTATGTTGGAGTGCTTTCCCTGCGACATTTCGGGAATCAGCTCCTCCACCACAACATAGAGCATGGCGCCTGCGGCAAAGCTTAGAAAATACGGCAGCAACGGTATCACGAGCTGCGCTGCAAGAAGTGTCAGCACTGCGCCGATAGGCTCGACAGCACCGGAAAACACACCGCCCAAAAACGCCTTGACCTTGCTTTCTCCCTCTGCTCGAAGCGGCATAGAGATGATTGCCCCTTCCGGAAAGTTCTGAATGGCAATGCCGATGGATAAGACAAGCGCACTCGCCGCCGTGATTTGTGCGTTTCCTGCAAGGAACCCTGCGTACATCACTCCCACTGCCATTCCTTCGGGAATGTTATGTAATGTCACCGCCAGTACCATCATGGCAGTGCGCCCAAGCTTGCTTTTAGGACCCTCCGCTTGCTCACTCCCAACATGAAGATGAGGAATCAGACGGTCGAGCATGAGCAAAAACAGCACACCGACCCAAAATCCGATTAATGCAGGGAAAAAGGATAGCTTGCCCAAATTTTCCGATTGTTCGATTGCCGGAATCAAAAGACTCCAAATAGATGCCGCAACCATCACTCCGGCGGCAAAGCCGGCAAGCGCACGCTGCACCGAAACACCGAGTGATTTTCTCATAAAGAACACACCGGCTGAACCGAGCGTTGTGCCGAGGAAAGGAATCAATATTCCGAGAAATATTTGCATTTGTCACACCGCCTTTTTGTTAAGTTGTTATTTATTTCTTCGACAGCCGCGCTCATCTCGGTATTCGGGATGTTCCTTTAAATACGGGTCTTTATCACCGCAGATGGTATAGTCGCACCTGCAGCCGTCCACGCAGGTGGTCGTCCGTACCAGCCTTGCATGAAGCAGCTCCATAGACGCAAAGTCCACATTGCACAGGGCGGGCATAATATCCGTAAGACCGTGCCTGATAGCAAATTCCGCTGCAGGGCACGCCGTAAATTCATAATAGATAGGCTTACCGTTTTCATAAGGCGCAACCGTCATCTCGTAATCGTGCCATTTGTCGCAGCTGCGTTTCGCCCGCAAAAACGCTCTGTACATCAGCTTCCTCCAGAACGGCCTGTTGCAGTTCACGAACCTTAGCTTGCGAAAAGACGGCAGAATCAAGTTTTCCTCCATCTCTTCGATTTCCGGGAACGATGAAACCTCTTTGCAGACCGTATAATAACTCATAATGGCGATACAGTCATAGGTGCCGCCTGTACCGTTGTGGAAGTTCTTTTTACCGCCCAAATCGGTGCGCCAGTCGGATAGAAAGTCCGCATACTGCCGCTGTACACATTCCCATACGGCCTCCTGTTCTGCCGCAGGATAGTGAAGGGCGATTTTCGCACGTATCTCTTTCTTGCATATCTTGGAATACAGTACGTGGACTTTGCGGTCGAATTGCAGTTTACCGTCTTCCATCTATTTTTCTTTATCCTCGCTTTCCGCTTACTCGAATGAGTCCGATTTCGGTTTGACCTCTTTCCGGCAGACAAACCAGGCAATACCCTTCACGGTTCCAAGCGTTACGGCTGTGTACATTTTCTCCAGCCGATTTTTCAAGCCTAAAGCCGTTTCATATGGCGGCGTAAAAAACCCCGCTTTTTCGTAAATGTGACGGACGAACCAATCCGTCCGCTTATGCTCTCCTGCTACATAAAAACAGCCGCAGAATGTTCCGCCGGGTCTCAAAACCCGAAAAACTTCCCGGTATGCGGCATCCTTATCCGGGAAAGCGTGAAAGCCGTTCAGCGACAAAACGATGTCAAAGGTGCTGTCCGCATAGGAAAGAGCGCCCACATCTCCTTGTCGGAAGGTTACATTTTTCAGAGTCAGTCGGTTTGCCTTTTCCTGTGCCTGCCCCATCATATCGGGCGAATAATCAAGACAGGTAATGTCTGCCGCAGGCATAGTCTTATAAATCGGCATGGTAAGAATGCCTGTTCCGACAGGCACCTCAAGCAGTTTACCCGAGAAATCTTCAGGGATACCCGACAGCGCCTTTTCAAGATAATCGTCACATTCCGCCTTGTTCATACCCCACACCAGGCGGCACACCGCTTTTCCGCTCAGAGTGGAGCAGGTTATCATACCGTCATAAAAATTATTTCCGCCCGTTATTCGGTACGCACTGCGAATGGCGTCCTTCCGTTCCATATTCATTCCTCCGAATCATTGTTTTTACTCTTGTATTCCTATATATCCTTCTAAATACCCGCTTTTTGCTTTTTCTTCGGTATCATCAGATTCGTCATAGGCATCATATGGGGCTTTGGGATCATGGATCTTTTTTCTGAAAGGGGAGCAAAGCTCATTCTTGTGTGCAAAAGCGAAATCTATATTGTCCGTCCAGCCTGTGTGCCCTGTAATAAACATCGGATGCAGATTGCGTTCTCGCAGCTTTTTCTCCAGTGTTGCCAAGGATTTCACCGCAAGGTTGTTGTCTTCCGCCAGTGCGGAAATAAAGCTATATCCACCGTCAGCACCGAACCAGATAGTGTCGCCGGTAAACAGATATTTGTCATCGATGAGATACACCATATGTCCCCAGGTATGACCGGGAACGAGGAAACATTCGATTTTGATGCCGTCAATGTCGATTATCTCTCCGTCCGAAAGCAACACTTTTTCGTTTTTGATCGTGACCTGAGGCAGCTTATAAAGATGATAGATGACCTTGCGGCGTACCTCACCGGTCAGATAGCGGTTTTCAATTTCACCGATGTAAAGCTTTGCCTTTTTAAACAATCCCGGACTGTCGGCTTCAACCGCACCTACATGGTCGGTATCCTGATGAGTGATAAGTATATGGCGTATAGACTTTGAGTCAATCCCGAGCCGGTTCATTTTTTCTTCCAATCTGTCATAGTTATAGCCTGCGTCAATCATAATGGTTGTGTTGCCCTTGCAGTAGAAGAAGATGTTTGCAACCCACTCACGTACACAGGCAACATTCTCATCAATCCGACCGGTGTTCAGAGGTTTGAAAATCTCTTTTCCCCGGTACATCCTGCTCATTGCCTTTCTTTGAAATTCCGTTGCCCGTTTGGACATAGCGATTCCTCCTTATTTTTTTGCCGTAACGCACAGCCAACCCATCTTATTTTTGTATGCCTGCACATCGTGAAAGCCTGCCTGCTCCAGATACGCTTTCAGCTCGGTGTCCTTATAGATTGTCATGCCGGTGATGATTTTAGTCCATTTCTCGTCTTTATCCGTATCGCCGTTGCTTTCGTTGCAGATAAAAAATATCCCTCCGGGCTTCAGCACACGCCAAACCTCTCGAAAGCACTGCGGCAAATCCTGCCAGAAATAGACGGTTTCAAACGCTGTGACCGTATCGAAACGGTTATCCGCAAAAATCATATCCGCCACACTGCCATGCAAAATTTCACAGTGCCCCTTGGCAACGGCTTCTTTATTGACTTTTTTTGATTTTTCCACACTGACGGCCGAATAATCAATACCGTTTACGATGCCTGCCGGGCATTTTTTCAGCAATCTTTTTATGTTTGCACCTCCGCCGCAGCCGCAGTCCAGCACTTTTGCGTCCGGAGAAAGCTTCAAAAACCGAAGCCCCCACCGTGCGACAAAGCTATGCCCGATGTTCATCATAACAACCATAATTTTTCCGCCAAGTCCCGCGGGCTTGCGTGTGTTTTCAAAGAATGACATCTTGTTGCACCTCCGATTTCATACATTCTGCATATGTCAAGGGAAAGGACGCTTTCAGTACGGCACTTTTCCGCACTCTCCAGCCGTTTTTCCGCAAGAAGTTTAAATATTCATTACTCGTCCACTTGCTGCGGAGAGGGAAGCCTGTCGATTTCATGAAAAAGGCTTTGACCTTACCTGAAAATGAATTTTCAGCATGGGTGAAGGTCGGCGCAATCAATACTCCGTTGTCCTTCAGCACCCGATGTATCTCGGCAAGAGCTTTTTCCGGCAGCGGCACAATGTGCAATGCGTTGGAAACGATTATAACATCAAATGACTTGTCAGAATACGGCAGGCAGAACATATCCAGTACCGAAAAATGCAGTTTTACGGAGCGGCTGCTTCGCTTTGCCTCTCTGATCATCTCTTCCGAGGAGTCTGTTGCTTCAATGTGCTTTGCGGCGCATGCGATATTTTTCGCGATAAGTCCCGTTCCCGTTGCAAGCTCCAGAACCGTCCTGCCCTTAACAATGGGCCGAATCAGTTCATACATCTTTTCGTATGCCGCCCGGTCTTTGCGCATAAATCTGTCATACAGACCGGCATTTCTGTCCCAAAAATTCCTTTTCATACTGTTTCACTCCTTAAAAACCGTATCTTCCGGCCGTCAATCACACCGTCCAGCTTTGTCCTGCAAGCTGAAGGTCGGACATTCTTTTAAATATTCCGTCTTTGTGAAGAAGCTCATTGGGGGTGCCTTGTTCCGCAACAACGCCGTCCGACAAAACGACGATTTTATCTGCTCCGGCAACCGTTCTCATTCGGTGTGCGATAATAAGAACCGTTTTATTTTTTATAAGCCTTGAAAGCGCAGTCTGTATTGCCGTTTCATTTTCAACATCAAGACTTGCCGTTGCTTCATCCAAAAGTATAATCGGAGCATCCTTAAGAAAAGCTCTTGCAATGGAAATTCTCTGGCGTTCGCCGCCCGACAGCTCACAGCCGTTTTCGCCGATGTTCATATTCCATTTATCGGGAAGCTTTTCGGCAAATTCATCGCAGTTTGCAAGGTGTGCCGCTGCCAAAACCTCCTCATCGGTCGCTCCTTTTCTTCCGAGCCTGATATTTTCCATAATCGTATTATCAAACAGCGTAACATCCTGAAATACAATGGAATAAAGCGTCATAAGAGTTTCGGGATCAATCTTTGAAGTATCCGTTCCGCCGACAGAGATTTTTCCTTTTTGATTATCCCAAAACCGTACCGCAAGCCGGGACACCGTTGTTTTTCCGCCGCCGGAGGGCCCGACAAGTGCGGTCACCTCTCCCTGCTTTGCTGTAAATGACACGTCCTTAAGTACGGTTTCACCGCTGTTGTATGAAAAGCCGACACGATCAAAGACAATATCACAGCCGTTGTTTGTGAGCGTACCACTCCCTGTCTGAACGGGGTAATCGAAAATTTCGTTCATTCTCGCAACGTTCGTGCGCATCGCAATGATTGCCGCAAGATTCAAAAGCGAGCCCTGCATCGGGTCGTAGAGCCTTGACGCCACAAGCAAAAACATAAAAAACGTAAGCACATTGAGATTTCCTTTTGTAAGCAGAACCGAGCCGGTAAGCGCAACCGAAGCAATACCGAGTTTGAGTACCATACTTGCGCCAGTTACAAATATTGCGGTGGTAATCTCTGTTTTTATGTTCTGACTCTCTACCCTGCGAATCTTCTTTTTCAAAAGCCTGAGATAATTTTTCTCGGCATTGTTTGCCTTTAAGTCGCGCACCGACTCGATATATTCCTGTATCCCGTCCGCACAAGCCATTTTTACCGCCATATTTTTCGATTGCGCTCTGTCCTGAACCTTATAGCTCAGAAGCACTGTCAGTACGGAAACGGGGATTACCCAAAGTGCGGACAGCGCCATACGCCAATCAAACACGAACATTCCCGCCGAAATAATCACCGTTGAGATAATCGAACCGAACAAGCCGGGAATAAAGTGAGAGGAACTTTGTTCAATTACCTGGCAATCTGCCATAATGGTGCTCGTAAGATCGGCAAGATCTTTTTTTCCAAAGAATGAAAGCGGCAGTCTGCGTAATCTTTCGGCAAGGCTCAACCGTCTTTTTCCGCTTTCTTCGTATGTTGTAAAATATGTGTTGTTATATTGAAACCATGTTATAAGAAGTATCAGTCCGATGCAAACAACCGATCCTGCTGCGTAAAATGCGATTCTGTCGCCGATAGCGCCGCCGAGCATATCCGCAACAATATAATACAGCAAGGCGGCAGGCAGCATAAACGCTATATTTTGAAATACGCAAGCGATGATTCCTTTAACAAGTCCCTTTGCGCCTTCTTTTGATGACGCCGTTGCTCTTTGTATCAGCTTTATCATAATTCATCCCTCCAATGCCGTTTCGTTTGAAACCTTCCATTTAACGGAAGATTGATAGTCGTTTTGCATCTTTGCATACAAGCCGTTCTTTTTCATAAGCTCGTTGTGCGTCCCGCTTTCAACGATTTTCCCATCCGCAATCACATAAATACAATCTGCATTTTGAACGATCGAGAGCCTGTGTGCAATCATAATAACGGTTTTTCCTTTGGAAAGCTCCGAAAAAGCCGCCTGCACCTTAACCTCGTTATCGGGGTCGGCAAAAGCCGTAGCCTCGTCAAGAATAAGAACAGGTGCATTTTTAAGCACCGCTCTGGCAATCGTGAGCCGTTGCTGTTCGCCGCCGGAAAGATACACGCCTTTTGTGCCGATTACGGTATTGATTCCGTTCGGTAATTTTTCTATAATATCGTCGCAGCGTGCAATTTTAAGCGCCTCGGCAACTTCGAGGTCGCTTGCGTCGGGCTTGCCCATTTTGACGTTTTCCGAAACAGTCGCCTTAATAAGCTTTGAGTCCTGAAACACAAACGAAACGCTTTCCATAAGTTTTTCCTTCGGAATATTGCGGATATCCGAGCCGCCTATTTTTATACTGCCGCCCTTTACATCGAAGAAACGGGCAATCAGGCTTGCAAGCGTGGATTTTCCGCCGCCGGAGGGCCCTACAAAGGCAACCGTTTGTCCGGCGCCGATATTCATCGAAACACCTCGGATTACTTCTTTTTTGCCGTCATAGGAGAAATGTACATCAGAAAGAGTAACGGAGGAATCCTTCGGATATTCTTTTTTTTCGCTCTCCGGCATAAATGCGGCGCTTAAAACTCCGTCCACACGAGAAAGAGCGTCGCTTACAATCATACCGTCCTCGCTCATAAACATAATTCTTGTCAGCGTAAGCGAAATAACCGGCGTAATTATAATGTAGAATATGAGGTTTAGCAAAAATTCGTTTGTCACGCCGTTTGCACTAAACCATAAAGCACCGGCAATCAGAAAAGCAAATACTCCGTTTGCTGCCGCAGTGTAAATCATCATCGGCACACGCATATCTTTGGTGTAGGCGATAACCCATTTTGCGTACTCGTCAATCGTGCCTTTGAATTTTTTGAAAGAAAATACCGATTGTCCGAATGTTTTTACCACGGGTATGCCGCGGACATATTCCACCGCCTCGTTAGACATATTCTCCAGAGCGTTGTTATATTGCTTCATTTTTTCCGCCATTCGTTTTCCCGTCATGGCAGACATAATCAAAAATGCAATAAATACCGGGACAAGGCTTAAAAGTCCCAGCCGCCAATCGAATACAAGGAGCATTGCAAGAAGTCCCAGAGGCGTTGCGATTGCCGCATATTTGTCGGGGAGGCGGTGAGCAAGATAAGTTTCCGCCGCACCGGTGGAATCGTTTACGATTTTTCTGAGCCTTCCGCTGCCAAAGCTGTCAACAAAGCCAAGCGGCAGCTTTGCGATATGTTCGGCAAGATCTATTCTCATATTTGTCGCTATTCTGAATGCGGCAACGTGCGAGCACATTAGTCCGCCGGTGTAAACAAGAAATGACAAAAAGGCAAAAACCACAGCCCAAATGCCGTTGCTTACGATGTTCACCGCCTCCGAAAAGTTCGGCGAAACCTCCAAAACCTCTTTGATGATTTTCCATATGTACCAAAACGGCACAAGCGCAATAAGCGCACTGACGGCAGACAGAATCCACGAGGCATAGGTGAAATTCCTGTACCTGCCCGCATAGGATAAAAGCCGTGATAAATTTGATTGCTTTTTCAAAGCGAATTCCTCCTTACAGCAATTTTAATTATATGATAAAGAAAAACTGCTTGACTTTTCCGATATCCGTAGTGTAGTTAGACAAGGCTAACCATTGTCCCAAAAAATCAGGGGCTAAAACCCCATAATTTTTTTCCACCCGGCAGAGTAAAAGGCTCTTAATTCCTCGGTGTATTTTACGGCGTCCTCATAAGGAATATCGTGAATAATAACCTCAAAGAATGCCGAAAACAATCCGCTTACAAGCATATGTTCAAGCGTCGGGTCAATCTCATATTCTGGATAACCGAGCTTTTGCATGGTGTACGCAAATTTATGCGTTGCGTCAACCTCTATTTCCACCATTTCGTGAATCAGGTTTTCGTATTTTGTACCCTCGGACGAACAAAGAATCAGCTTGAATTTCTCTTTGCCGGCATAACAGTAATCCAGCATTTCGCGCATTCCGCTGCCGGCTTCACTCTCCATTTTTTCACGCTGCTCCTTCGGCGAAAGCTTTTGAAAATAACCTTGGACTTTCTTAAACATAGCAAGAATAGTATCGTAGCATTCGCCGACAAGGGCGTCAAACAATTCCTCCTTGCTTTTATAATATCCGTAAAACGCACCCGTAGTTACGCCTGCGTCTTTTACGATTTTGCGCAGAGAGGCGGATTGAAAACCCTTTTCGGAAAATTCCTTTTTTGCCGCAGACAGAATTGCGTCAAGTGTACTTATTTCATTATCAGCCATTATTTCCCCTCCAAAAAGCTATATATAACACCGTTACATTTATTATAACAGTGCTATATCGTTTTGTCAATAGGTTTTGAATAATTTTTTGATTTTTATTTTTCGGGGTGCCGAGCATTGTGTTTGACTTGACAGCGAAAGCCTAAAAAGATGGTGTGGCAAATGAATTCATTTGCCACACCATCTTTTTAAGAGTTAGATTATACCTGATTCTGTTCGGATTGTTCTATATTATCAATGTAATCCAAAAGCCGCATCATAACAGAAGCAAGCTGAGCGCGTGTTAAATTTCCTTTTGGCTCAATAAGCCCGTTGTCATGACCTTTTATAAGACCCATTTCATAACATATTGCCATATTTAGTTTTGCATAATCGGAAATATGTGTATAATCACTGTGCCTTTTAATTTCATCGGAGTCGCCGGGCAATGCAATATCCTTATAGTTAAGATAACGCACTATCATTGCCGAAAGCTGCTCACGTGTAACAAAATTATCCGGAGCAAATTCAGTTTTGCCGATACCTTTTACAATACCGTTTTTTGAACCCCAGGAAACATAATCCGCATAGTATTTATCTGCCGTAACATCGGTAAATGCCGATACTGTGCCTTCTATGCTGTCTTTTGAAAATCTTCCGAGAACCGTAATCGCCATTGCTCTTGTGACCGATCCCTCAGGGTCAAAAAGTGTATCCGAAATACCGGTAAATAATCCCGCTTTTACACAACCGTAAATATCGTTTTTTGCCCAATGTCCGTCAATATCAGTGAAATTTTTATCCGAATAAGATTTTGATGTATCCGGCAGGGTTATGTCGGGTTTTTTTATACCGCCACCTGTGCCAAAACCTCCGCCGGAGGATGAGCCGCCTCCCGGCGAACCGCTTGAACGGGTTATGGTTACGGTGAACGGCTTTGATGAAGTATCTCCACTTGTTTTGTTGTTTTCATCAACTGTCACAATCTTTGATTCAATCAATGAAATAGTTCTTTCGACACTTCCGCTGTATGAATAATTCAATGTTGCTATTTTTTGTTTTCCTGCACCGTATTTATTTGTGTTTGAAAAGAATCCGAAGTAAAGACAGCCGTCTTTTACAGTCTGTACTTTGGACTCGTTTTTCAATTCATCCGCCAAAGCAAGTGATGAAAATTCCACATCGCTTTGTGACGGTTTGATACCAAATTCCGCTCCTGCAAATGCAGTATCGGTTTCCAAATAAATATCAAAAGAAATGACCTTATCATTTTTACCGAGAGTAATACTTGTATTTGACGGAGTTATTTGTGCCGCATATGCAGAAAAAGAAGAAAAGCAAAAACAAAGAGCCGCACTCGCTGTCAGCAGTTTTTTTGTTAATCTGTTCATAATATCCTCCTTGCTGTGCAGGGCTGTATCCAATATACAGCCCTGCAAAATATGTAGATTATTTTGTATAGTTCAGCCAAATTGCCATATAATCCTCTATGTCAATTTTTTGGTCGCCGTTAAAGTCGCATTTTGATGCGTCATTCCAGTTTGTGCTGTTTTTATCGGCACGATAATAAAGCTGTGCTTCGGTAATGTCTAAAAGGTCAACCTTTCCGTCGCCGTTTACATCATAAGTGAGCGCATCGGTAAATGTTGCCTCAGCCGGGTTGATTCCGTTTACAGTACCGTACATTACGTTTTTGCCCGAATCCCAACCCGATACCTTTAAATCAGTGATTTTCAGCGTTGCGTTTTCCGCATTCACCGTTATTTTTGCAATTTCAGCCGATTTGTCGGATGAAAACAGATTTGCGTCAGCATTTAAAAATCCCAGTATTGCCATACCTGTATATTTACCGCCGTTTACTTCGCCGCTAATATCACCGATAATGGTAAACCCATTATCACCGATGATTTTAACGTCAGCGGTTGAGGTTTCAAATGTCAACTGAACATTCGCAATTCTTGAAGCATCCGAAAGTGAAAGTGCAAAATACGATTTTCCCTTTTCGGCTGCAACCTTTTCAGCTGCCAACGCTGCTTTGGTTTCTATATTTTCTTTTTCGGGTTTGGTTGAGTCGGACTCCGTAACGGTTATCGTGCAATATGCGCTGATTCCGTTTGCCGCTGTTGCTGTGATTTTTGCACTTCCTGCTGAAACTGCATTTACAACGCCTTTGTTGTCAACCGTCGCAACGGCGATGTTCGAGCTTTCCCAAGTGACGGATTTATCTGTCGCCGTTTGAGGCAATACCGTTGCAGACAGCTGAAGCTTGTCGCCTTTTTTCATGGATGCGGAGGTTTTATTAAGCGTCACCTTTGTCACTTCATCATTATTTCCTCCCGATATGGATGAATCGATTACCGCAAAATATCCCAAGCTTTCTGTCTGTGTGGTAAATGTTTTGCTTACCATTGACGATGAAATTTCCGAAGCTTCGCCGTCGGCGTAAAAATACAGTTTTGCATTCTTTGAATAACCATCGGGCAATCCAATACTTACAGTATAGTCATTTGCGTTGCTGTCCGGAGTGACCGAAATTTTGTATACGTTTAGTGCTCCGTCGGATGATTTTGCCTTGAAGGCGTTATATTCATCACCCGAATAAATTCCTTCCGTCGTAAGCTGTGAGTTAATCAGGAATTCACCCTCAACTTTGATTTTTTTATCAAGATTAATTAAATAAAAACTTCCCGGATTTATGGAATCAAGGTTTGACACATCGGGGAGGATCTCGTATTTATATCCCCAGTCTTCCACATTATTTACCGCCCAGCGCTCACCGCTTGAACCTTTTTCGACATAAACCACCAATGTTTTCTGGCTGTCAGGAAACATATCGTAAGCTCCTACGGTGTCATCATTCGGGAATCCTGTAACACTTGCCGGAATAACTACCCTTTGCATATTTGTGCAGCCTTCAAATGCCGCAAGTGTTATATTCACAAGGCCATCGGGAAGAATCAAATTTGTAAGCGATTTACAGTCTGCAAAAGCATACATTTCAATGTTTGTTGCCGATTCGGGGAAACCTATTGAAGAAAGACTTGTGCATCCCTTAAACAAGCTGTGAGAAATACTTGTCATACCTTTCGGAAGTTTTACGTGTGTAAGCTTGGTGCAATCTTCAAACGCGCCGGAATCAAGCTTTTGGACGGTATCGGGAATGGTAACATCGGTCAGTCCTGTTTTTTCAAAAGCGTTGCCTCCTATGATTTTTACCGTCTCGGGTATGCCGATATCGGTCAGCCTTTCCGCACAGCTAAATGCGCTTGCCCAAATTCTGTCTACCGTTCTGCTGTTTACTTGCCTCGGTATTGTGTACCCGCCCTCTCTGCCGCTTGGATAGGCTGTCAGAGTCAGGTTGGGATCATCATACTGCGGAGTACCGTTATCTACCCACGGTCCAAACATGACGCCGTTTTCGTCTGTGACGTAGTATGGATTTTGTGGGTGAACCGTTATTTTGTCCATACTTGTGCAACCTTTGAATATATTTGCGGTCACATAGGTTGCCACCGCAGGAATCTCGCATTCGGTCAGCTTGGGGCAATTTGCAAAGGCGCTCAGACGGATAATCATATCCGCTCCGTCGGTCGGGTCTTCAAAAATTATTCGTTCAAGAGCCGTACAGCCGTCAAATGCGTGATAGCCGATAACTTGGACACTGCCGGGGATTGTTACGCTTGTAACATTATCGTTGTTTAAAAACGCTTCGCCCGCAATCACGGTAACGGTATTCGGAATTTTAATGTCTCCGCCGTTTCCATAGTATCCGAGAAGCTCGCCGTCTTTTATATTTGCGCCGATTAATCCGTCATTCCCTGCGGATACGCTGACGGTGAATCCCGTCAGCATAGCCGCAATAAGCATCAGCGCAGATAACTTTTTTAAAATTTTATTTTTCATATCTGCTCCTTATTAAAAATCGCTTAAGTTGTTGAATATATCTATATAGTCCTGAATGTCAACCTTGTTATCGCCGTTGACGTCCATAGCCTTCGCTTTTTCTTCCCAATTTGCATCTGTTGATTTCGCCTGATAATATCTTTGTGCCTCGGTAATATCAATAATATCAACTTTGTTATCGCCGTTTACGTCATAACTCGGAACAAATATGTTTGCCAAAGTTGTACCGATTGTAACCGTTCCGTCCATTGCCGATTCATCTTCGCCGACAACACCGGCTGCCAATGCACTCAATATCTCCGCTGTTATATTTCCCTTTGCACTGTCTTTTAACGGAACGGAAATTTGCGCAAGCTTTGTTTTCGCGGTTGAAGTAAAGCCTGTAACATTGCCTGTAATGCCCATATATGCTTTTAATACAAGCTTGCCGTCGATTTCTTCCCATTTTGATGTTCCGGCGGTGAATTTATCGTTTGCTATTATTTCGCCTTTGTCAACTTTAGATAAATCAAACGACACTTTCAAAATAACTGTACTCACGTTTTCCGCACTATCAAGATAAATGTTGTAAACAGCTTTTCCGCCTGTTATTTTATCTTCCTCGATTGAAACGGCAGCTGAAACTGTCTTAACTTCCGGTTCCGCACCTGCAACGGTAATTGTTGTGTTTCCGGGTGTGTAATACTTTATGTATGATGATGTTGATTCAAAAGCCTTGGCAACATCTTCATTTTTTACAATTATTCTGCTGCCCGAATTCATTTCCGTGCATACTGAAGAACCGAACTTCGGTGCGGTTTCGTGTTCAAGGATAATCTCCTCAATTGCTTTCATGCCGTTAAATGTATATCCACCCAGGCTTGTTACGGTTGCCGGAACAGTAACCTTTTTAAGGGTAGGGTTATTTCTGAAAACATGCATTGCTGTCGATGTTACCACTTTGCCGTTAATTTCTGCGGGAATGGTAAACTCTGTCTCAGTTTTGCCGCCGGGATATGTTACCATTACGGCGGTGTCTCCGCTCACATTATAAAGAATGTTATCCGACACAGCAAAATTTTGAGCGCCTTCCCTTAATGTGATCGATGTAAGTGCGTCACAGCCGTATAAGAAATTATATCTTGTGGAGCTGAATCTCGCCGGAAGTTCAATCGATGTAAGAGAGGTACAATTTGCAAAAGCGCCGGCGTTGATTGTCAGTGATGAAGCGGTATCCTCCGCAAAATCAACTGTATCAAGAGCCGTGCAGCCTAAAAATGCCGATGATGAAATTGTATCTACAGATCCCGGAATTACTGCCTTTTTAAGAGCCGTACAACCCGAAAACGCTTCTGTACCAATGTCGGTGTACCCCTCTGGAATGGTAACTCCCGTTATCGTATCGTTGTCCTTAAATGCGCTGCCGACCTCGGTAATCGTATATGTTGTGCCGGAAAATTCAGCTTCGGTCGGCAGGATAATATCTCCGCCCTTTCCGTTATACGATTTAACCTTAGTTGTATAGCTTCCGGAGGAATACGAGCGGTCGATTGTGAAATCTCCGACCTCAACTGTCGCCGCATTTACGCCGACAACGCTTATTCCCATAAGCATAACTGCCGAGCACATTGTTATCATTGCTTTTTTGAATAAATTTTTCATAGCCAAATCTCCATTCTAATTATTTATTGTTGTTTTGTCTGCAAGCGGTCGCATCGAATCGATTCCGTCCCAAATCATAACAGATACCGTTTCGGCTTGCCCGAAATCAATTCCGGTCGGTGATATTTCATTTTCGCCTTGCTTTAATTCGATATTTTCTTTATGCATTTTTACAAACCTGCCTTGAGTGTCATATAATGCATATATAACATCTGCATTGCGATTATTTGACGAAAGAATATTTACCTTGTTTTTGTCATAGCTCAAAACGCTGCATTCCCTTATCGCATAGCTGATCGGTTGCTCGGGGACGGTTACGTTTCCCTTGAGCGCATTGCTGTCTGTTTGAATAACACCGGCGCATATTGCGCTCGATACCGTAGCCGTCACATTTCCGACCGCTGAAATATCAATCGGGATTGAAATATGTGCTACTTTGATTTTACTGTCCGATGAGAACCCGGTTTTCTGTCCCGTTCTGCCCATATATGCTTTGAGTGAAACATGATTGTCATTGCTCCATTCGCTGTGCGATATATCAAAGCAATCATTGCCCGTAAGGCTCATAGTCCCTTTTTCCTTTGATGAAAAATCCATTGCAAACATTAGTGTACTCAAATTGTTTGCATTTTCGATATACACATCATAATCAATTCCGGCAGCCGTCCGCTTTGGTTCTAAAATAATTGCGGTTTGTGGTTTTTTACTTACCTGCGCCGAAACAGCCGTAATATTTGCCGACAGCATCAATGAAGCCGTAAGCAAACTTATTATTTTTTTTGCAGTTTCATATTGTCACCTCTTTCTTGGTTAGTTTTAACTAACTCATATTCAAAAAATAAATACCCCTTTCAAACACTTCCTTTCATTAAGTTAGTTTTAACTAACTATAAGTCTTTAAAAAAGAGTCTGTTTCAAGACCCGAATGTTTGGTCGTCACACCATAATTAACAAATCACAGTATAGCACATGATATTTGTCTTGTCAATACTATAAAAAATTTTTGTAGATACTTTACAAATGAATTTATTTATGTTATACTTTGCCTTGTTAGTCGTCACTAACCGTAAATAACGCCAACTTATTTACGAAAGGATTTGCAAAGTAAAAGATGAATAACAAATTTTTGAAACGCATTGCATCTGCTTTTGTTTCCGCTTGCCTTCTTGTTTCGAGTTCAGCGGTATTTGCGGATGCAAATGATATTTTTGCGATGCCGTCAAATGACATTAATAAAAGCGGAGAAAATGAAAATATCCGCATTATTGTTGAGCTTGAAGACGCACCGCTTCTTTCATACGGCGAAAAAATCAGCACATACTCAAATGTTCCCGATTTTCTCGCATCAAACGAAGCCAAAAGGATTGAGCAAAAGCTTGAGCAAAACCGCAAAGCCGTAAAAAAAGCGTTTGTGCAGAGCGGTATGGATTTCACAGTAAAGCGTGAATATTCGGCGGTAATGAACGGCCTGGCGGTCGAAGCTGATATTGCCGACATGAAGGCAATCAAAGAAACCGACGGTGTAAAAGACGCTTTTGTTGCGGAATTTTATAATCTTCCCGAACCTGTAAATACCTATTCAAATGGCGGAATTACAGCAATCGGCGGCGATATTGTCGGCGAAGAACTTGGTCTTACCGGTAAAAGCAGCGCTGTTGCAATTCTTGATACGGGCCTCGACTTATCCCATCCGGCTTTTTCCTCGGTAAACAGTCCGAAATATTCTAAGGATGATATTGAAAATGTTATCAAAAACAATAAAATGACCATAGGTAAACTGAACGTTTCAAAAGTCTATATAAATGACAAAATTCCGTATGCGTATGATTATGCCGATGTTGATACAAATGTTTCAGGCGGCGATTCTCACGGCACTCATGTTGCCGGAATTGTGGGTGCAAACAGCGGCGGAGTCGTTGAGGGTGTTGCGCCGGACGCGCAGCTTCTCATTATGAAGGTTTTCGGCGACTCAACAGGCGGCGCATATGATGATGATATTTTGGCAGCACTGGACGATTCAGTGAAATTCGGCGTGGATTCCATAAATATGAGCCTTGGCTCAACGGCAGGCTTTTCCGAAAGCGCCTATAAATCCATGCGTGAGGTCTATAACCGCGTTCGGGATTCGGGCATTGCTCTTTATTGTGCTGCCGGCAATGAGTACAGTTCATCTTATCGGAACACTGCCGGCAACGATCTGCCGAAAGCAACGGAACCTGACAACGGCACAGTAGCTTCGCCGTCTACCTATGATGCTGCTCTTTCGGTTGCGAGCATGAATAATATAGAAACCACTTCGGTATATTTACTTGCAAGCGGCAGAAAAATACGATATAACGACCCGTCCGAAAAACCGAGCGGTCAACTCACATCGCTTTCGGGTGCTTTTGAGTATGTTGATTGTGGTATAGGTGCGGCGGCAGATTTTTCAGATAAAAATTTAAAAGGGAAAATCGCTTTGATAAGACGTGCCGGTGAAGAAAACGGCGAAATTCTCACTTTTGCACAAAAAGAAACAAATGCCAAAAACGCAGGAGCGATCGCAGCAATCATTTATGATAATGTAAGCGGTGCACTTATCAATATGTCAACCGATAATAAAATACCGTGCGTATTTATCAGTAAGGCGGACGGTGAGTATCTTTGCGAACAAACTGACAAACACCTTTCGGTAAGCGAAGATTATGTTGACAGATTTAAAGACAGTTACAGCGGAAAGATGAGCGACTTTTCGTCTTGGGGCATCACTCCGGATTTAAAACTAAAACCTGAAATTACAGCTCCCGGCGGAGATATTTATTCCACACTTCCAAACGGACTTTACGGAAATATGAGCGGCACATCGATGGCGTCACCTCATATGGCAGGCGCAGCGGCTGTTATGGAGCAGTATATCCGTGAAAACCGAAACGGACTGAATATTACCGCTGAGCAGAGAACGAGCCTTTTTAATGCTCTGATGATGAGTACGGCAGCACCTGTTAAAGACGAAAACGGTATTCCGTATTCACCGAGGAAGCAAGGTGCGGGACTTGTTCAGCTCCAAAATGCCGTAAAAACAAATGCGTTTCTTTTAAATACAGACAACGGCAGACCGAAAGCGGAATTAGGCTATAATGAAAGCGGAAATTATTCATTTGCTTTCAAAGTGGTTTCTTTGAGTGATCATGATATCCAATATGAGCCTTCGGTAACCGTTCTTACCGAGGATACCGTCACAGAGAACGGGACTGTATATATGGCGCAAAGAGCAAGAGAGCTTTCAAGCGAAGAGGTTACGATAACCTTTCCGAAGAAAATAACGCTTGCGCCGAACGGAGAAACCAATATAAATGTAAAAATTGAACTTACGGAAAAAGGTAAAGAAAATCTGAAAAAAGATTTTCCTAACGGTATTTATATTGAGGGTTATGTAACGCTTAATCCGATACAAAACGGCGAGGTGGCTCTTTCTTATCCGTTTATGGGGTTTTTTGGAGATTGGCAGGCTCTTTCCATGTTTGATTCAGACATTTATGATGATGAAACTGCGTCAATCTGTGAAACGCAAATCGGACAGTTCAGAAACAGTGACGGAGGCGGATATATTCTGGGTCACAACTATTATGTTGACGGTTCGGAAGAATATAATGCCGATAAAATTGCAATAAAAGGAAATGAATCCGGCAAGAATGTTACCGCCGCAGTTTCTCTTTTGAGAAATGCCGACAAGCTTACATTTTCGGTGGAGGATATTGACGGAAATACAGTTTACAGCGAGAGCTTATCAAAGGTTTCAAAAACGCATTACTCCTCCGAAGCCTTTTACACGCCTATGGCGGCAAAAGGCTGGGAGCCGTTTGATACATGGAATACTCCGCTTTATGACGGAAGCTATGTTTATAAAATCACGGCAGCGTTAGCCGGCAAGGAAGAAACAAGGTCTTTTCCGATAGTGATAGACAGTACGGCACCGGAGGTATTATCAAGCAGAATTGAAGGCGCACGTTGGATTTTGAACGTTCACGACAATCACTATATTCAGGGTATATGTGTAACGGCAAACGGCAAAGAACCGATAACAAAATGGATAGAACCGGATGCCGAATCGGCTGATGCAATATCGGAAATTACATTTGATCTGTCATCTTCGGAATTTAAAGGACTGACGCAGGCAAAGATTGCACTGATAGATTATGCCGGAAACACATATCTTTCGGACTATTACTCGCTTTCGGGTGCGTCAATCGTATATCCTCAGTCGGTAACGCTTGACAAATCGTCGCTTATAATGACCGAGGGTGAAAGTATAAGGCTTTCAGCCGAGGTTATGCCCGGAAATGCCTCTAACAGAACGGTTGCATGGAGCACTTCAAATGCCGAAACGGCAGAAGTAACTGCAGACGGAATTGTTAATGCAAAAAAGTCTGGGAGTGCGATTATTACGGCAGAAACAATAAACGGAATAAAAGCAAGCTGCGAGATAACCGTAAATGCCAAAATGCCGGAAGCATTTTTTGTTGCGGCAGCCGTCACAGCTAAAAAGAATATCTTTGCCGGGGATATAATACCATTTGGATTTCAACTTGGTAATATGAAAAAAGTTGCAACCGTTTCATTTACATTTGAAAAGGATGCTGCCCTGCAATATGCAAATCTGATCGGCAAAAATGGATTTACACCGCTTGGAATCAAATGGAATGATGATAATACCGCAACAATAGCGTTGTCATATTTGCAGAACGGAGCAGGGGGGAGTGTGAGCAAACCGGAGTTTTTTGATGTTGCCGAAGTTCAGTTTAAAGAGATTCTTTCCGATATGTCCGTCGGTATAAAGCTTATTGATGTTTCTGCAGCAGGATATGATGAAAACGGAAAAGCGGTTTATTTTACAACGAAGATTACCGCAGAAAATGCAAATACAACCGTAATCAACAACCCAAGCTGTGATGTTAACAGCGACGGTATAATTGATCTTCTTGATATTACATATTGTCAAAAATATTATCGAAAAGATAAAAGCTCATCAGAATGGAATAATTTTAAGCGTTGTGATTTGGATGGTAACGGTTTGATTGATATACAGGATTTAATTATTATTTTGAAAACAATGTAAAATATAAAAGGACATATCGCTGAAAAGGGGCAATATGTCCTTTTATATATGCAGTTATTTTGAGTGGTTTTCTAAATGCTCTTTGATTTTTATGAAGCTCAGATCGCTGATGTCATGCTCAATTTTATAATTATCTTCATAGGCTGTTTCTTCGTCAACCCCTAAAGTTATCAGAGCTTTTGCAATTATCCGATGCCGTTCGTAAACGATTTCTGCAACTATGTGGCCTTTTTCGGTAAGTACAATACCACCGTCTGAATTCATAATGATATAGCCTTCTTTACGAAGATTTTTCATTGCAACCGAAACGCTCGGTTTTGAAAAATTAAGCTTATTTGCAACATCAATACTGCGAACACAACCCTTTTGATTTTTTATCATAAGTATTGTTTCAAGATAGTTTTCCGCCGATTCTTTAATTTTCACCATACAACTTCTCCATATCACGACAAGGCAAAACATTTTATACCCGGCACACGATTTATTGTAAATATTGTACCACACTTTGTTAGCCTTGTCAAACCGGATGATTTTATAGAAGCTGCGGCAAAATGAACAGCTCGCATAAAGCAAAAAATGCCGATATAATTGTCATAAAGGCGAACCCAAATAAAAAAATCAAAAACGAACCCAAATAAAAAAATTCAAAAATATATTGACAAACGAGGTTAGTTATGTTAAACTGGTAAGTGGGTTAGTGGGCACTAACCATTTATTTGAGATTTTTGGTTAGCTAAGGCTGATGGAATGGGGCTCGCATATGATGCCGTTGTCGCTTGCATATGCGCCTGATTACGAAATATCATAAATGGGCAAAAAAGGGGGCGTTTTATGGGAACATAATTAGTTGATAATATTTCCGCAATCATTATTTGTGCGGTTGTTGCGGGACTTTTATCCGTTGTAAAAATAAAAGAAAAAGATTAGAAAAGAATAATTCAAAGAATAAAGGAGTAATGTTAAAATGAAATTAACCGATATTATTAAAAATGAAAAATTATTATGTTTTGCAGGCGGCATACTTGCAGCTACATATGGAGTAAAAGTATTAAAGAGTGAAAAAACAAGAAAAACAGCTGTGAATGGGCTTGCAAAATGTATGAAGCTGCAAAAGGATGCTCAGGTCGCCTTTCAAAATATGAAAGAGGAAGCAGAAGATATTTGTTATGATGCAAAACAGCAGGCTGATAACGAGTAAAAGAAGGGATAAACCGTGAAGTTCAAAATAATATACGATTCTCCGGGAAGACTTCGTGTAAGGTGCGGACAGAATGTATTTTCAGAATTGCAGGAAAGCAGTTTTGAAAATGAATTAAGCAGTATATGTGGTGTGTATTATGTTAAAGTTTCTTCGGTGAACGGGAGTATTTTGGTGATGTACAGCGGAAATATCCGGGGAATATTACTTGACAAAATAGAGAATACGGATGCATCAAGCGTTCCCGAATTGCCGCTTGCCTCGTTACAGATTACAGATAAAGAATTTAAAAAGAATTGCAGTAAAATAATAATAAAAAGTATAATTATGAAGATGCTTGTGCCACCTTGTTTGAGATTACCGTTTACCGTTATTCGAGCTATTCCGTTTATTAAAAAGGGCATTGCCGGTATTTCAGAAGGAAAGATAAATGTGTCTGTTTTGGATGCGGTATCCATATCCGCTTCGGTTATGAGCGGCTCATACGGCACTGCATCCTCGGTTATGACCCTTTTAAATATTTCAGCTTTACTTGAAGACTATACAAGACAAAAAGCAAAAAATGCCCTTGGCAGCAGTTTGTCGCTCGGTGTTGAGCGTGTATGGATAGTGAAAAACGGGAATGCTGAGATAATACCTCTAAAAGGTGTGGTTACCGGTGATGTTGTAAGAGTACAGTGCGGGAGTATGATCCCCGTTGACGGAATCGTTGTATCGGGAGAAGCGGGTGTTAATGAGTCATCAATGACAGGCGAATCATTGCCTTGCCATAAAAAAAGCGGCTTAAGAGTATATGCAGGAACAGTCATAGAAGAAGGAGAGTTGGATATAAAGGTTACCGACCTTCCGGATAACAGCAGAATCAGCAAAATTGTAGAGTTGATTGAAAGCTCTGAAAATTTAAAATCAAATATACAGACAAAGGCTGAAACTTTTGCGGACAGTTTGGTACCGTTTAGCTTGATTACATGTGCTGCAACCTATCTGTTTACAGGAAATATCACAAAAGCTTTGTCGGTATTAATGGTTGATTATTCATGCGCCATTAAGCTTTCAACGCCGATTTGTGTGATTTCGGCAATGCGCGAAGCTATCGGATATGATATTATGGTAAAAGGCGGAAGATTTCTTGAAAACTTTGCACACGCAGACACAATGATTTTTGACAAAACCGGAACTCTTACGGTTTCATGTCCAAACCTATCAAAAGTGGTTGCCTTTGAAGAGTATTCGGAAGACGAAATTTTAAAAACCGCCGCCTGCCTTGAGGAACATTTTCCTCACAGTGTTGCAAGAGCAGTTGTATATGCGGCAGAAAAGAAAAATCTACGGCACGAAGAAGAGCATGCCGAAGTGGAGTATGTCGTTGCACACGGCATATCATCAAGGTTGAACGGGCAGAAAGTTTTGATTGGAAGCGCACATTTTATATTTGATGACGAAGGAATTGAAATCACAGGTATACAGGAAAAAGAAATTGCAAAACTCGGTGAGAGCTATTCAATGATATATCTTGCTATCGGCGGAAAGCTGTGCGGTGTTTTGTGCATAGAAGATCCGATAAGGCAAAATGCTGCGCAAGTGGTACAATCACTTAAAAATAAGGGATTTTCAGATATTATGATGATAACCGGCGACGGTGAAACCACTGCAAAAAATGTTTGTGAAAAGCTTGGAATTGAAAAATTCTATGCGCATGTTTTGCCGGAGGATAAACTGAACATTGTTAATTCAATTCAGAATAAATCTCATAAGGTTGTTATGGTTGGCGATGGAATTAATGATTCTCCGGCACTGGCAGCAGCTGACGTGTCTGTTGCCATGAAAGATGCTTCGGATATTGCAAGGGAAGTTGCGGATATAACTTTACTGAGTTCGAATTTGGATTGCTTAGTCGTTTTGCGCGATCTGAGCGAACGCTTGTTTAAACGCATATACGGCAATTATAGGTTTATATCTGTATTTAACAGCGCACTGATAGTTATGGGTATAGCGGGAATTATTTCACCGGTTACATCGGCACTTTTGCACAACATATCCACTATGGGCATATGTGCCGGCAGTATGCGACCTTTTTTAAAAAAGGAAGATTTAAATGCTGCTGGCGACTAAAAAAAGTAAGCGTTTCCAATATGCTTTCGTCTTTAATTGAAGAAAATAGTTGCTAAAGATGAAAACGGAAGTATCTCATTAACGCCGGACGGAAAATACTACAGACTATACTTTAAAAGAAACAGAGGATGCCGTAATTTAGGCGGCATCCGAAAAAAGAGGTGATAAAGATGAGTGTGGTAATAGTGGGCGGACATGACAGGATGCATTGCCGATATAAGGAAATTTGCAAAAAATACGGTTGTAAATGCAAGGTATTTACGCAATGTCCCGCAAGTTTTAAAAGTCAAATCGGAAATCCGGACGTAGTGATTGTGTTTACGGGCACAGTTGCACATAAAATGGCTAATGTTGCAGCGGAACAGGCGCAAAAGACAGGAGCTGTCATAAAACATTGTCATTCCTCAAGCGCCTATGCGTTGAATGACGCATTATGTGAATATTTCAGGGAGGTTTAATTTTTTTTACGCAACAGTTAGTTAAAACTAACCACGAATCGGAGGAAAATATGATAGAGAATATAATTGCATATCATTGCGGGCCTGCCTTGGCAGGAATAAAACCATCAAATATTGTTGCCTGCTATAAAGATAAGCTGCCCGATGTACATGAATCAATAAGCCGGCTCAATCTGCAGCTTAATCATAAAGATATTTACATTGAAGCTCTGTGTGAGTGTGAAAAAAGAGTTTTAATTATGGTTTACAGAAGAAAAAAACTCAGTGAGCAGCTAAGCAGAAATGAAATAAGTGATTTTTTGAGCTCTTTCGGATATGATTCCGATTCCCGATTATGTGAGAAAATCTTAACACTCAAAGAAAGAATTGCAAATAATGAAAGCTTCCCTCATGAAATCGGTGCATTTCTTGGGTATCCGTTACATGATATTTATGGATTTATTAATCATAGGAATGATGGGTGCCTTCTTACCGCTGACTGGAAAGTATATGAAGACGAGGACGGCGCAAGAAAGATATTTGAAAGATATAACAAGTGCCGCCGTGCTCTGCTTGCACGATTGAAAGACGGGAAAACGCTTGCGCAAATTTTTTGCGCAGCATAAGATTCGTAAACAATATTATCATAAAATGATAATTTGTTATAAAAATTTTATAGGAGGTTTTACATATGGGTAAAACAGTAATTATCTATTGGAGCGGAACCGGCAATACCGAGGCTATGGCAATGGCGGTTTTGGAGGGGGCAAAAGAGGTTAATCCCGATACAAAAATTACAAATGTTGCAGAAATTTCAGCAGATGATGCTGCAAATTATGATACATTAATTCTGGGATGCCCGGCTATGGGGGCAGAGGTTTTGGAAGAGGAAGAATTTGAACCATTCTTTTCGGCGCTTGAATCCAAGCTGTCCGGGAAAAATGTTGCACTGTTCGGCTCTTACGGCTGGGGCGACGGTGAATGGATGCGCAGCTGGGAGGAGAGGGTTGCTTCTTCCGGCGCAAAACTTATTGACTCGGAGGGGCTGACTATAAATGAAGCTCCGGACAATGATGCATTGGAGCAGTGCCGTGAGCTTGGAAAAAAAGCGGCGGCATTATGATTTGATTATAAATAATTTAACAACGCACTATGGCGGTCGGCAAAATGCTGACCGCTTTTGTTTTGTAATTTATAACACAAAATAATAATATATTTAAGTTTCCTGGTTAACCGAGACTTTATTTCTATTTAAAGATGACGAGTGTAAAATGAGAGTCAAAAAATTAAGTAAAAATAGATGCTGCATATTTGCAGATATAAAATGAAGTTTTAAAGACCAATATAATGCGGTATGAGGATAGTAATTATGTTGGAATGTGCTTTTATTCGATTGCAAATAATAAATAATATAAGGGCATCTCAAACCAAAGGTTGAAAAAATTCAAACTTTAATGAGTTCAAATCAGCATTTATCACTGGTAAAATATTTGTAGGAGATGTACCGTCGTGGATAAAATAACATTGGGATTAAAAATAAGACAACTTAGAGAGCGAAGAAATCTTACGCAAATAGAATTTGCCGAGATGATTGATATTACGGATAAAGCACTTTCGAAAATTGAGGTCGGAAGAAATTATCCGCATTTAAATACACTTATGGCTATATCAGAAGAGCTCGGTGTTTCATTGGAGTTTTTGGTTTCTGAAAATAAAACAACCGGAAAAGAAATATATGTTAATGAGATTCATGGAAGACTAAGTAAAATGAGTCTTCATTCCGTCAAACATATTCTAGAATACATAGAGCTATATATAAAAACAGAAATAGAGAGACGGAAAAACGTAGAAGAATAATTACGAAATAGAAAGGCTGTCGATAGTAATGAAAATAATTACAAGAAATCTTTTAAGAACAGATGAAAATAGAATTATTTCAGATATTGTAGTTATATTGTCAGTTGCTGTGATGTCAGCTTTTCTGTTGTGGTGAAGTATATAATAAGCGACCGGAAAACAGAATATTATGGCATAACACAAGCTTAGGTTAGCGTCGCGGTTTATTGACAGTGACGCTTTTTTGGTATGACGGGCAGATCAATGCTCTGTGATGAAAGTCCACTGAGGCATAGTTACCGACGAAATCTAAAGCAACTTGCAAGTTTCACATCGTGAGGTGTGGGAGAGAAGAAGCAATAGCGAAATCGTAGCCCTACGGACAGAAACTTAATACTAAGGCGTATTTGGCGGATAAGTTGACCAAAAGCAATGAAGTCCAAAAGGTAACCGTAACCCAAGTGCGTATATTAAGAGGGTAGACGAGGAAAAAGTATTGATTTATCCCGTGAGGTCTCATAGGCAGAGAAATCTGTAGTAACAACGAACTATGAGAAGTCAGTAGAGGTCATAGTACTGAGAAATCGGGAAGGGCTAAACGGTTCAATATCACATATAAAAAGATGTTCTGCTCAGAACCGATATGCAAAGTAAACGAAACGTATATGAGGTAAAATGCAGGAAGTCTTAGGTTGTTAGAAAATAAAAAGTAGAAGCGTTGAAGCAATATGAGATATGAAACTGAACCGCCGTAGGCCGAACGGCACGTACGGTGGTGTGAGAGGGCGATTAAATTCGCCCTACTCGATTTTTGAGAAAACAGATGATACGTGACGGAATGTCAGACGGAGGTTTATAAAAATG
>ERZ824480.911-NODE-911-length-30517-cov-4.716171_pt1 | contig 30517 bp, 27 predicted proteins | sample MGYA00519861_ERZ824480 | MGnify/ENA primary metagenome ERZ824480 (study PRJEB31778, sample SAMEA3449152) | human gut metagenome | biome: human gut; feature: human-associated habitat; material: faeces | place: United Kingdom | collected 2010/2012 ... | reverse complement strand
CAGCGGCAACTCTGATATCTTATCATAACCGCTTTCGTTTGTCAACAACTTTTTTTGAAATCTTTTTCGTCTTGGAAAACTTTGTTTTCCGTGACAGGTATTTATGTTAACATATCTGTCAGACTTTGTCAACAACTTTTTTTGAAATCTTTTCAAGTTTCTTTCGAGCTGTTGTGTTGTCTCGGCGTTGCCTCAACAACGAATCTGAGTATATCACCCTGTGCCCCACTTGTCAACATTATTTTGCATATTTTTCAAACAATTTTGCAAAAGCAGTAAAAAAGCCCATAATCATGGGCTTTTTTGTCATTTTGGATCTTATTGTCTTTTCTCTTTTTCTCATAATTTACAGTATATATGCCTATAAAAGTTGAATTGTATATTCATTTGATGTATTTTTGAGACGAAGAGAAATGTTTTGTATCTCATTTGCCATATCTTCATTTACTTCCAGTAGCAGGACCAATCCCTGTGTCTCACCGGGAGCCATGGTTTCCACATACGTAGACATGTCATTGGGCAGCATTGTGGTCAATGCATTTCCACGTGTGCCGTCATTTACAGTAATGATGTATCTGGATGCGGTACTCAGAAAATCAACATTTTCCTCCTGGTCTGTTCCGTTGGTCAGTTCAAAGTTCAATATCAGAAGCTTTTTCCCGGTGGATGCATCCAACGCAAAATAATCCTCTGCAGATCCGTCCTCCGGATAAGAGTCTGCTATCTGGTAATCTCTGTATGTCAAGGTCACTCCCTCCGCAAGTCCGAAGAAATCCTCCAGACTGGTGGTAATATCCTCCTGTGCGGTAGGTGCCTTGGCTTCTGAAGCAGTCGATTCCGCAGGCTTCTCCTCCGTCTGTGCATTCTCCTGTCTTCCGGTTTCCTTGGCCGCGTCTTTTTCCAATTTTGCAATGACGATTTCCGGGTCCACGAGACGGCTCCGGTGATTCGCATCATATTTTAAGAGCGTTACCGCCGCATATTCTCCGACTCTTTGTGATTCCGCTTCTGTCAGATCCGGAATTTCATTTCCGCAGGCTGTCATGCCAAGCGCCATTACACACAATAACGCTCCGCATACAATCCTCTTTTTGTTTTCTGTCATTCTTCTATCCTTCCCTGTCTGTTTTTCCATTGTTTCCTGTATTTTTCTCAAGTACGATATAAATCCCGGCAATCGCCAGTGCGATCACACCCACTGCAAAGAAAAGGACCGTTTTCTGCAATACCGGTGCTCCCCAGTAATCATATAATGCTATTTTACCACAAGTGCACAAAGAAAGCACTAGTCCATATATTCTTACCGGCTTATCTTTTTTCAAAAAGCCCAGTGTTACACTTACCAGCGCAATCAGCATGATCAGAACACTATTGATCACGGGAACATTGGTCTTAACGATCAGTGCCATATAGGTCAGAAAGATCACAATGATCAGTTCTCTGTGTTTAAACTTCTTATAGTATCTCTCCTGCAATGTCAGTACCAGATAAGCCAGTACAAACACAAACATGCACAGATAAGTAAGATAAGAGTTCCGGTACACCGGATTTGCCAGAGCGATCAACGCTCCGATCTGCCCCACCATTACAAATACATTAAATACCAGGATGTTTTTCCCGCGCATATATTTCACATTATTAAACAGCAATATACTTACAAACAGGATCCCCGCAAAAGCCGGCAGCTTTAGCATCGGCATCAAATTGGCCGCTGCAAAAAATGCCAGGGAAAAAGTAAGCAGGAGCTCCTGTATCGTTGTCCATCCATAGACCAGGAACATACTGAGGATGGTTCCCGCAAGGAGCAGGTATGCATACGGTATTTCCTTTCCGTTTGCCAGAAGTTCAATACAGTACAGTGATGTAACGATTACATCCAGTGCCCTCAGTCCGCCTTCCGCAAAACGGGTCAGTATCTTCGTCAGTAAAAGCAACGCTGTCAGGCATATGAGTATCGGCCAGTTACTTTCTATTACAGAAAAGGCACATACCGCAACAAAACTGAAAAAGTAACAGGGCAGCCATTTTTTCCACGTTCCACGTATGGCAATTCCCGCAAGAACCGCGACTACAAACGCCATTCCCGTCAGGGCGATGATTCCGATATACGCGTCGTTCTCCGCTCTTCCCCAATAATTGTTCATCGCCGTACCGGTTGTAATTCCGGCTACCAGAAGAAATGCTATATAGATTGCCAGCAAGCCGTTTTCATTCACTGCATGGCCCGCCTGTTTTTCTTTTAGTATGTAATTGTTCTGCACTACCAGGATCAGATGTGCGATCAGGAAAAAGGTTCCAAATGCAGCTGCTGTCACCCAGACCGGCATTCCCTGTGTACTGATCACACAGGATACCGTTACCGGGAAAAGGATCGTAGTGCTGACAAGTTGTATCAACTGCGAAGCCGTATGATATCTTCTTACCGGCACACAGATGCTCAGTACACTCAGTAACAGAATCAATGCCAGCACCAGCAGGCCTTCCGGCTCCGAAAGCAATGAAGAACCGAAAAGCGGATACGCACAAAGCCAGCATGCTGCGATTCCCAGCATTCTGTGTATCAGGGAATCCCTTTTTCTGCTCAGTAAAACCGTGCCCACTGTGATCACTGCAATGATCGCCGCTGCAGGAAGCATACCGAAATTATGTAGGGAAATCGTATTGATCATGGTCGACAGATATAACGCCGCTATGCCGATAGCCGAAAAGATCCGGGCCAGTTTCGGAAGCTTTCTGTGGATCAGTAATTCTGCGATCAATACCACTCCCAGGGAAACTGCATATAAAGAAATACCTTTGATCCAGCCGTTCATAAAATACATACCAAGCAATACCAGTGCGGTCAGAATAAAGATTCCGCCAACCACCGACAATGCAATGGTTGCGACCAGATATTCCGCATTCTGCTTCTTCTGTGCCGGAGCCTGCGTCACCGGTGCCTGCACCTGTTGCATGGTAAACTGCCCCACTGGCTGTGTCTGTGATTGCCCGGCTGTCTGCTGTTCTCCGGCGGCTGCCTCCTGTGGTACACTCTGCTGCGGCACAGATGACTCCGCTCCGGTTTCTCCGCCTCTGTTTGCATTGATCTGCTGTCTCTGGTACCAGAATTCCACGCTTTTATCCAGTTCTGCCTGTAGCTGTTCTACATATTCCGGCTGTCTCTGTATTCTTGGAAGTAATTGCTGTAAATACCTGGTAAATATCGGATCATTGGACTGCATCAGGTATTCTCTTGCCTGTTGTTCCAGTCTCTTTGCTCGTTCCTGTTGTGTATTGGTCTCCATCTTTTATCCTTCCCTCATTGTAATTTCTGTGATCTTATGACACTATATACTCTCTGTATCTGTCCATATCCTGTCTATGGCAGTCCGCATGGATCAGAATACCGTCCTCCCTATACTCTCTGGAAAGTATCTGCGCCTGTTCCATCAGATAGGAAGCCACATTTCCTGCACTGTACGGGATCAGAAATACGCACTCTGCATTATCCGCATAGACTTTCTGTTCAACAGCCTCTGCCAGTTCACGGATACCGATATTAAGTCCTGCCGCCAGATACCAGTTGTCCTGTCTCTTTTGCGGCAGTGGTTCCATCTCACATTTGTCTGCCTTATTATACACTATGATCTGCGGAATGTCACCTGCTTCCAGTTCTTTTAAGGTATCAGCAGTTACCTGCATCTGCTGTCTGTAATTTTCATCGCTGAAATCCACCACCTGGATCAGCAGATCCGCATACTTCACCTCTTCCAGTGTAGAGCGGAAGGCTTTTACCAGTCCGTGGGGCAGCTTGTTGATAAATCCAACCGTATCCGTCAGGAAAAAGGGCTTATTATGTCCGGTATCCACACTGCGGACACTGGTCTCCAGTGTAGCAAACAGCATATCCTTTTCCATGACCGTTTTATCCGGCAATTCGCCGAACTGCTCTACCATACGGTTCAGAATTGTAGACTTTCCCGCATTGGTATATCCTACCAGAGCCACCTGCGGGATGCGGGACTGCTGCCTCTTTTTCCGCTGCACCTCTCTGGTACGTCCCACATCTTCCAGTTCCTTTTTCAGTTCTGTGATACGATGCTCGATCTTACGCCTGTCCAGTTCCAGCTTTTTCTCACCGGTGCCTTTATTACTCATGCTGCCACTGGCACCGCCCTGTCTGCTCAGTGCATCATACATTCCTACCAGTCTCGGCAGCATATATTGCAGTCTGGCTGTCTCCACTTGTAATTTTGCCTCTCTTGTCTGGGCCCGGATGGCAAATATATCCAGGATCAGATTCGTCCGGTCGATGATCGGCAGTTCCAGTTCATTTCCCAGATTTCTTACCTGTGAAGGTGTCAGAGAATTATCAAACACAATCTCCTGTGCCCCGCATTCTTCCGCCAGCCTGCGCACCTCTGTCACTTTTCCGGTGCCGATATATAACGCTTTATTGACATGATCCAGCCGTTGTACAATCTGACCGGCCACTTCTTTTTCCGCAGCTTCCGCCAGACTTGCCAGTTCCTCCATGGAACGCTCAAAATCCGGTTCTTCACCGACATCCACACCGACTAACAGTACCTTTACCGGTGCCTCCTGTATCTGTTCTTCCCTCATATAAAAATATATCCTTTATATTTACTATTTTGTCTCTAACTCAAACCAGAATTCCACGCCGTTGTTGTAATTGTTCACACCGAATTGCTGGTTCATGGATTCCATGATGGCCTTCACGATAGACAATCCCACACCGCTGCCTCCGTATTCTCTGGTTCTTGCCTTATCCACCTTGTAGAACTTCTCCCAGATATGGTGGATAGAGTCCTCCGGGATCGGTTTGCCTGTATTGAATACAGATACCCGTACTTTGCCGTCCTTTTGTTCCATTTTCACTTCGATGATCTTATCATCTTCACAATGATTGACCGCATTGGAGAAAAAGTTCATGAACACTTCTTCTATTTTAAATTCATCCGCCCATGCATAGATCGGCGGATACTCTTCCATCCGCACAGTGATCTCATGCTGTTTTGTCAGAATTGCCGCTGACTGGATATAATTTTTCACCAGCGCCGTAAGGTCGAACCGCTCCATGGCCACCACATCATTACCAAATTCCAGCTGGTTCAGGGTCAGAAGCTTTTTCACCATGTTGTTCATCTTCGCTGCTTCGTCCACGATGACATCACAATAGAACTGCCTGCTCTCGGGATCGTCATTGATCTCCTCCTGCAGCCCTTCCGCATAACCCTGAATCAGCGCAATGGGGGTCTTGAGTTCGTGGGATACATTGGCCAGAAATTCCTTGCGCATTTCGTCAATGGCTTCTTTTTTCTCCACGTCCCGCTGCAATTCATTGTTCGCTGTCTTCAGTTCCGAAATGGTTTTCTCCAGGGAATCGGACAACTTATTGATATTCTCTCCCAACAGATCGATCTCATTATGTGCCTTCCCCTGATATTTTGCCTCAAAATCCAGCTGTACCATCCGTTTCGAAATATTATTCAGTTCCAGGATCGGCTTGGTCACACTTCGGGAGACGAACCAGATAATAATACCACCCGCCATTGCTCCCAGACATCCTGCAAGGGCATAGAAGCGGTTGGCGATCTTTGCACTCTCCTGAATACTGGAAAGAGGTGTCTGCATAATAAAAGAAATGCCGGTATTCAGTCTTCCGTAGATTTCCAGATATTCCTTGTCCTCCTGTCCGGTTCTCTTGATCACATAATCATCGCCGTTCTCGATCACCCTCTGGTCATTGAAAGGTATGCTGAGTCCAAATACATAACCGATCAGGCGGTTTTCCAGTCTCTCACCGCCGTTGATGGACACATATTTCATATTGGAATTCACATCCATAACGCATACCGTCATGTTGTAGCTTCTGCACACATCATCCAGTTCTCTGGCAAATTCTTCCGTGTCATAGCTGTCGCTCTCCGCTGCCTGCTTGATGGTTCCGTAAGCATCATGAATAACATCCAGTTTGCTCTGCATATAGACTTTTCCCAGAAATAAATAGTTGATCATCAGGCACAGCAGGATCGTACCGATCATCAGGCCGATAAAGATCCAGGCAAACTGTCCCCTGATAGAATGTACTTTTCTCTTTTGTTGTTTATTCCGCTGTTTCATCCATCTTGTACCCCATGCCCCATATGGTCTTTATGAGATTGCCTTCCTCGCCCAGTTTGCTGCGCAGTTTTTTCACATGTGTGTCTATGGTACGGGCATCCCCAAAATAATCATAGTTCCACACATTGTTCAGGATCTTTTCTCTGGACAGGGCAATGCCTTTATTTTCCATAAAATAGGTCAGGAGTTCAAATTCCTTGTAACTTAGATCCACATCTTTTCCATCAATGATCACGCGGTGTGCCGCCTTATCCACGGTAATGCCGCCGCAGGTCAGAGCCTCTTCCTGTCCCAGCTGATTTGTTCTGCGCAGGATTGCTTCCACTCGGGCCACCAGAATCTTGGGACTGAAGGGCTTGGAAATATACTCGTCCACTCCCAGCTGAAATCCCTGCAGTTCGTCTCTCTCATCTCCGCGGGCTGTCAGCATGATGATCGGTACTTTGGAGTTCACCCGGATCTCCCGGCACACCTGCCAGCCGTCCATCTTCGGCATCATCACATCCAGAATGATCAGTGCAATATCTTTTTCTTTATAAAAAATATCCAGTGCTTCCTCACCGTCACCGGCTTGCAGCACATCAAAATTGCTCTTTACCAGGAAATCCCGGACCAGCTTACGCATTCTGCTCTCATCATCTACTACCAGTACTTTCAGTCTGTCCATACACCCTCACCTTCCTATCTTGAGATAGTAACTATTCAGCCCCATTCGCAAAATCGCCTCTTCGAGGCTTTCCTGAATACTTACACTATAGCGTGTAAATATGTCAATTTTGTGAAACTTCGGTCTCTATATGTAATTCTCTTTCCTTTTCCCGTACCGTCTGCTCCCTCTGGGTCAGTTCCTGCTCCCAGGTGGCATATTTGTTCTGCAGATTTCTTTCATAATTCAGGACATTGGGCTGATCGGAATTCAGCGTGATGATAAACATTGCAATAATTGCAATGACCATCACAATATTCATAATAAGAGACAGCCGGAACGTCGTATTTTTATTTTCTTCCGGTGCCGGTTTGATTCTTCTTCTGGCAGGAGACGTTTTTTCCCTGGTGTCCGCAAAGTTCGTCCACAGAGGGATAGGCGGAATCTCTTCTCCCAACAGATCCTGCTCTGCTTTCAGTTCTCCCTGCAATTCCCTGAGGTATTCCAAACCTACCGGAGTGCGGAACACCCTGTCATCCAATGCTTTTTTATAAATAACCAGTACGGACTCCAGATTTGTCCGATCGATCCGCTTATCCAGATAAGCAATCTTCTGTCTCTCCTGCTCTGCCAGTCTGGCATCTTTCTCTGAATAGAATGCAAATCCGGACACTACATGATCCGTCCGGTTTTGCTGTTCCTGTTCTTTCTGTACATCCATTACTGGTTTTCCTCCGCGCTTCCTGCTGCAGCATTCTGCAATAAAATATGTTCTCCCTGTACCAGCGGGTAATGGACAGGACGATCACTGTCCAGATTCTCCCGGTACATATCCACTGCAGTAATCTGATGATTTTCATAGGTCGTATAATAGTAAATTCCTCTGTCTGCATTGCAGCAGGAAGTGTAGATAGTGATCTCATACTCCCCTTTGTCCAGCTGACAGCATCCTCTGGTCTGATCCACGCTCCCCAGAATATGGAAAAACTGGCTGACGCTCTCCGACTCAGACAATCCGGACAGGGAATTCATCTTCGTGAATGCCACCCGTACAAAACGGGATGCAGAAGACAGATCCCCGGGCAGTCCCATGGCTCCCATGCCTCTGCTGTACGGCTTCAGCTTCAGATCTGCGGAAAAACGGTTTGTCGGTGATTCGGAAGACAGGGACATATAATCGTTCAAACGAAACATCTGGATTGGAAACAGGGGATTGTTCGTCAATACTCCCACCGGGTTGTCATAGATCTTCAGTCCCTCCTGCACAGACTCAATCGTAATGGCCTCTTCCTTGTCTGCCAGAATCCAGTGCAGTGGAGAAACCGGATATTTTTCATTAAAGGGCGTATCCACCAGATTGATATGGGATAACAATACTCTGGCTTCCTGCACATTGGCACACTGCCCCAGAATCCAGGGGATGAACTCAAACTGGGCGATGTTGTCCTTACCTGTCTGCACTTTGCTGTATACTGCATTTCCCGGGAAATTCAGTCCCGCCATGCCGAGTCCTTTCTCATTCACTGCATCATAGTACAAAGGATAATCCCCTGCCATATGAGCAATGCCGATCATGGCATAATGCTCCGTCAGGGCATTCTGATGCCGTAGCGGAAAAGGATAATTGCGTGGTGTTACCGTTACCTCTTCCCCATAGTTAAATTCATAATCAAAAGTTCTGCCGAAATAAAAATCCTGTGATCTATAAGTTGCCGCTGTACACATAACATATACTCCTTTGTTCTGATTCAAATAGATATAGAAACTAGTCTTAGTCTATAGCATTTGCAGAATGTTTGCAAGTATACGAAAACTGTTGACGCAAATATGCCATTACGATAACATAAAGACCCAAAAAGAGTACTACTGTACAGCAACCCTGGTTAGTCCGATCCGGGAAAGTTAATATCTGTCGCAGCAAACCATATTCTTATCTTTACTAAGCAAATAATAAGGAGCTTCGAGGCTGTTATCAATATCTCGAAGGTCCTTTTCTGCTATATCTAATTCACTTGCCGATTAAGGATTACACCGCTTACAGGGCATATATCCCATATTGATGATATCTTCTCTGTTGCCGGTATATATCTCTTTGTTTTTCTCCTTCATCTGATCCACGCTGGAGCAGGACGGATAGTGGAATTTCATGGTGTTGGTATTCAGCACGTAGGTAGTTTCCTGTGATTCCTGTGGCACTGACGGTTCCGGTGTGATCTGCACCGTAGTGTCTGTCTGGGGTTGTTGTGTCGGTGTTTCTATCACAATGGGTGCTGCCGCTTCCTGGGATGCCGCGTTGCTCTCCGCCCAGTTATCTCCGGTGGCATAGTCAATACCGATCCCCGGCTGCACATTGTAGGCAAATACACAGAATTGGATTCCCTCTCCGACATCTTCCACAGAATAGGCTTCCATGAGGACACCGTCTGCCAGCAGGTTATCCCCGTCAAATATGGGAGTGACACGGTACAGGACATGATTCCCTGTATTTTTGACATAATCGCAGACTTTCGTCTCAAAAGGGAGCATTCCCTGCACGTTGAGATATCTGGTTCCTGTGATCAGGTTCTGCGGATTGGCGTTTTCCGCCGCCAGCATGTAGGCGATCAGGTGGCAGCGATTGTATAGGTATTTTCCGTCCACGTTATCGTATTTCACCAGATGCCATCCGGTAGGCTTCACGGCTCCGATCTCCCCTCTCGGTTCTGTCGGCATCAGATCCTGTCCTACGTTGGCATATGCCACGCCACAGCGCCCCAGGCTGTCCAGCTCGCTGTATGTCTCGAAGGACTGTGTGGTCAGATCTACCTCTGTGAAATAAGGTTTGTTGCCATTGACCTCTGTATAAGGCGTGCCGGAGTATGCCGGAATCTCCCGGAGGGAAAATGCTGACGTGCCCTCTCCTGTCGGAACGTCTGTTGCAGATGTAACCTGCTGCGATTCTTGTGTATCCGAAGCGTTTTCCTGTGACTGTCCGGATTCGGGTTCCGATGCTGCAGTCTCCGATGCCTCCAGCAATTCGTAGGGGATCGTCGCCGGCTGCTCTATCGTATAGGTATTATCCTGCGGCGTGACGGTGCTTTCCGCACAGCCGGTAAATGTCAATAGCAGTACCAGCCATAGTGACAATTGTGTTATCAAACGTTTCTGAAATCTGTTATGTTTCATTTTCATAGCTTGTCAATTACTCCCTTGTAAAACTCTTTGGAAATTATACCACATTTTTCTTCATCCGACCCGTGAATTATACTGAGTTTTGTTGACTTTTTCAGCAGATTTAGGGTTATTACAGTCAGAAGAGATAGCCTTCCCTGAAGATCGTTCCGGATGTTTGGTTGAGGCAACATGAAATGCAACACGAAAAATAAAAAGTGCCGCAAAAACGGCACTTTTTTCTATGGAGTTATCTGTGTCAATGTCGAACACTTTCTGTTAGACTTTTTGTCCTGGAGTTCTGTGATCTCCGTTAGCGTATCCAGTTCAATGGTTGTTCTGTCATCGCAATACCACCATGTAATAACCAAACGGTCATTATATACATATGCATTGTCAAACCCAAAGCCACTCACAGCGGTGCGAAGCAGGTTTTACTATGCTTTCGGAAGATGCGACCCTACGGGCAGCAAGGCAAGGCAGGGAATCCTATTTAATAGAAGATATAAGGAAATGATAATTCCCCTGTAGAAATGATAATAGTACTATTTCTGCTCCGGCTTGCGTAGATTCTTTATCTTCTTTTCAAAGAATCTCCAGAGTTCTTCGCCATTCTCACGTAGCTGTACATATTCCTCTGCCCATTGCAGAACCAGCTTTTCATTCTCCGCAGACTGTGTAGCTATGGGAGTTTCATAAGGCGGTATCCCGCTATCCAAAGTTTCTGCCACTCCCCACATTCTGCAAATCCGCATTGCTGTTCTGTAGATTCCTTCTTTTTGCGTGTTGCCGCTCATCCGTTTTTCTCCTTTGCATCCGTTTTTTGATAGTCCACGCCGCCGTCTGATTTCATAAAAAAACATACATCCGACTTGTTTCTAAAACAAACCCAGATGTATGTTTAAATTTCTTTTTGCACTTTCCCAAAGTTGAAACATACATCTGAACCTGATCTCTTCTTTTCCTGAATTATCAGTCAAAAAAAGAGACACAAGTAACTTGATGTCTCAACCTACTCAGAAATTAGCACACTTTTTCGGTTTTGTCAAGAGGATGGGCGGTTTTTGGGGGAACAGGCTTTTCTCTATGCCTGTTCACACTCAATGCGGAAAATATAGTAGCAGGCAAAATTACCGAAAATCTTTCGATCCGCTTCCAGCTTGCTGATGTCCGGCACATTCACCCCGTTGTTCTGTAGATAACGGAAATAGATACGGACGCTGTCCATGAACCGGTTGTGCTGGCTGGTGCGGTAGCTGTCGTTCTCGGCTTTCTCTTCTCTGCTCATTTCGCTGAACCGATACCGCATCGTTGCATACTTGTAGGCAAACTCCTTTACATCTGCATACAGTTCTGCGGCGGTCTCGTCCTTTTCCTTCTGCGCTTCCAGTACCTGATATACTTCCTCAAACTTCTCTAATTCCATGCTGCTTTCTCCTTTCGCTTTCCCTTATTTTTATCCTGTATTTTATTATGAATGTTCCGACACAGGATGTCAAACATTCTTCCTGCAACCACTCGTTGGTACAACTGTTTTTTCGAGCCTTTCTTCTCTGCTTATCTTTTTGGAAAATGATTTTGTGAAAAATAAGTCTGCCGTAAGGTGTGGCTTCCCTTATTTTTTAGGTCTCTTTTCAAAAGCATTTTTCATTCTTTTACATCGCAGATGTGACAAGCTCTGCTTATGCCCTTTTTGCTTTCCGGAGCCTTTAGCGGAGAAAGCAATGAGATTTCTGCGAAAACTCCGTAACCATGCGGGTTTGAGCCTGTAAACGAGCCGTCAGAATATTGGCACTTTTCTGTAAACATTGTTTACAGCTGTAAACGAGAGTGCCAGAACGCCCGTAAAATGGGCATTTTTTAAGTGAACTTGTTTACAAGCCGTAAGGGTCTGTGACGACGTGTAAACGGGACGCTATTTGCAAAATTTGTAAACAATGTTTACAAGAAAGTTCTTTACGCAGACCTTAGATTGCACCGTAAGGTTCTGCGCAGCTTGTCATGCCTTTTTCTTTCAAAAGTGAACCATTCTCTGTACCGGTTTCCGCCCAGATTTGGGTCAATCTTGGGCGCATATTGGTACACAAATGTAGAAATAGCCTGTCCTTTCCTTTTTGGTACAATCATTGTAACAAGTCTGGGACTGTTTCGGTACATCATTGTTCCATTTTTGGGTATCTGTTTTTCTGTTCCACTTCCGGTACAGGAAATGTACCAAAATAAACCCAAAAGTGGTACATTCTCTGCCCCGGAAAATTTCAACCCAGACCTGGTACAATCCGTGGCTCATTCTGCGCCCAAAGACGGTACATTATCTGCCTAAAAAAATGGGCGGCCTTTCCGGCTGCCCGTAGATTTTCTAGTTTATTCTGAAATTATATGCCTTTTGTCGTGAACGCTTTCTGAGTCTTGCCGTCACATATATGATCTGAAATTCTGCGTTCCACTTCTTGATATTTGTTGCGACAAAGACCGTCATCACAACGGTAAGAATTGTCATGCTAAGGCTTGGGCAAACCACATACTTTGCTGCCAGTACTCCCGCAAGAACCATTCTGACCGGAACGGGTACTGCAAGAAGAATCTGTAATAACGTTCTCTCCATCAAGCAGAACAGAACAATCCATAAGTCTCTGATACCTGAAAGCATTCTCTTCCTCATATTTGCCACACTCCTTCCAATCACCCTGTCGGCAGTCCGGCGGACTGCAAAAAAGAACCTGCAAAAGCAGGTTCCTTAAATGAGTGAAAATCCTTGTCGAAGAATGGTGTTCCAGTTGCTTTTTTGATAAAGAAAACGTACAATGATTACCACCTTCTTGTCTTCATCTATGGTATAAAACGCAAGATAATTGTTTACCCTAATAAATCGGATTCCCCACACAGCCAAAACGGAATCATCCACCAGCTGTAGTTTCTCCGGCATCTGGGTCAGTTCACCGATTTTTTCCGTTGCAACATCCAGCAGATGGTCTGCTGCCTGTGGGTTCTTCAAGACAAATTCGATGTGATCTGCTGCTTTCGCAATGTCATGCTCCGCAGTTTTGGTGATGTGTACCTGATAATTCATCTTCTGCGGCGGCTCCGAATATCAGCCATGGCTTCTTGAAACGGTCTGGTATTGCCAGCGGCAATATCGTCCATTCCTTCCTTAATCTGGCTATATAGTTCAAAGCGGCTGGTTAATTCCTCGTATGCCTCAATGCTCATTACAGCAAGGTCACCTTTTCCATTCTTCGTAATAAAAACAGGTTCCGGGTAGTTATGACAGTAGGTCGATATTTCATTATAATTATTCCGCAAGTCAGCACTTGATTTAATGGTCGGCATAAAAGCACCTCCTTCTGTGATAGTAAAATTATACACAAATTTTGTTATGCAGTCAATGGAGTATGCTATTATTCTTTGCGGTATGCTTTTCCTTATTCCTCTGTCAACAATCCTCCCTTGCACACACGGTCTCAATGTCAGCACTCAAAATATCGAAATGGCAGTCTTCACATTGCAGTAAGATATTTTCGGGGTTATCTTCCGCACCCTCGAACGTGATTTTCGCATTATGCCCCATGTGCTTCTGTAGAGCATTCCATAAGTCCATATCTCGATCCATAATTTCTTTACCATTCTGTCAAGCGACAGCCTTTCTTTTTCGTATTGCGCCCGGTCTGTACAGCAGACCTTCCGTAAAATAGGAAAAGCGGACGCATCAGCGTCCGCCTTGGTACTTGCTATTTAATTTCCGAACGACACTTCCGCATCAGGGTTCTGCTCCTGCCACTTCTTCAAGCCGTCTTCCTGCGTGGGCGGGGTCAACGACCAGCCTACGTTCGAGCTGGAAGCGCCGGTGTTCCCGTCGGCAGTCTTAGGGGCTGCTGCGACGGAGTTGTCCTGTACAGGGGTGTTGATGGTTACGGAGCTGTTTGCAGCGGTGGAACCTACACCGAATACTTCGTATGCTACAACGCCGTCTCCTAACTGGATTCCACCGAGATTGCATGGTATTCTTAAGATTGCTACTGCACCAGTTCCATACATGGTGTTCATGTAGTTGTCATAGTGTCCCTGGCTGTTCTTCCAGTTCTGATGTATCGTAGTTGCATTTGCATTGTCGTCTCCGAACGAACCTGTCTGGCAGTTTTCACCTGTTCCAGGTCTTACGCTTGCATGACCGTCATCTTCGTGACATCTTTCCATGGCGATGTTGTACAGGTCTTCTGACCATGTCAGTTCGGGGATACCTGCTGCACTACGTTCGGCATTGACCATTGCAAATACCTGTTCTGCCATGGCTCTGTCGAAGTATGCGTCTTTGCTTGTTGTGGTGGTTGTATTTCCAGTAGCACCATCACCGTGAGTTTTCATGAAGTTCTCAATCTGTTCTTCGGTAATACCAAAGGTGTCGTCTACTGTATTACTTGCATACTGGTTTCCAGCAGCATTGCTGTTACCAGTTGCCGCTACGTTGCTTACAGGTTTTTCGGATACGATGTACTTGTCACTCACATAACCAGTGGTGCCATTCAAGTCAAAGCGATACCATCCAGTCTGGTCGCATTTACCCGTTACGGTGATTTCCTGGCTGGCTTTCAGGCTGCCAATCTTCTTACCATCGGTGTTTGGCAGGTCTCTGACATTTACTGCGGACTTTGCATACATGGTCTGGCTTAATTCCGAATAAGTATACCCTGTGCTTACAGCAGTAGATTCTACGGGTGCTGTTGTGGGTTCCACGGCAGGTGCGGGAGATTCTGCAGGAGCAGCTTTTGATTCCATAGGAGCTTCGGTCGGCTCTACAGTGGGTTCTGCTACGGTTTCTTCTGTGGTTGTTATTTCAGTGGATTCTACAGAAGTGGTTTCTGCAGAGGTGGTTTCTGTGCTGGCAGTTTCGTTACTGGTTGTTTCCTTGCTGCCACATGCGGTCAGCATCAGTGCTGCGCAAAGGATTGCCACCACCGTCTTCACGGCATCCTTACGATTCTTATATTTCTTCATTGCTTTCCCTCACTTTCCTTTGCAAAGGAATTATTGGTTCACCGTTGAGATACAGATATATCTGTCATCCCATTGCTGTACTTTGTCTTCATATAATTCATTCAGATGTTCATAGCCAATGAAGTAAACATCCCCTTTCATAAACGCTTCTCCGTGTACCTCTCCTGCATACATACCCCAATTATAATATTTTCCATCCGGCGTAGCAACATCTTCCACATCAACGCTTACGGTACCGTCACTTGCAATCTTAAGATTGCGATATCTTCCGTAATAGTAATAGATCTGTGAATTTCCGGTGCTATCATCTACCGCCGTTATTTCATATATGAAGTAAAGATAATTCGGCGTACTCATCCCTTCATCTCTCGCACAGAGAAAATAATTTCCCAACAGCTTCATCTCTGCCAGCCGCCAGTCCCATGTATTTTCCGCCTCTTCCTGCAATATTCCCTGTACTTTTTCATCCATTTGCTTCAACAGATCCGCCGGAATCTGAGAGAAATCGTAGACATAGCCGTCCAGACCTTCTACTGTGAAATCTTTTGATAAGGCAATAGGGCGTTTTCCCTGCATGGCACAGAATTGCATTATGTCCTGACCATCCGGCGCCGAGATGTTGACCGTAATGGTATCACCGTTTTCCAGTCCTCTGCTGATATGCTCTGCGTCCGCAGACTCTTCTGCCCTGTTGTTAAAATCTGCATCGGAGTTGGTCCAGATAAGTCCCGGTACGTCCGAGCCCGCCGGATGTTCGATATAATCAACACTCACAAAGGGCAGCTTTCCCCTATAGTTTATTTCGGTTCCTTCAAAGGGATCCCAATCCTCCGGCTCTTCCAGACCTTCTACGGTAAATGTCATATCTGAATATACAAACTCTGCCTTTATTTTTTTCGCAAGCTCATCCAGTTCCTTTTCCTGCACGTTCCATTGCAGTGTAACGGCATCCCCATTCTGCAGGCCGCTCATCTTATCCAGTGAATAAGAAACACTCTCCACGAACTGACGTGTATCCTCATTGGCGGCAGCCTGTTCATTTTCATGTTGCTCTTCTGTCAGTCCGAAAGTCTCCCAATGGTCCAGGATAATATCGTTTCTTATCTTTAACTCATTTATTTCCGCTTGTCCCGCGGTATTATATCCCGAAAAATTTACCTCTACATAATCATTCAGATTAATTTTCGTCTTCCCGCATCCTGTCAGGGCAAACATGGTCAACAGCAATGCCCCTGCCAGCACCAGGCCTTTCTTTCCTCTTTTCATGGTAGTTTCATCCTTTCTCATAGTATTATACTTTCTTATTTTTTGATCATTTTCATCAGGTACTCATGAATGATAAATTCTGCATTTTCAACCAATATGGATTTCTTTTTACGACGCTCTTCCATTTCCAGAAATTTCTTGGGAATATAAATTTCAAAAAGTTCAAGCACGGCTATAAAATAGAATGTCCCATTTATCTCCTTCTCCGGAAAATACATAACTGCCAGCGTGATAAGATACCATACCACCGGAAATATCTTGGAATAATGTTCGTTTTTTACTTCTGCCCGGTAAGCACAGAAGCACAAACTTACCACGAATAATACCATTAATGCGATTGCTATTATTTTGTACATGGGGCTTATGTACAGGTACTGTGTAAGCAAATCCCATGCACTCAGCCATGCGAAAAAAGATAAAATTGCAACGGCTCCGCGGAACAGCACGCCTAACAGGTTGAATACCTTTTCTCCGTATTGTATCCCCAACATAAAACCAATAAATTCAAACATATGTATTCCTCCTACCAATATCTTCTGAAAAAGTCTTTAATGTTATCCATCTGAATAATCTGATACATTCCGATCATATTGCTGAATCTCAGCTGATTATCGATACTACGATTACTGTCAATGATTTCCTGTGTCATCTGCATCTGATGAGCATACAGCTTATCCATCTCATATAGATTTGCCAGTTCTTTCATGGTTGTCGCTCTTTTCTTCTTCATGTAATCTATAAAAGTAAGAACAACATTAGGAGACAGATATGCCGACGGGAACCATCCATTTGTCAATTCCTTCAAAGCTTTATCCTGCTTTGCCCCATCCTCCTGTAATTGAATCATTTTCTGTAAGTAAGGCTCATTGTATTGCCGTACATGCTCATTGTACTTGTCTATATAAGATTGATTGCCCCGTAATCCCATTCTTATGACGAAAATTGTCAGGGGAATCAGTAGTGCCAGAATCAAATAAGCTACCAAGTCCCCTGACATAATCCCCTGCACCAAAATCTGCGCACCTTGTATCACCGCCAACACTAATATGATCAGGAAAACTTTTGCCAATTTTTCATGTGTTTTTCGCATCAGTAAATAAAAACCCGAAAGAAGCACAATCGTAAAAAACGAACTAAAATTCTGGTTAATAAGTCCCAGCAGCAAATAAAACAGGGCAAACAACACAACCACGGAAGTGATGACTTTGCTTGTGGTTCCATTCATTTCCAGATATTCCTTTTTCTCCTTTAATTTTCTCTTTTGATCATGCCACTGCTCCACATCTCTCTGATACTGGTCCATGACATACCAAATAGTAACTAATTTGTCCTGTAATTCCTGTCCTTCCGGTTCCGACATAATTTTATCTCCTTTGTATTTTAAATTTTTGTAGTACTTTCTTCTTATGTCATTATACTCAATATATTGAGTATAGTCAATTTACATTTCTTCATCTTTCTCCTCCTTTTTTATTTATGGATCGTTTTATGGTTACCCGCTGTTCTCCATCGTACAAAAAACGGAACAGCCATCCCGAACCCGTTCTCTGAACAGATCCTGATGTATGTTCCGTTGTTGTGCGCATCTCTTTTGCAATAAAAAAGGCCCGAAACATACATCTTGTTTTATTTCTTTTCTTTCACTTACATCGCGGGCATTTTACCCGGATTTAAGTATAAAAAAAGAAACAAAACGTTTACGTATTGTTTCAAGCTACGCAGAATATACCATATTTTTGTCCATTTGTCAATAGGTTTACAGGATTTTGTTAATTTTCCTCTATATTTTTCACATTATAGTCAATCTATTAGGTATAGTCAAAGAATTAAGTATGATACTCTTTTTATAGCATTGATCAGGAGGCTCGATTCGACAACATGATATCATACAAACCATTCTTTGAAACTTTGCTTCGTAAGAACATAACAGAATACGAACTGATCTTTAAGCATGGTATTTCCGCCAATACCATCCACCGTATGAAGAAAGGCGAGGCCATCACCACGAAGACACTGGATGTACTCTGCTATATCCTGGACTGCCCCGTTTCCGATATTATCGAACACGATAAGACAAAATAACTGCCTGCAGGAATCATAACCACCGGCTGAGCCGGTGGTTTGTTCTGCCCCTATAAGGGGCTGTTACCGGCACTGGGTCTAAAGACCCGTTGAAAGCTCGCCAGCCGCAACATCATTTCTCTGCAGAGCCCTAAAGGGCTCATCTTATTTGCTTTGTTTTACTGGCTCACCCGTAAACGGGTCAATATACTCTTTTAGTGTCATTTGGTCGTATTCCAAATCCTCTTTTAATTGGTTCTGGATATACTCTTGGATCTTTTTCGCATTTTTTCCTACAGTATCTACATAATAACCAAAAATGCCGATTGCCATACTTATACTTCAGGTTTGCATGCCTTTCAAATATCATCAGTGTACTTTTTCCTTTTAGCTAACCTACAAAACTTGCTACACTGATGTTTGGCGGAATCTCTACAAGCATATGCACATGATCCGGACATATCTCTGCTTCCACTATATTGACTCCTTTTCTTTTACACAGCATGCTCAAAATATTTGCTATGTCCTGACGTAACGCTCCATATGCTACTTTTCTTCGGAACTTTGGCGCAAACACAATATGGTACTTACAATTCCATTTACTGTGTGATAAACTATTTACATCCACTTTGGATACCTCCTTTGATTAGTGCGGTTGGCGAACCAACACTATTATATCATTGGAGGTTTTTACTGTAAGCTAAAGCGATTGTTGTCCACCTGCATAGCAGGTGGTTTTTTTAAGGATTGCCTTACAAAAAATAGCGATACTGTACGAGGTGTAATCACCTACCTACAATATCGCTGCTTTCCTGTAGATTCTATCTACAATAACCGTTCTCACAATTACCATTCCCTCTGTGAAACCAAGCAGAACATATTCCTGTATACCACAATGTTATACAGGGTGTTCGACTTGTTACGGTTTAGTGGAGTAGACGGGAGTCGAACCCGTGTCCAAAAGCCTATTCCCTGTCCTTCTACGAGTGTAGTTTATTCTTTGACATTCCCTCCGCGCCCCGGGAATAAACACCCTGAGCATTTCAGTAGCTTCATGTTACGCCCATATGCGCAAAGCTTTGCATATGTCGTTTCTCACATGTTTGAAGCCGGGATCCTAAGGTGTGAGTGCCCTAGGGCCGACTGCTGCCATTAGGCAGCGTATGCTAAATTATCGTTAGCGTTTAATTTTAATTTGGCCATTTAACGCATTACCATGCGACTCGCTTCTCCAGCTGCAAAACCCCTGTCGAAACCTTTACTACCCCTTATTCAATTGTCAGACCAAGTATACTTGATGGCACACACACTGTCAAGCACTTGCAGTAAAGCATTGCAGAATCAGAGCCTGTGGATCACAGATTGCGGACCTTGAATTCCTTCTCTGCCTCTCTGCGCTGATCCTTTTTGGCAATGGCTTCTCTCTTGTCATAGAGCTTCTTACCACGTGCCAGCCCGATCTCTACCTTTACCTTACCGTCTTTAAAGTATACCTGCAAAGGGACTAATGTATACCCTTTTTCCTTGATCTTGCCCAGCAGTTTGTTGATCTCGTACTTATGCAGCAGCAGTTTTTTCACACGAAGAGGATCTTTGTTGAAAATATTCCCCTTCTCATAAGGACTTACATGCATTCCGTAGACGAATACTTCTCCGTCTTCAATGCGGACGAACGCCTCCTTGATACTGCACTTGCCCATACGCATGGACTTTACTTCCGTGCCGTGCAAGGCAATGCCGCACTCATAGGTCTCATCAATGAAAAAATCATGATATGCTTTTTTATTGTTCGCGATCAGCTTCTGGGACTCTTTTCCTTTTGCCATGGCTACCTCTTCAAAACCTTGTAACTATTCAGAACCCCATTGCAGAACACTCCTGCGGAACTTATTTTTAACGGCTCTGAATAGTTACAGTTTACTATATTTTCCGTATTTGTCAATGAACTAACAGTTCATTTGATTCATAGGTTTATTTATCCACCAGCCGGAAATTGATGGTGCGCATAAAACGGTCGCAGTCTTCCACTTCGATCCGTACCGGCATTCCCAGTTTGAAGCAACGTCCGGTGGCTTCTCCCACCATCTCACAGGCTGCCTCATTGTAGTGATAATAGTCGCCCGGGATCGTGGAAATATGGATCAGCCCTTCCACGGTATTGGGCAGTTCCACATACAGTCCCCAACCGGTGACACCGGAGATCACACCCTCGTATTCCTCTCCGATGTGCTGTTCCATATATTCTACCTTCTTCAGCTTATCCGTCTCCCGCTCCGCCTCATCGGCACGGCGCTCCATTTCAGAAGAATGCTTCGCCACCTCCGGCAGAATCTCACGATAATGCTCTATGCGCTCTTCCTTCAGACGTCCCCGCAGCTGTTCCTTGATAATACGATGGATCTGCAGATCCGGATAACGGCGGATCGGCGAAGTAAAATGACAGTAATACTGACAGGCCAGTCCAAAATGTCCGGTACACTCCGTGCTGTATTTTGCCTGTTTCATGCTGCGCAGGGTCAGTCTGGCGATCATAGGCTCTTCGGGAGTTCCCTCAATCTTCTGTAACAGCTTCTGGATCTCCTTGGGATGGATCTCCTCCGTGGAGACCTTGCTGTTCCTGCGCCCCAGCGCCTTCATGTAATAGCCATAATTGCTGATGAACGTAGACAGCTTCTGGATCCGCTCCGGATCCGGTACATCATGGACGCGGTAGACGAAGGGCAGCTCCTGCCAGTAAAAATGCTGTGCCACTGTCTCATTCGCTGCGAGCATGAAATCCTCGATCAGCATAGTCGCTATATTCCGCTCGTAAGGCTTAATATCCAGTGGATGTCCTTCCTTATCTAACAGAATCTTGCACTCCGGAAAATCGAAATCAATGGATCCCCGCTTCTGTCTCTTCTTCCGCAGTTTGTCCGCGAGCTCATCCATTTGTTGGAACATGGGGAGCAATTCCCTGTACTGGGAATAGTCTGTTACGGTTCCTGTGCCTTCCCCGGCGGTTCCATCCGGCGCACCGGCGTTATTCTCTACACACTCCGGCTCCTCCAGCAGCTTTTTCACCACAGTATAAGACATTCGCTTATTGACCCGGATCACAGATTCGCAGATCTCATAGTCCACGATCTCGCCCTCTTCATCCACCTTCATCAGGCAGCTTAATGCCAGACGGTCCACACCTTCGTTCAGGGAACAGATACCGTTGCTCAGTGCATGGGGCAGCATCGGGATCACACGGTCTACCAGATAGACGCTGGTGCCGCGCTTTAATGCTTCTCTGTCCAGTGCGGAATTCTCCTGCACGTAGTTCGTCACGTCTGCAATGTGTACTCCTAAGTGGTAATATGTCCCGTCAAAGGATACACTGACAGCGTCATCCAGATCCTTGGCATCCTCTCCGTCGATGGTCACCATGGTCACATCCCGCAGATCCCTGCGGCCGGCACAGTCTGCCCCGGATACCTCCTGGGATACCCTCTCTACCTGGTTCATGATCTTCTCGCCGAATTCCACCGGCAGATCAAAGCCACGTACGATAGACATGATATCTACACCGGGATCGTTGATATGTCCCAGGATCTCCACGACTTTGCCCTCAGGGCTCTTCGTATTCGTGCCGTATCCGGTGATCTCTACCACGACCTTATGTCCGGTCATGGCTCCCTTCGACCACTCCTTCGGCACGAAAATATCCTGTGCTATCTTCGTGTTATCCGGAATGACAAAGCCGAAATTACTCTTGGACTGCTCATAGGCTCCCACCACCTGAGTCATTCCCCTGGCAATAATACGAAGGACCTGCGCTTCCTGCCGTTTGCCGGTCTTCACAGGCAGAAGTGCCACTTCCACGGTATCCTTATGGAATGCTCCACCCTGCTTGTCCTCCGGAATGAACAGATCCTCGTCTCTGCCCTCTACCTCCACAAATCCAAAGCCTTTGGCATTGCTGATAAAGGTTCCCGTCAGAACCTTACCGTTGGACTTCATATATTTTCCCTTAACGGTCAGGGTAAGCTTTCCTTCCGCTAAAAGTTCCCGCAGAATCTCACGAAACTCTTCCCGTTCTTCTTTTGCGACCTGAAGAAACATTGCCAGTTCCTTTTCCTTCATCGGAACGTAAAAATCATCCTTCACCAGATCACAGATTACTTTTTTTCTCTTCTCTCTGATTTCGTTTATCATGTAACCTCTCTCAAACAGTAACTATCCAGAACTCCATTCGCAAAACCGCCTCTACGAGGCTCTGAATAGTTACATATAACAAAACACTCTTGTATGCCATGCACACAAGAGTGTCATCCTTCGTAATGATTAAAATACGTTCAGATTCAGTACGACTGCAAGTAACATGAAGAATACTGCAAGGATCTTCGTGATCTTCACCAGCATACCTTCCATGGAACGTCCTTTATTTCTGCCCCAGTAGGTCTCAGCAGCGCCGCTGATGGAACCCAGTCCTGCGGATTTACCTTCCTGCATCAATACTAACACTGTCAGTGCTACACATACCAATATAAAAATTATGTTGATTACTACTCTTAATGCTTCCATTTCACACCTCCTAATGTCAAGCAGATTTTATATTACCATATATTGTACACAATTGCAACAACATTTTACAATACAGCGCCGAAAACGCGGCACAAAAAAGAACCCCCGGAAATCTTTACGATCTCACAGGGGGCCTTCGTTTTTATTCTGAATGATCAGATCCACAGATTACTCTGCGATGTCACCATACATGAAGTACCAGAAACCATAAGCGGAATGCCAGATACCGGTGATCTTCTCGCTCTGCAGCCAGAAGTCATTGTAGTAAGCAACAGGGATGCATCCTACCTGCTCCATCAGAACATCCTCAGCCTGATGAAGAGCTGCGGAACGCTCAGCGGTATCCATGGTGGAAGCTGCCTTCTCCATAGCTGCATCGAAGTCAGCATTGGAGAACTTACCATCGTTGTTACCGTTGCCGGTGCAGAACAGGTCTAACATATTGGAAGGATCGCTGTAGTCTCCTACCCATCCGTTACGTGCTACCATGTACTCACCGTTACGTCTCATCGGAGTGAAGCTGGACCACTCAACGATATTTACTTCTACGTTAATACCAAGCTCGCCCCATGCCTGCTGTAAGTACTCAGCAACAACCTTGTGGTAACCTGCATCGTTGGTAGTATAGGTGATGGTAGGAAGTCCTTCACCGTTAGGGTAGCCGGCATCAGCTAAGAGCTGCTTAGCTTCCTCAAGGTTAGCATCGAAATCATCGGAGATATAGCCCTGACCACCGTTAGCATTTGCATTGAAGGAGCTGCCGTCGGTATCTACCCAGCCCTCACCTACGAGGTTGTATGCGGGAGAGTAGGTTCCCTGCATCAGGGTATTTGCTACATAATCACGATCAATTGCCAGGCTCAGAGCCTTACGAACATTTACATCTGCGAATGCAGGATCTTCCAGGTTCATGGACAGATAGTAAGTTCCCAGGTTAGGCTCTACATGGAACTCGGGGTTACCCTGTAAGCTGGGGATCTCCTGGGTAGGAACATCCTTGATGAACAGTACATCACCGGACTGGTATGCAGTATAAGCTGCGTTGGAATCCTCCATCAGTACGAATTTGATGCTGCCAAGCTTGATCGCATCTGCATTCCAGTAGTTAGGGTTCTTGGACATAGTAATGTGAGAACCGGGTACCCACTCGGTAATGTAGAAAGGTCCGTTGGAGATATAGGTCTCAGCTGCGGTAGCCCATGCATCGCCGTTAGCCTCTACGGTTGCCTGCTGAACAGGGCTCAGGGTAGCGAATGCTGCCAGAGACTCGAAGTAAGGGCAGGGATTGGAAAGCTCTACAACGAAGGTCTTAGCATCGGGAGCGGATACTGCCAGAGCATCCAGATCACCTGCCTGTGCCTCGTCAAAGCCCTTAACCATACCCAGAACAGTCTCAGCATAAGGAGCTGCTACTACGGGATCGCATACACGCTTCCAGCTGTATACGAAATCGTCTGCGGTCAGATCACTGCCGTCAGACCACTTTAATCCATCACGAAGATGGAAGGTCCAGGTAAGACCATCTTCAGATACTTCCCAGGTCTCAGCCTGTCCGGGAGCGATCTTACCATCCTGGTCAATCGTCAGAAGACACTCAAAAGAGTGAAGCAGCATATTACCGCCATCTACTGCACTGTTCAGTGCGGGATCAATGGTCTCGGGATCGGGACCGATCTGAACGGTAAGCTGTTTGCCTTCGGTACTTACTTCGGTTGCTGCTGCATCGGTTTTGGTGCTGTCAGTTGCACTGGCACTGTCAGTTGCACTGGCACTGCCGGTTGCAGAAGAACCATTGTCGCTGCTGCCGCATGCTGCCAGAGAACCTACCAGCATTGCTGCGGTGAGCAGCATAGCTAACTTCTTTTTCATAAAGTTATCCTCCTCTTTCTTTTCATACAAAAGCACTATGCTTTGTATAGCTTTATATTAAACAGCTAAATTGCTCAGCTGTCAATACCTAATTTCAGGCATTGATCTTCTCCACATGGTGGCATGCCACGTAGTGACCCTTTTCCACTTCTCTCCATTCGGGTTCCTTCTGTGCACAACACTCATCCGCATAAGGACATCTGGTGCGGAAACGACATCCGGTAGGAGGATTTAAGGGGCTGGGTACATCTCCCTGCAGAACAATACGTTTGCTTGCTCTTGCCTTGATGGGATCTGCAATGGGGATCGCAGAGATCAGGCTCTTGGTATAAGGATGCAGGCTTCGTGCTACCAGCTCGTAGCTGTCTGCCAGCTCTACCATTTTGCCCAGGTACATAACGCCGATACGGTCGGAGATATGTTTTACGACAGAGAGGTCATGTGCAATGAACAGATAGGTCAGTCCCATCTGCTCCTGCAGCTCCTCGAACATATTCACCACCTGTGCCTGGATTGATACATCCAGTGCGGAGATCGGCTCATCGCAGACGATGAACTGCGGGTTCACTGCCAGTGCTCTCGCAATGCCGACACGCTGACGCTGTCCGCCGGAGAATTCATGAGGATATCTGTTCGCATGCTCAGAGTTCAGTCCAACCTTCTCCAGCATGGAGATGATCCTATCATGACGTTCCTTCTTATTGGCAGCCAGCTTATGGATGTCGATGGCTTCCCCTACGATATCTCCTACGGTCATTCTGGGATCCAGACTTGCATAAGGATCCTGGAATACCATCTGCATCTTCTGACGGTAAGGCAGCATATCTACCTTTACTTTATTTTCAACGTCCAGGATCACCTTGCCGTCAAATGTGATCTTGCCGCCGGTGGGCTCATATAATCGTAAGATAGAACGTCCGGTGGTGGTCTTACCACAGCCGCTCTCTCCTACCAGTCCGAGAGTCTCACCTTTATTCACAAAAAAGCTGACATCATCCACGGCCTTCACGAACTTACGGTTTTTACCCATGCCGCCTGCGGGGAAGTATTGCTTCAAATGTTCAACCTGAAGTAACTTATCACTCATTGGTATTTCCTCCCTCCATCTCAGCTTTCTGGTTCATAAAGCAGTGTGCATAATGCGTCTTACTGAAATCCGTCTTAGGAGGATTCTCTCTCAGGCAGATCTTCATGCAGTTCTTGCAGCGGGGTGCGAATGCACATCCCTCGGGAGGATTCAAAAGATCCACCGGATTACCCTCGATGGGGATCAGCTTCTCATGCTTCGTGCTGTCCAGACGGGGGATACTCTCCAGAAGGCCCTTGGTATATTCATGCTTCGGATGATAGAAGATCTCGTCACAGGTACCGGTCTCCACGATACGGCCGGCATACATGACTGCAATACGGTCACACATGCTCGCCACGATACCCAGGTCATGGGTGATCATGATGATCGCCATGCCCAGCTTGTCCTTCAGCTCCATCATCAGCTCCAAGATCTGCGCCTGAATGGTAACGTCCAGTGCGGTAGTAGGCTCATCGGCGATCAGAAGCTTCGGTTCACATGCCAGCGCAATTGCGATCATGACACGCTGTCTCATACCACCGGACAGCTCGTGGGGATACTGCTTCATACGTTTCTCCGGTTCATTGATACCTACCAGAGACAAAAGCTCCACTGCTCTTGCATATGCCTTTTTCTTATCCGCATCGGTATGCAGACGGATTACTTCCATGATCTGATTACCAATGGTATATACGGGATTTAAGCTGGTCAGAGGATCCTGGAAAATAATGGAAACCTCTTTACCACGCATTTTGGAAAAATCTTTTTCGGTCATTTTCTCCACTTCGTGTCCATTGAAGTGAAGTTCTCCGCCGATCAGCTTACCGGGATAAGCGGTCAGTCCCATCAGACTGTATGCGGTTACGGATTTACCGGAACCACTCTCTCCTACGATGCCCAGTACTTCCCCTTCCTTCAGGTGAATGGAGACATCGTTCAGTGCCTTTACTTCTCCGGCAGGAGTAAAGAAAGAGAGACGTTCATGCTGTATATCTACCAGATAATTGTTATCCATCTTCACTACTCCTTCCATTAATTCTTAAGCTTCGGGTCAAATGCGTCACGAAGTCCGTCACCAAACAGGTTAAAGCTTAAGATGATCAGACTGATCAGCAGACAGGGTGCAAACAGCAGGTACGGGAATGTGATCATTCCGTTAATGGCATCACTTGCAAGGCTTCCCAGGGAAGGCAGGGGAACTGCCACACCCATGCCTAAGAAGCTCAGATAGCTCTCGGTAAAAATAGAGGAAGGGATCTGCAGTGTGGTAGTAACGATCAGCGTACCGATACAGTTAGTCAGCAGATGCTTTTTAATGATACGGCCATCCTTTGCTCCCAGAGCTTTGGCTGCCATGACATAATCATTCTCCTTCAGGGTCAGGATCTGGCTTCGTACCATACGTGCCATTCCTACCCAGTACAGTAATGCGAATACGATGAAGATACTGATCAGGTTAGATCCTACGATCTGCATCCATCCGAATCCGGGAAGCTGTGCCAGATTCGCCAGCGGATCCTTCAACGCAAAGGACAGCAGCACGATCAGCAGGAAATCCGGTATCGTATAGATAATATCCACAATACGCATGATGATCAGATCCACCCATCCACCAAAGAATGCAGAGATGGAACCGATCAGGGAACCGATCACAAAAATGATGGCAGTAGCAATCAGACCAACCAGCAGAGAAATACGGCTTCCCATCATAACACGGATGGCATAATCACGGCCCATTTTATCGGTACCGAGCACATGGGGGAATACCTTCTCTCCCGCATCCATACGCTCTATCTCTTTCTCGGAATACTGCATGGGGTGCAGATTCTCGCTTCCTTTGATCTGTGTCTTGTAATCATAGGGATAAAATGCCGGCACGATAAAGGAAAAGATCATAACTACAATAATAACGAAGAGGCTGACCATGGCAACCTTATTCTTACGAAGTCTGCGGAAGCCATCCTGCCAGAAGCCCACGCTCTCACGCATGATGACCTGGCTCTGCTTCTCTTCTTCGTTCGCCGGCATAAAATCTTCCGGTTTATATTTTACATGAAAGCTCATAGCATTCGGTTCTTTCATCGGTATCTTCCTTCCTGTTAATCTTACTTCAACTTGATCCTGGGGTCGACGAGCTTATATACGATATCCACCAGCACATTCATGACAACCATCAGTGTTGCGAGGAAAATGGTGGTACCCATGATCATGGTGTAGTCACGGTTAATGATCGAGCTGACAAATTCATTGCCCAGACCGGGGATCGTGAAAATCTTCTCTACTACGAAGCTTCCTGTCATAGTATAAGCCATCATAGGACCTACATAGGTGATAACGGGGAGCAGTGCATTTCTCAGTGCATGCTTGAACAGACGGAAGAAAGGTTTTACTCCCTTCGCCGTAGCGGTTCTCATATAATCCTGTCCCAGAACATCCAGCATGGAAGAACGCATCAGTCTCATAATATAAGCAGTGGGGTACAATGCCAGTGCGATCACGGGCATCACATAATGCTTCCAGGTGCCGATTCCGTAAGTGGGCAGTATCTTTACCTTACTTCCCAGGAAATACAGAAGCAGAGTACATATAACGAAGCTTGGTACCGCAATACCACAAGTGGAGATCACGGAGATCACGCTGTCCAGCGTCTTGCCACGATGGGTAGCTGCCAGACATCCCAGTGGGATACCTACCAACAGCGCTACGATAACGGAAAGTCCACCTACTCTTGCAGATACAGGGAACTTGGATACTATAATAGAAGTAACGGTTCTTCCTCTCTGCTTCAGACTCTCTCCGAAATCACCGTGCAAAGCATCTTTCATATACGTCAGATACTGCTGGGACAAAGGCTTGTCCAGTCCATATTTTGCCTCCAGGGCTGCCTGTGCAGCAGGGCTTACTGCTTTCTCCGAGAGGAACGGACCACCGGGGACCATGTTCATCAGGAAAAAGGTGAGTGTTGCTACTGTAAAAATCGTGATCAGCGCCAGACCGATACGTTTTGCAATATATTTAAGCATCTCTTCAACTCCTTGCTTTTCTTTTGCCTACGGACATTCATAAAATACACTTTTCGTATTTGTATGCAAGTATACACGTACGTAAAATGTACTTTACTTTTCCGACAACGACTTTTGTTATATTACAACACTTTTTCAAGGCTGTCAACTGAATTACATATGAAGCATCTGCCAGTTTCCGTGTTTTTCTTATTCCTGATTTATCTCCACCGTGTTCGTGTGCTACGCACATTTGTCTGTATATTTATGAAAAAGTTTTTCATTAAAAATAGTCTCTGTTTTTCAATTCCTGTATATAGTGTATATTTTCCAGTATATGATGTATATTTACACATTATATTTTTGTTCTTTTTTCTTTCTCCCATGTATGTCTCTATAGTTTTCCTCAAAAAAAAGAAGAATTTCCGGTGCAGAAAATTCTTCTTTTTTATACATTTTTTATTTTTTGTAGTTTTCATTTTGTTGCGCAGTCACTCAGATTTTGCAAAACGGCTCCATATATGCCGCGGCATCCTTTAACTCCTCTTCAATGGCAAGCAGCCGGTTGTACTTCGCCACACGATCGCTGCGGCAGGGTGCTCCGGTCTTGATCTGTCCGGCATTCAGTGCCACCGCTATATCTGCTATGGTGGTATCCTCCGTCTCGCCGGATCTGTGGGAAATCACTGCCTTATAGCCGTTCTTGTGTGCCATCTCCACCGCTTCGAAGGCTTCAGACAGCGTTCCGATCTGATTGACCTTTACTAAAATGGCATTACCACAATGAAGTTTGATCCCGGCATCCAGCCGTTTTGTATTTGTGACAAACAAGTCATCTCCCACTAACTGGATTTTCTCTCCCAGCCGTTTCGTCAGCTCCTGCCAACCGTCCCAGTCATTTTCATCCAGTCCGTCCTCAATAGAGATAATGGGATAGTTCTCCACAAGCCGTTCATAATACGAGATCATTTCTCCGGTATCCCGCAGGACTTCCTCTCCCTTCAGCTTACTCTCTCCCGGGAAATGGTACATTCCCGTTTTTTCATTATATAGTTCACTGCTGGCGGCATCCATGGCGATCTTGATATCCTGCCCCGGCACATATCCGGAAGCATTGATCGCCTCCACGAGGAAATCCAGCACGCTCTCCGCATCCGGCAGGTCCGGTGCGAAACCACCCTCGTCCCCGACTCCGGTAGACAAGCCTTTCTCCTCCAGCAGTTTTTTCAGATTATGATAAATTTCCGCACAGATCCGTAACCCTTCCGCAAAGTTTTCCGCCTGTACGGGCATGATCATGAACTCCTGGAAATCCACGGTGTTCGCCGCATGCTTTCCGCCGTTTAAGATATTCATCATGGGTACCGGCAGAAGTCTCGGAGAGATTCCTCCAAAGTAACGGTACAACGGAAGGCCCAGTGCCTCCGCAGCTGCTCTTGCCACCGCCATGGACACTGCCAGCATGGCATTAGCGCCTAAATTACTTTTATTATCTGTGCCATCCGTCTCCCGCAGGATCCGGTCGATACGGATCTGCTCCAATGCATTCTCTCCCACCAAAACACTTGCAATCTTTTCATCCACGTTTTTCACGGCATGCTGCACACCCAGACCGAAATATCTGATCTCACCGTCCCTGAGTTCCACGGCTTCGAACTGTCCGGTGCTGGCTCCGGAAGGCACTGCCGCAATACCTTTTGTGCATCTGCCGGTCTCTTTGTCCTTCACAGTAACAATCGCTGCCACCGTGGGATTTCCTCTCGAATCCAGGATCTCCCTTCCATGTAC
>ERZ824480.906-NODE-906-length-30589-cov-4.824425_pt1 | contig 30589 bp, 23 predicted proteins | sample MGYA00519861_ERZ824480 | MGnify/ENA primary metagenome ERZ824480 (study PRJEB31778, sample SAMEA3449152) | human gut metagenome | biome: human gut; feature: human-associated habitat; material: faeces | place: United Kingdom | collected 2010/2012 ... | reverse complement strand
CAGGGGTCCCGGATATCCGGGACCCCTGAGGTGCTTAAAGGAAGAAAGATGAAAGAAGAAAGAGAGAGTAAAAGGGAAATGCGAAATATATCCAGTGATGCTTCCGAAGAAGCCGTCACGCTGCCTTAATTACCCCGGCCGCCGTTGCCCCGGCCGAAGAAGTAGTCATACAGGTCGCCGTAGGAATCCTGCTGACCCTGGTTCTGGTTGGAGGAATCGTCCTCGGTGCCGGTGGTCTGAGGCTGCTCGTCGAAGGTCAGGCTCAGGGTGATCTCCTGGCCGCCGCGCCACACCGTCAGGGTGACGGTATCGCCGGCCTTGAAGCCCTTCTTGGCCATGGACAGGTCGCTCATGGAGGTGATCTCCGTGTCGTTGAGCTTGGTGATGACGTCGCCCAGCTGCAGGCCCGCCTTTTCACCGGCGCCGCCCTTTTCCACGGCGTAGACGAACACGCCCTGGGTCACGTTGATGTTGTACTGGGCAGCCATCTGCTCGGTCATACTGCCGGCCTTGATGGCCATGTAGGCCTTATCGGTGACCTGGCCGTTTTCCATGATGTCGGTGATGATCTTTGCCGCAGGCTTCATCTCGGTGATGAGTCCTGAGATCATGCCAGCGGAAAACGCACCGCGCTCGATGATGCCATCGCGTGCAGCTGCAACGGTTCCACGACAGAACTGATCGAGCTCTTCGCTCGATGCGCCTGAGTCATACAGTTTCCAGTATTCTTCGGTCCAGGGGCTCTTGATGCAACGCACCTGCTTCTTCGGGTCGCCCGACTCCCAGTTCTTCTTCTGGTTGATGATGGTGTCGATCGCGATTGCGGTCTTGCCGGTCTGGCGGTCTCCGATGATGAGCTGACGCTGGCCGCGGCCGATCGGCGTCATCGCGTCGATGGCCTTCAGGCCGGTGGACAGAGGCTCGTCAACCGGATGACGATGCATAACGTCAGGTGCCTGGGCCTCGAGAATACGACGGCCTTCGGTCTTGATCTCGCCAAGACCATCAATCGGGTTGCCTAGCGGGTCCACGACGCGGCCAAGGTAGCCGTCGCCGACGGGCACGGAGAGCACTTCGCCGGTGCGTCGGACCTCCTGGCCTTCCTCGATGCCTGCGAAATCGCCGAGGATAACCACGCCGATCTCACGGGCGTCAAGGTTGAACGCCAGGCCGAGCGTGCCGTCTTCGAACGTCAGCAGCTCATTGGCCATGCAACCAGGCAATCCCGTCACGTGTGCAATGCCGTCACCGGCCGTGGCGACATAGCCCACTTCCTGGGTGGGGGTGTCGCTCGGCTTGTACGACGACACGAAGTCGTCGAGGGCCTTGCGAATCGAGGCGGGATCGATGGTCAGTTCTGCCATGATCACTCCTTCTATTGGTTATTGTTCAGTCAAGTCTTTGCTTGTGTGTGGTGTTGGACGGATTGGCTCGGCCGGTCAGGCCGGAGTCGCCTCCGTCTGCACCTTGCGATGCAAGTTCTGCAGCTGTGCGACCACGGTGTTGTCCGTGACTTCGTCGCCCACCTGGATGCGCATGCCACCCAGCACGGTCGGGTCGACCACCGAGTTGATGTGCACCTGACGGCCCACCTTGGCGGAGTAGACCTCGACCAGTCGCTTGATCTGCTCCTTCTTCAGCGGGGTGGCGGTGGTCACGGTGACCATCGACTCGCCCATGTGGCGGGAGAACTTGTTGATCAGCCACTGGATGGTCTCCAAGTAGCGGCGGCGGCGCAGGTTGCAAGTGGCGTGTTCGGCGAGCCTCATGGTGACCTTGTTCAGGGTCTTGCCAGAGAACACCTCGCGGAACAGCTTCACACGGGCCTCGCTGGTGGCCTGGTAGTCGTACAGCTTGGCGCGTACGACCGGCAGGTTCAGCAGTGCGGAATGCAGCTCGGACAGCTCGATGGATACCTGCAGCGTGGCGTCAGTGGCGTCCGCGTAGTACATCATGGCGTCCACGCCGAAGTCTTCCACTGCGTTGGCGATGTCGCGCGCACGGCTCCAACGGCGGGAGACCAAGTCAGTCATGATCTCCATGGTCATCGGATGCGCGTTGTCACCGAGCAGTTCCTTCAGGACGGCCACCTTGTCGGCAACCGGGCGGGACGGGTCGGTCAGTGCGCGCTCCAGCTGAATGCTGTCATCGAGCACCTTGGTGATCGTGAACAGTTCGTTGCCGATCCGCCACGCGTCCTCACGGGTGTCGCGCAGTTTCGGGGCCAGCGAATCACGCGACTCGCGGTCTGCAATACGTGATGCCTCTCCTCGCATGGTCACCTCCCTTTCTGGTTACGGATGGTCACGGTCACTTCTTGGCGCCCAGGTCGTCGATCATCGAATCGATCATCGAGGACTGCACGTCGTTGTCTTCCAGCTTGGCACCGAGGATCTTGCCGGCCAGGGCGGTGGCAAGTGCGCCGACCTCGCCCTTGAGCGAGACGATGGCCTGCTGGTGCTGGGATTCGATCGAGCGCTGTGCGGATGCGGTGATCTGGGCCGCATCGGACTCGGCGCGGGAACGAGCGTCGGCGATGATGTGGGACGCTTCCGCACGGGCGTCGTCGCGAATCTTGGCGGCGTCCACACGGGCGGTGCTCAGCTGGGCCTCATACTTGGCCTTGGCCTCGTCGGCGTCCTTCCTAGCCTGCTCCGCCTTGGCGATGTTGCCCTGAATCTTGGCGGCGCGCTCGTCGAAGATCGCATTGAACTTCGGCATGAAGAACTTGTAGAAGAACACCGCAACGATGACAAGAATGATCAGCGACCATACGATGTCATAAACCTCAGGAATGAACAGGTCAATCCCGCTTGCTGCTTGTGTCATCAAGCCCTCCTTTCAGTGATGGACATAATCGGTTTTCGTCTGTTGATCTGCGCAGATCAGATGATCAGGGCGGCGACGAAGCCGATCAGTGCCAGCACCTCGACCAGAGCCAGGCCGATGAACATGATGGTCTGGATCTTGCCGGACATCTCAGGCTGACGAGCGGTGGATTCCATGGCCTTGCCGAAGAGGATGCCCAGACCAATGCCAGGGCCAAGAGTACCGATACCGTAACCGATGACGGACAGGTTGCCGGCGACCTCTGCGAGGGTGATGATATCCATTGTGTTTCCTTTCTAACGTACTTGGCGACGTTATAAATCTTGGGGTTTGGTCGGTCTGCGATTTTCCCAGACCGGGGACCGGAAGCGGCGGGTTAGTCGCCCGTCACTCTTCCGGGAAGCTCAGGTTGATGTACACGGTGGAAAGAATCGCGAAGACGTAGGCTTGCAGGAAGGCGACGAACGCCTCGAAGCAGGTCATGGCGAAACCACCGGCGAACCACAGCGCACCCACCGGGATGCCCTGCAGCTTGTTGACCGCGTCAACCATCCAGAACTGTGCGAACGCCAGGCAGGTGGCGACCATAAGGTGGCCGGAAACCATGTTGGCGAACAGACGGATGGTCAGGGAGGCCGGGCGGATGATCAACAGCTCAAGCAGGTTGATCGGAGCCAGCAGGAAATAGACCGGCCACGGCACACCGGGGGTGAACAGCTCGTGGCGCAGATAGTGGCCGAGGCCCTGCGAGCGGATGGCGGCGATCCAGTACTGGATCAGTGTCCAGACAGCGAACACGAGCGGCATGACCACCGTGGCGTTGGCCGCCATGTTCATACCTGGAATGATGCCGCACAGGTTGAAAATGAAGATCGTGAAGAACAGGGTGGTGATCATCGGCACGTAGCGCTTGCCACGGGCCTCACCCATCACGTCATACACGACCTTGTCGCGCACGAAGTCGAGACCGTACTCGACTACGCCCTGCCAACGGCCGGGGATGAGCTTGGCGCGCTTTGCGGTCACGCCGAGCACCACCAACAGCACGATGGTTGCCACGATACGAATCAAAATAATGCGGTTGATGGCAAACGGAGTTCCCTGGAACAGAATCTCCGGGGGAAGGAAGTCATCAACCGAGGGCAGATGAGCGCCTGCCTCGTCAGCCAACAGCAATCCTGCGCTGAGCGAACCGACCATATCACGCCTCCTGCTTCTTCAATGTCAGGTGTCAGTTTAAACCCACCGGGCAGGCAAATGTGACGTGCTCGTTACTTTCGTCTTTTTTTGTCTCCTCGGTGTGGAGTCTGCCGGGCATGGACACGGAGTCTGCGCTGGGCATTCGGCTCCGAATGACTGAAGAGTGATTATTTGCCTGCGTCTAGACAATGTCAATATTATACCGGCGAGTCTCCTGAAATCCCTACTGCTGCAAGGTTTTCCCGGGCGTTTCGCGAACGTTGTGCACTATTGGTCGCATTACGCGGATGTGTGGCATTACGTTCATCAAGCCGTCCACATCGTGGACGAACAACCGTCCACGCTACGAACGCAACCTCCAACAGTAGCTCCCTCTGATGGGCCGAGCCGTGAAGGAGAAGCAAAGGAGCTCCCCGTCGAGGGGAGCTGTCGTCGTAGGCGACTGAGGGGAGATCGTAGGCTCAGCCCTGAATCACCCCATACCCGTCATGCACAAACGGCTTGAAATCATCCTGGCGCGGCCCGCCCGGCTCATGCCGAATCGAACGATCAGTACCGAGCTTCTTCTCAGCCCTGAGCTGCGGCACCTCGGTCAGGTCATACGGCGTGGTCTGGTACACCCAGTTGAGCCAGTTGCGCCACAGCAGATTGGCGTGGGCGCGCCAGGCGAACAACGGTTCCAGCTTCGGATCGTCATGCGGGAAGTAGTTCTTCGGGAAGGGCACGTTGGTCATGCCCTTGGCCATATCGCGCTCGTATTCTTCGGCGAGCGTGTACTTGCCGTACTCCCAATGGCCGAGCGCGAACACTTCGGAGAAGTCACGCGTGGCGATCAGGCCCGGGCCGGACTGCGGCCCCCAAGTCAAGATCTGAAGGTCATGGTTGGCACGTACCTCGTTTTCGTTCACGCCGGCGAGGCGGGAGTGCGGCTGCAGATCAATCTCGTCGAAGCCATTGGTCAGGAAGCAGTATTCATCCTGCAGGTACTGCGGGAATACGCCGAAAATCTTCTCGGGGTAATCCACCTTGTGGATGCCGTAGCGGTAGTACAGTGCGCCCATCGCACCCCAGCACAGGTATATGGTGGAGAACACATGGGTGGAGGCCCAGTCGAGAATCGTCTTGAACTCGTCCCAGTAGTCCACATCTTCGAACGGCATATGCTCTACAGGCGCGCCGGTGACCACAAAACCGTCGTAATAGTTGTCTTTGAACGCATCGAGGTTTTCGTAGAACTTGACGAGATGATCGGCGGAAACGTGCGTGGCCTCATGCGTGGAGGTCTTCATGAAGTCGATTTCGACCTGCAGCGGCGACTTGGAAATCAGACGCAGCAGCTGTGTTTCAGTCTCGATTTTCTTAGGCATCAAGTTCAGGATCACCAGTTTGAGCGGGCGGACGCGCTGACGCTCCGCCTCGGGCTTCTCCAGAGCGAAGATGCGCTCCGAATCGAGGATATCTCTGGCCGGCAGGCCACTGGGGATCTTGATAGGCATGTTCCTATTATGTCAATATTCGGGATAACGGTTCAGGGCATTCCTATAACGGCCATTTATGGCGCGTTATTACCCCGACTCCGACTCCGCCCCAAACCCCTCGCTGCGTGAGCCAATTCACGTTTTAAAACCGCGGGAAGATGACGCGACACGCCGATGTTGACTTTCTGGAATCTGCACCTATTGTAGATAGAGCTGTCTGAGAGACAAGCCGACGCGGGGTGGAGCAGCTCGGTAGCTCGCTGGGCTCATAACCCAGAGGTCCATGGTTCAAATCCATGCCCCGCTACGAACGTGGTTATATGGCCGCTGATTTCGGTACCGAAATCAGCGGCCTTTCCGTTTACCGTGGTGATATGGATGAAAGGCGATCAGGCAGCTACGGTGCCCAGGGAAGTCGGCGATCATAAACGTCTCGTCATTTTCATCGCGGATCTTCAGTTGTCTAATCCACGGGAGGCGACAGGCGTGAAGTTTCTCAACGAAGCGGAAGCCGGGCACAAGTCGTATGTTACGATCGACTTCGTGCCCAGCTCCCGTTCTTCTGCTCAGAAGCGGAGTGTGGTTCACCATCCAGCCGACATCATCGGCATCATGCCGCAGCGGGTCAACGTATCGGCCAGCGCATCGTCCAGTGCTTGAATCGGTCATAGCGACGACGCCACCGAACGACGATGGACAGTATGGCGCCTATCGCCAGAGCTGACACGGCCAGAACCGAGGCAAGCGACACATCGCCACCCGTGACGGGCAGTGACGGGCGAGGGTTGGGCGTGGTTGCCTCCGCCGGCGCCGGCGGCGTCTCGGGTTTCTCCGGTTCGCACGGTTTCTCCGACTCGCATGGGGGCAACACCCGCACACGCTCCCAGGCATCGTCATACCGGCTGGACGCCGGGGAAACACGGTCACCCCCCTCGAACCGCCAGACGAACACGTACCACCCAGGCCGTTCGGCGGTCAGATACATAGGAGCGCCATGCGCGTCCAACGCCCCGGCGCCGATTTTGAACGTGCCGTTCATCGCGGGAATCTCCCAGGTGGCCAGCAACCGGTGGTTGTCGTCTTCCGTGGGAACCTCTCCCCCGGATGGCTTGTACGCCTCATCGTTGGAGGGGTTGTCGGGATCGCCGGACCACCATACGCTCACCGTCGCATACGGCCGATCCGCCGCGAACTCATACTCTTCGTTGCCGGCATACTGGCCATGATCCGCAGGGAATCCCGATACGGTAATGGTGTCGCTGAGCTCGGCACCGATATCCGCCGAATGCTCAGTGACCGTCGACATGACTTCTAGCTTCCTGCGACTTGTATTGCTTTCCGTAGCCTCCATAAACGGACTTATCCAGTCGCCTATAAGGTATTCCTGCGCCTGTTTGCTCTGCTCGGACCGCCGAAACACCCATACCCATGTGCCAAAACCGCTATTCTGCTTGGTCCGGTAAGCGGCACCGTCATCCGGCTTGGTCATGGCCTGCACACGTGCCTGCTGCCCCACCCCGGTGAAAGAGGCCTTGCCATAGGCCACCGGCTCATAACCCAAAGTCGCCAATCGCGCAAGAAAAGCATCGGCGCTCTCTTGTGCATTCGGCGTAATGACATTGCCCACATCGCCCGTATCAAGACCATCGAAATAGTATCCGCGGGCCTGCAATTCCAAATCGGGCACCCAATAACTGTCCGCATCCGCCACGCCACTGGTCACGTCATCGAACACCGGAGAAGCCACATCAAGCACCTTCTCGGAGACCTTGGTGGATACCGCCGGAACAAAATCCTTACGCACCCGAAATGTCGTCGACGCGCCGCCAGTGGAAGCCATCGAGTCAAAGGCCAGCATGTCCTGAGTGCTGTCCATGACGTGCATCCGCCCATACTCGTATGTGGTGTTCGCCGTCACCTCGCCGGCGCCGGTCGCCTCCCACGCGATCGAGGACCCGGCGCTCGTCGACACCCCCGAGAACGTGTTGCCGCCTTGGACGAACCGCGCCGCCCCCTGCAAGGTGACGGTGAACGGCACTCCCGCGATCGCGTCACCGGCGCGGTTCACCACTTTCACCGAGATGGAACCGCTGCGCAAAGCCTCGGCATCGGTGCGTTCCACCGTCGTGCCCGCAGGCGTCTTGCCGGCCGATTGATCCCATATCCGGGCCGCCTTCGCCACGATCTCGGGGTACCGGCCTTGAATGACCGCCATCTGTCTCGCCCACTCGTCCCGATCGCGCCCGAAGTGATCCTGCACGATGATGCCGATCGCCGCATGGGTGGCGGCATCCGTGTCGCGGTACCGGTCAAGGATCCATGCCATACGCCGGGCGTTCTCATCGGAGGCAAGCACCGTGGTGGGGCCTATCACATAGTCGCTCAGTTTCCCCGCTTCGATGCAGTAGTACTTGTTGCCCGAAGCGTCCAGCCCCGCGACACCGACGTAATATTCCATATCGTTGTATGGAAACGCCACGTGATATCTTTCGTCGGCGGGCGTCAACGTCGCGGCATACGCCGTATTCGCCGAGCCGAACACCACTCCCACCATTATTATCAGACCGGTCAGCATCGCTACGATGGCCATGCCCCGTTGCCGCCATGTCGTTATCATCATTCGTCCTTTCCTGGTACGTTTCCCCGCATACTGCACTGTGTGCGGGTAGGCCACGATCATGGCAGATTTTCATTCGCTACAGCCGGTTTTTCGACCTATGTGGTCCGAGCTTGCCGTTTGCCGGCGAGTTGTGGATAACTCTTCCGCCGAGTTATCCACCTCATGCGGTTGACCGAACGTTTACCTGATAGTTATCCACAATGCGCAACATATGTTCAAAAGCCCTTAGAATAGGGCCTTATGGCAGCAGTACAACATCGCGCGACCACGCGCACTAGTAATACCGATAACAGCACCACGAAAACGAAGTCAAAGGCGACTTCTGCCCGAAAGAGCCCCGCAACCAAGCGCAAGAGAGTCAGCGCCGAAACGGCACGCGCCGCAGCAGCGCTGAAAGGCCTGGCTGTCGAAGCCCCCGCACCGTCCATCGAAGCAAACGAGCCCGGCCAGTTCGGCCGCATCAATGTCATGGACATCACTCCCGCCGAGGAGCGCGGCATCTTCCCCGCCCGTGTGGAACTCGGCGAACCGTTTGAGATGACCGCCCAGGTGTTCATCGAAGGCCGTACCAAGGTGGGTGCCACCGCCATCGTGCGCAACCCGCGCGGCAAGGAAACCATGCGCCGGGCCATGACCTGCGTAAATCCCGGCCTCGATCGTTGGACCGTGATGGTCAAGTGCGGCGAGCACAGCGATCTGAAGCCTTGGGAGGATGGCTACGCGGCCGTCAAGCGTCAGCTCGGCGAATGGACCGTGACCATCGAAGGTTGGGAAGACGCGTACGTCTCCTGGCTGCACGACGCCCGCATCAAGGTGCGTGTGATGGACGACGTGGACAACGCACTCAATTCCGGTGCCGAGTTGCTGGCCCGTTGGGCCGAAACCCCGGACACCGGCCTGACCGCACGCGATCGCAAGACCTTGGAGAAGGCCGCTGAGACCATGGCCGATCAGACGCTGAGCGCCGAGGATCGTCTCGCCGCCGGCGACAACCCGACCATCGCCGCCCTGCACGAGACTCACCCGCTGCGCGACGGCATCTCCCCCAGCCAGCCCCAGCGCTTCAAGGTGGAACGCCCGAAGTCCAGCTTCGCGGCTTGGTACCAGTTCTTCCCGCGTTCCGAAGGCGCCACCATCGATCCGAACACCGGCAAGATCATTCAGGGTACGCTGAAGACTTCGATGGCCGGCCTCGAACGCGCCGCTGCCGAGGGCTTCGACATCGTCTACCTGCCGCCGGTCTTCCCGATTGGCGTGACCAACCGCAAGGGCCGCAACAACACGCTGGTCGCCGGCCCCGATGACCCGGGCTCCCCGTTCGGCATCGGCTCCGAGCTAGGTGGCCACGACACCGTGGATCCACTGCTCGGCACCATGGACGATTTCAAGGCCCTGTGCCAGCGTGCACATGAACTGGGTCTGGAAATCGCGCTTGATTTCGCCCTGCAGTGCTCGCCCGATCACCCGTGGGTCAAGGCCCACCCGAACTGGTTCCGCCACAAGCCGGACGGCTCCATCGCCTTCGCCGAGAACCCGCCGAAGAAGTATCAGGACATCTACCCGATCGACTTCAACGCCGACATGCCCGGCATCGAAAAAGAAGTCGAACGCATCATGAATCTGTGGATCGAGGCGGGCGTCACCATCTTCCGCATCGATAACCCGCACACCAAGCCGGTGCGTTTCTGGCAGGACGTGATTGCCGCCGTGACCAAGAAGCACCCGGAGATCCTGTTCCTGGCCGAGGCATTCACCCGCCCGGGCATGATGCGCGCCCTGAGCTACGTGGGCTTCACCCAGTCCCACTGCTACTTCCCGTGGCGCAACACCAAGGACGAACTGGAAGAGTATCTGCCGGTCACCAATGGCGACGACGGCTACTACCAGCACAACACCTTCTGGCCCACCACGCCGGATATTCTCACCGCTTACGTGCGAGACAACGGCGTAGCCGGCCACTGCGTGCGTGCGGTGCTGGCAGCCATGGGCTCGCCGTCCTGGGGTATCTACAACGGTTACGAACTCATCGAGAACAAGCAGCGCCCCGGCTTCGAAGAGCAGATCGACAACGAGAAGTACGAGGTCAAGGTTCGCGATTGGAGCAAGGCCAAGCAGTACGGCGTGGCCGAGATGCTCACCGCACTCAACAAGATTCGTCGCGCCCACCCGGCCGCGTTGAGCTACCACAACCTCACCGTGCTGCCTACGTCCGACCCGAATATTCTGGCTTTCGCACGCCACACGCCGGCCGAACTGACCGGTACCGGCCAAGCGGACACGCTGATTGTGGTCGTGAACCTCGATGGACACAACGCACACCAGTCGATGATTCACCTGGAACTCAGCGAGCTGGGTCTGCCCACCGACCGCCCGCTCAACGTGCGCGACGAGCTGACCGGCCGCGAATTCCAGTGGGGTTGGGACAACTACGTGTCTCTGGCTCCTTGGGCGGATGTGGCCCACATCCTGTCCGTGCAGTGATGCGGTACTGCAACGGTAATGCAACAGTGATGCCGTTGACGTGCATGGGTTTATCGTGCGCGTAAACCGCTAGAAATCCTCCCCTCAAGGGGAGGATTTCGTCTGTTTGGGCATAGTGTCGGCATAATCTCAGCACGGTTTCTTGAGTTCCGCACCTGTTTTGCAGGCGTAAACAGGGTATTGTGGTGAGACGATAACGTAACTGTCGATTTTCAAGGAGAAATGACATGGCAGAAACCTTCAACGTCGTTGTGGAAATTCCGCGCGGCTCCAAGAACAAGTACGAAGTCGATCACGAGACCGGTCGCGTCTTCCTGGACCGTACCCTGTTCACCGCAATGGGTTACCCGGATGACTACGGCTACATCGACGGCACCCTGGGCGAGGACGGCGATCCGCTGGACGCTCTCGTGATGATTCCGAACTCCGTGTTCCCGGGCTGCGTGGTCGAGTGCCGCGCCGTGGGCCTGTACCACATGGTCGACGAGGCCGGCGGCGACGACAAGGTGCTGTGCGTGCCCGCCGACGTTCGTTTCGATGACATCAAGGACATCGACGACGTCAACGAGTACCACAAGGCCGAAATCAAGCACTTCTTCGAGCAGTACAAGGCTCTGGAGCCGGGCAAGGAAGTCCTGCCGGGCGACTACTGGACTGGTGCTGACGCCGCCGAAAAGGAAATCATTGCCGCGCGTCAGCGTCTCGCCGATTCCGAGAAGTGATTCGATTCTGAATCGTTGACAGGAGGCCCCTTCGGGGGCCTTTTGTTGTATTTGTGGCAAAGCCGCTCTACTCTCCCTCAGTCGCAGTTTCACTGCGCCAGCTCCCCAACAGAGGGAGCTTGTATTTTGTGATACAGTAATGTTTTGTCTTTTCAACTAGGCGTAGGCGGCGTGTAGGAACGCTGGTCGAGGCCCATCGCACGGTAATCCGGCGATGAACCTTCTGTCACACCATGATTTCGATAATCATTCAAATCCTGCTTATTTCTGTTTCCGTAGCTATGGATGCATTCGCCGTATCCATTGGCAAAGGCCTGACCGTATCCCGCGTACGAGTACAAGACGCCGTGAAAAGCACCCTCTGGTTCGGCGGATTCCAGATGCTGTTCCCTATTCTCGGCTATTTCGCGGCATCTACATTCAGCAAATACGTAACCCAATTCGACCATTGGATCATCTTCGCCCTGTTGGTGTTCATCGGCGGCAACATGGTTCACGAAGCCTTCGAAGAAGATGAGGAAAACTCCAAGGAGACCGCCCAGTTCGATTGGAAGCATATGCTTCCCCTGGCCGTGGCCTGCAGCATCGATGCGTTCGCCGTGGGCGTGAGCCTGGCCTTCATGTTCACCAAAGCCCATATGGCATTCGCCATCCTCAGCATCGGTGTGGTCACCGGACTGTTCTCCGCTGCGGGCCTGCACATTGGCCGCGCGTTCGGTTCCCGCTGGCAGAAGCCGGCGCAGATCGCCGGCGGCGTGGTGCTGATTCTACTCGGCATCAAAGTGCTATTGGAGCATTTGGGCGTTATCGCGTTCTGATTTAGTGCCATAAGCCCCTTCACCAGAAGGGGCTATTTTGTTTGATTTCACCGTTCCAATGCCCGACGTAGGATTGGGATGGAAATTCGATTATCTGAGAGGCGTATCATGACCGAGATCACCCAGGAGGGTTGGAAGAACAAAGCCCTGAGCATGTTGTTGGCCCAACTGACGTCCTATGTACTGCTCATCGCAGCCACGGTCATTCCCTCCCCTGGCACCGTCCCCATCATCCCTTTGATTATCGCCGCTCTGACGTTGGCCGCATTTGTCGTGTTCTGGCCGTTCCGCGGCAGCATGCTGGATCGTATCGTCACTTTGGTGTTTGGCGCGATTTCTCTGATTTTCGTCATCGTACCTTTCCCGACCGGCAAGGTTCCGCCGGATCAGACCGCTGCGGATGGCTCGGTACTTCCTTGGTATTCATGGGCACTGGCCATGGGCCTGCTGCTGGTGGTGCTGGTGGTCTTCTCCTTCGGACGCCAGATGGCTCGTGAGAAGCGCGAACATCTTATCCGCGCACTCTCTCACGCCGTGACTTCCGGTGTGGCAGCTCTCGCCGTGGCCGGCTGGTGCTTCCTACCTGATTTGGGCGCGATGCTCGCCAAGGGCACCGTTGCGGGAACCGTTGCCCTGATCATCCTCATCGTTTTGGGACTGGCTTTGGCCGTGGCTTCCACGTTGTGGGTGCGCGACGCCGATCCGGACCCGGATATCCGTTATCCGTGGATCGGTACCGGCCTGATGCCGGTAATGCTGATGGGCGTGACCATCGCCGCAACCGCACTGGTGCTCGGCCGTATCATCGGTTGATGGACGTCCACCGTTCCATATTCCGCAAACTTGTAACCTATGTGTCCACTACAAGCGCGTAGAATAATGAAAACCGTGCGAAAGCGGCATAACGCCGCTGACGACTCGTACAGCCACACCGAGCAATTGCGTAACACATTGCAGGATAAGGGGGATTAGCGTGACGGATCTTACGTTGATGACTTTCGCCAGCGACCCCGCCACCGTTTTGCCATCACTCGCCCTGCTTTCTCATCGCGTCCGCGTACTGCCGATGGATGCAGCCAGCTTGGTGAAGATGCCGGAGAACACCATTCTGTTTCTGGATGCACGCGATGATCTGGCGACCGCCAAAACCTTGTGCCGCCTCATCCACGCTTCCGGCCTGTCCACGCCAATCGTGCTGGTGCTGACCGAAGGCGGCTTCACCGTGGTCAACTCCCAGTGGGGCATTGCGGATGTGGTGGTCGCCACCGCTTCCCCGGCCGAAGTCGAGGGCCGATTGCGATTGGTCTCCGAGCGCGGCAACGCTCCCGCAGCCGCAGCAGCCGGTTCTCCCGCCGAATCCACCACCACGGTGGAAGATGGCCAGATTCGCTCCGGCGACCTCATTGTGGACACCAACGGCTATACCGCCTCCCTGCATGGACGCCCCATCGATCTGGCATACAAGGAGTTCGAACTCCTCAAGTACTTGGTCCAGCACCCCGGCCGCGTGTTCACGCGCGCCCAGTTGCTGCAGGAAGTATGGGGCTACGACTACTACGGTGGCACTCGTACGGTCGACGTGCATATCCGTCGTCTGCGCGCCAAGCTCGGCGGCGAATACGAACACCTCATCGGCACCGTGCGCAACGTGGGCTACCGATTCGACCCGCCGGAGACGGATAAGGAAACTGCCGCCGCACAGCAGGCCGCCAAAGCATCCTCTGCCGCCATCGACACCGATGACGATACTCCCGATCTCAACACCGTCGCCTGACAGACCAGCGGCGCTGCAAACTATCAATCATCGATATTACGCCGCTTAGGTCCATACGATGAGAGAAACCAAATCCGCGCGTCTCACGCGCATGCATGACGAATACGACATTCTGCGCCAGGTGATTCCGGCACCCGCTTGCGCACTGCATTTCTCGAATCCGCTCGAATTGCTGATCGCCACCGTGCTCAGCGCCCAGACCACCGACAAGCGTGTCAACACGGTCACCCCGGAACTGTTCGCCACCTACCCCACCGCCCGTGACTTGGCGGCCGCAAACCCGGCCCAAGTCGAAGACATCATTCATCCGCTGGGGTTCTATCGTTCGAAAACCCAGCATCTCATCGGACTGGCCACGGCACTGGACGAACGATTCGGCGGCGTGGTGCCGCGCACGATGGATGAACTGACCAGCTTGCCGGGGTCGGCCGCAAAACCGCGAACGTCGTGCTCGGCAACGCGTTCGATATCCCCGGATTCCCGGTCGATACGCATGTGATGCGCGTAACCGGACGACTGCGTTGGCGGTCGGATTGGCGGTCCGCACACCCCGATCCCGTGAAAATCGAGAAGGAAATCACCTCCTGTTTTCCGCCCGAAGAGTGGACGAATCTCAGCCACCGACTGATTCTGTTCGGCCGGGCCACCTGCCACGCACGTACCCCTGACTGCGCCAACTGCCCGCTGTCCGACACCTGCCCTAGCTATGCGCCGCCCGCCGGCAAGAGCACGTCCAAGCGCTAACTCATACCTCATCATGGTGAATTGCGGATTCTAGGCTGAATCCACCGCTAGACTGAAAACCATGCAGCACAGCAAGCGGGACAATACATGGTCCAAGTGGGGGATTTTTCTCGGAGTCGCCGTGGCACTCGGCGCACTCGTGGTTGTGGGATGGACGTTCATGCAAAACCGGTTCCAGCCGGGATCATCCCTCGATGCCGATGTGACCATTGGCATCGACGATATGCCGCAATCCTTGGATATTCGGTCCGATTCCTCTGCGGCAGCCGAACGCCTGCTCGTCGACAATGTGTATGAGACATTAGTGACCGTCGATCAAGACAACAAGCTTCAGCCGGGACTGGCGACAAGCTGGAAGACTTCCGATGACGGACTGACCGTCACCCTGACACTGCAATCGGGCGTCACCTTCTCGAACGGCCATACGTTGGACGCCTCGGACGCCGTGTGGTCGTTGCAACAGAACGTGACCAACAAGGTGGCGGACGTCGACGAATTGAGCGATCTGGCGTCGGTCGCCAATCCGAACGCCACCACGGTGGTCATTACGCTTGCCAAGCCCAATCCGACGCTGCTGCGAGCGCTGTCCGGCAGACTCGGCATTGTCTACGATTCCGAGTCGTCCAGTGCCGATTATCAACGCAAGGCCATAGGTTCCGGACCATTCACCGTGGCCGATTTCCAGCCTGGCCATTCCCTGAAGCTGGCGCGCAGCGATACCTACCATGGCACCAAAGCGGCCAGCAATGTCGTTGAATTTATGCAATACTCCGACGCCGATGCGCTCAGCAAGGCCCTGACCGACGGCAGTCTCGATATGGCGGCACCGGTTTCGGCTTCGACGGCCACCGGCTTGAACGGCAAGGATGGCCTGACCGTCAAGGAGGGGGCCACTACGGATAAGGTGCTGCTGGCCTACAACAACGGCACCGATTCGCTGCTCTCCGACGAACAGGCGCGTAAAGCCTTCCGCTATCAAATCGACGCAGCCGGCATCGCCTCCGCCCAACCCGACGCAGCCGGAGCATTGGGCGGCCCCATCAGCCTGCTGGAACCCGGATACGAAGATTTGACCGGACTGTACCCGCATGACGAAAACCAAGCTGGGCAGATGTTCTCCTACTTTGGTGCGCAATACCTGACTACGGTGAATCTGGTGGTTCCCGAAGAATACCGGTCGTTGGCCGAAACCATCAAGCAGCAGATCGAGCGGCAGCCGCGCCCCACGGTGAACCTTGAAGTGCTCTCCGATGAGGATTATGCCAAACGAATCAAGGACGGCAAATGGGAACTGACCGTGATGAGCATGGACGGCACGGATGATGCCGGCATATTCGCCGACCCCGATTCCATGTTCCATTACGACCATACCGAAGCGCAACAGGCCTATGCGGATGCTCGCGCCGCCACTAATGACGCCGATTATGAGGCACGAATGAAGGCGTACGCCCGGCTGATCAGCGAGGATGCGGCCAGTGATTGGCTGTATACCCGCAAATGCTTCACTGTGGCGTCCACCAAGGTCTCCGGCTACCCGACCTCGATGATCAATCGCCGCATGCCGCTGGCCGGGTTGACGGTGAAGTAGGCAACCTTCAGTCACGGACGGGCTACGCCCGATAGTCCTTGGCTCACTATCGTTCGATCGTTCGTACCTCGCCTGCGAACAGCCTACTGGGCTGTTTACTGTACAGTTCGGCTTGTCATGCAACGTGCATAAACTTTGGCCTTATGACTGAAGGCAAATCCATCATCAACGCCAACCTCACCCCGCTGCCCGACAAGGTCGGCGTGGACGGACTTGAGGACAAGTGGCGCACCGTCTGGGATGAAGACGGCACCTACAAATTCCGCAACACCCGCGACCGCAAGGCCGTCTACTCCATCGACACCCCGCCGCCCACCGTCTCCGGTTCGCTGCACGTGGGTCACGTGTTCTCTTACACGCACACCGATGTGATTGCGCGCTACAAGCGCATGCGCGGCTACGACGTGTTCTACCCGATGGGTTGGGATGACAACGGCCTGCCTACCGAGCGCCGCGTGCAGAACTACTATGGCGTGCGCGTGGACGTGTCTCTGCCTTACGACCCGGACTTCAAGCCGCCGTTTGAAGGCACTGATGGCAAGAAGATTGACGCCAAGGATCAGGTGCCGATTTCCCGCAAGAACTTCATCGAGCTGTGCGAGCGTCTGACTGCTCAGGATGAGAAGCTGTTTGAGGCCCTGTGGCGCAAGCTGGGTCTGTCCATCGACTGGTCGCAGACCTACCACACCATCGGTCAGCACCCGCAGCGTGTGGCCCAGAAGGCCTTCCTGCGCAACCTCGCCCGTGGCGAGGCCTACCAGCAGGACGCCCCCGGCCTGTGGGATGTGACCTTCCAGACCGCCGTGGCCCAGGCCGAGCTCGAATCGCGCGAATACCCCGGCTTCTACCACAAGGTGGCCTTCCGCTTTGAGGACGGCACCCCGATCTACATCGAGACCACCCGCCCCGAACTGCTGGCGGCCTGCACCTCGCTGATCGCCAACCCGAACGACGAACGCTACAAGCAGTACTTCGGCCAGTACGTCTACTCCCCTCTGTTCAAGGTCAAGGTGCCGATTCTGGCGCACCCGGCCGCCGAAATGGACAAGGGTGCCGGTATCGCCATGTGCTGTACGTTCGGTGATGTAACCGACGTCGAGTGGTGGCGCGACCTGAAGCTGCCCACCCGCCCGATCATCCAGCGCAACGGCCGTATCGTGATGGATACCCCGGACTGGATCGAGGACCCGGCCGGCCGCGAGGTCTTTGCCGAAACCGCTGGCAAGACCACGTTCTCCGCCCGCAAGATCATCGTCGACAAGCTGCGCGAGTCCGGCGATCTGGACGGCGAGCCGACCCCGACCAAGCGTATGACGAACTTCTACGAGAAGGGCGACAAGCCGCTCGAGATCGTCACCTCCCGCCAGTGGTATTTGAAGAACGGCGGTACCGACGCCAAGCTGAACGCCGAGCTTATCGAGCGTGGCAAGGAACTCGAGTTCCACCCCGACTTCATGCGCGTGCGTTATGAGAACTGGGTGCACGGCCTGAACGGCGACTGGCTGATCTCCCGTCAGCGCTTCTTCGGCGTGCCGTTCCCGCTGTGGTACCCGGTCAAGGCTTCCGGTGAGCCGGATTACGATCATCCGATCACTCCGAGCGAGGACCGTCTGCCGATCGACCCGACCATCGACGTGCCGGAGGGCTACGACGAGTCCCAGCGTGATGTGCCCGGTGGTTTCACCGCCGAAAAGGACATCATGGACACCTGGGCCACCTCTTCGCTGACCCCGCAGATCGTGACCCACTGGGCCGAGCCGGACGAGGCCTCCAAGGCCCTGTTCGCTTCCACCTTCCCGATGGACCTGCGCCCGCAGGGTCAGGACATCATCCGCACCTGGCTGTTCTCGACTGTGGACCGCGCGCACTTGGAGAACAAGTGCCTGCCGTGGGCCCATGCCACGCTGTCCGGCTGGATTCTGGACCCCGACCACAAGAAGATGTCGAAGTCCAAGGGCAACGTCGTGGTGCCGAACGAGCCGATCGAGAAGTTCGGCGCGGACGCCGTGCGTTACTGGGCCGCCGCCGCTCGCCTAGGCCTCGATGCCACGTACGACATCGGCCAGATGAAGATTGGCCGTCGACTGGCCATCAAGCTGCTGAACGCCACCAAGTTCGCGCTGGCCATCGGCCGTGAGGACGAGAACCATCACGTGGGCGCTGCCGCCGAGGCCGCGTGGAACCCGGCCGATGTGACCGAACCGCTGGATCGCGCCGCTATGGCCAAGCTGGCTTTGGTGGTGCGTCAGGCCACCGAGGCGCTGGAATCCTACGAGCATTCCAAGGCGCTGGAAGTCATCGAGTCCTACTTCTGGCAGTTCTGCGACGACTACATCGAGCTGGTCAAGAACCGCGCCTATGGCACTCCGGACGAGCACGGCAATGTGCCGTCCGAGAAGGCTGTGAAGTCCGCCCGCACCGCTCTGGGTCTGGGCCTGGACGCCTTCGCACGTCTGCTGGCCCCGTACCTGCCGTACGCCACCGAGGAAGTGTGGAGCTGGATGCACGCCGGTTCCGGTTCCGTGCATCGCGCCGCCTGGCCGGTCGTGGACCCGTATGTCGAGGCCGCCACCGGTGCTTCCCCCGAGCTGCTGACTTGGGCCGGCAAGGCCGTGGAGCAGCTGCGTAAGATCAAGTCCGAGGCCAAGGTCTCCATGAAGACCCCAATCCTGTCTGTGGCACTGTCCGCTGCTTCGGAAGGTGTGGAAGCGATTCACGCCGCCTTGGGCGATATCGCGCAGGCCGGTCGCGTGGTCGGCAAGTTCGACTTGGTGGCCAAGCACGCCGAGGAATCCGCCGCCGAAGACGCGCCCGAAACCGAGGTCGCCGTCGAAGCCAGCGAGCTCGGTGAGCCGCCAGCCAAGAAGCCAAAGCACTGAGCGTTGCGCACAACAACAAAAGAGGGGAACCTCCTATTGAGGTTCCCCTCTTTTGTTTTTTGACGTTCGGATGACACGACTGTGGGACGGCACGCAAATATCCCGCATTGTAAGCTGGCGGCCCACAATAGCGTGGGCCACCACGCGTGTCAAACGTTTTATATACGCGGCGTCCCACAGACCGAACCAACAAATCCTTGGAATTTAGCCATTCTTCAAACTATAGTTAGCTCTGACTTACAAGAGGGTGTGGGACGCCGCATCGAAAAAGCCAGTTTTTGATGCGGCGTCCCACACCGATAACGCACTTTACGCGTATTGGGCACCTGTCGCATGCGGATTTTCCCGCATACACCATCACACCGTCGGAATCACGATGAGGTATCGGGTTTCGGCGGTTTTTTGTTGCGTATTGGGGCTATCGAGCTGCGCGACGGCCTGCGCCAAGAGCGTGCCAGCATCGCTGATCTCCACGGTCTCATTGATCAGCGCGCTCATGTCATGCTTGAGCAGCGTGCCGCCAGTGCCAAAGCCGAACAGTACTGGAGCGGTGTCAAGATTGTTGCCGGAATCGCCAGTGTCGCTCGACTTGGCTGAGTCGTTCGTTCCCGAACCAGCGCTCTTAGACGAGTCGGACTTATCACCACCACCGATGGCCGAAGTAAGACCACCCGCATAGTTCATCACATCGCCAGCAGACATGGACATGGTGTCATCGACCAGTGAGGCCTTGGAATGCTGCGACTGCTGCTGTTGCGCGGCTTTGGCCTGCTTACGGGCGGCATCGGCCTTACGCTTGGCTTGGGCGACCCGGGTCTTGCCGTAGAACGATTGCGATTGCGAATCGACCAGGCCGGTCAGTGCCTGAGCCTCGGTCACCGGATCGGAAGAGACATCACCGGACGAACCATCACCATCATTGCCGGAAGCCGAGGACGCGCCGCCTTCGAACTGATCGGAGAATCGCAATACAATCTGGCGCAAGGCCGTGGCTTTGCCCGTATGCTCGGAGGCGGTGGCAAGCGTGCTCATCGCGGCATCGACCTTGGATTGAGCGTCGGCGAGTTCATCGCTACCGTTGGTTTCGGCGATGGCTTGGCTCTCGTAAGCGGTGGCGCCCGAGGACGTGCCGCCGGTCAGGGCGCTCAAATTGGCCGTGTAAACGTCCGTGTATTTCATCGAATACGGAATCATTGCGGCGGAGAGCTGGCTCTGGCCATCGGCGTATTGCTTGGAGCCTTGAGCGGCTTCCTCCGAAGCCTCGGCGATCAGATCATCCACCAGTCCGGTGGTGCCTTGCTGCTGGATGCGGCGAATCACCTCGTCCAACGCATCGACCGCACCGGCATGCTGATGTGCGGCACTGACGTTGTTCACCGCGTTGGCCAAGTCGAGTACGGCTTGAGCCAAAGGCGTGTCCCCGGACAGTTCGCCGGCCGTGCCCATCAACGCCGGCAACTGGGTGGAGGTGCCAATCGATCCAGACAGGTGCGTGGTATATGAGCCCACATACGCGGCCATATAGTCTTCAAACGTCCGCTTATGGGCGGTTTCGCGTTCGGCCACTACAGACTTGTTCAGCGCACGTTCGTTATCGCGCAGGGTTTGAAGCTGCTCGATGAGCTGTTGCTGTTCACCAGAACCGGCGTCGGTCAGTGAATCGACCAGTGTGGCGGCAGAGGCGGTGAGTTGGGCGACATCCGTATCGGCAGCAGGCTGTGCGGCAGCATTCGCAGCATTCGCGGCATCGGGATTAGCACCAACTGCCGGACTGCTGGAATTGGAAGGCAATACGGCGAGCGCCACGGAACTCATGGAGAAGTCTTTGGCGTTCATATAGCAGCTGAATTCCAAGCCGGTTGCGGCTTTTCCAGCTGCGGCGACTACGGTATTGGAACCTTGCGTGGTCACCGTAATGGAGTTGTCAGCGGAAACATCATCGGCTACCTGCGTAGGCACGGTAAAGGCGACAACCGGGATCGTACGGTTGGCTTCCTTGGTTTGCGGCTTAATATCGATATACACGCCGATCAGTCCAGACGCGCCGGCAACCTCGTTTGCCTCGACGTTCGGACCGTCAAGCGAGTAGGTGACGCTGACTTTCCATGGCAGGGTGGCGGCGGAAGCGGGGATACGAGAAACCTTGGACGTGCCGGAATTACTATTGGCGGAATCGGTATCAGTGGAACCGCTATTGCCGGAATCGGCACTGGCGCCATTGCCGGCGCCGCCCTTCCCTACCACATACCAACGGACCGGCTCCCCTTCGGCATCGGTGACGGCGTACATATCACTTGCCGTAGCGAGCACCGGACCGTAATCAACCGGAGTCGGACGAGACATCCAAGCACCGCCGAGAATCGAAGCCACGCACAATGCGCAACTGACCAGTGCGGCACCACATCTCATCTACGTATCCCATTCATACAGTCGACCACTACGGGCATTCCATTCCCGTATTAATGTAGTCGCTGCAGGCAACTTGCCCTATAGACGAATATCCGAAAGGTGCCCATTCGCTGCGGGCGAATCAGGCGAATACGTCGAGTACGCCCGGGTCACCACCGGCATCGGCTATGCGCTGGTGGCGCTTCTTGGCTTCGGTAACCACGAATTCACGGTACATTTCGGCAATTTCCGGATCAAGCCCGGCATCGATGGCGATGCGGTGGAGGCGTTCGATCTGATAGTCCTCACGCTTGGTGTCTTCGGGCGCGAATCCGGCGTTGGCTTTGAGCACGCCGACCTGCGAGGTGGCCTTGAACCGCTCGGCCAGTAATGCGATGACCGCCGAATCGATGTTATCGATGGTTTGGCGCAGCGCTTTGATGCGCGCCACCGCTTGTGCGGTTTCCGGGTGGGCCGCCGCCTGGGCGGAGTCGATGGTGGTCCTTTGCCAGTCGCTGCTCGTTTCGCTCATAGATTCGAGGATACTCCCGATTACGGCTTTGCACGATGCGCAAAGTCAGATATCTCAGATGTCATAGTCGCCGGTGAGGATATGGCTGGCATCCGCATCGCCGAACATGGCCGCACCACTGCCCACTCCCAAAACAATCGAACCCAGTGATGCCTCTTTCATCTCATATATCGTCAGCGTGCATGTGAACGTTGACGGCAATACTACAACTGCAATGTGATAGTTGATGTATTTGCATCAGATACGACAAGGGCTGCACCCCGTATCAATCGGGGTGCAGTCCTTACACTATTGTTCAGCGGTCTGATCAGTTGCCGTTGACCGCGTTGCCGGTGTTGGCCTGCTGCACGATGGCGGCGAGGAAGTCGCGGTTGGTGGCGGTCTTCTTGAGGCGCGGCACCAGCGTCTGGTAGGCCTGCTCGGGCTCCATGCCGCCCAGCAGTCGACGCAGACGGTAGATAATCGGCAGTTCCTGCGGGTTGGTGATGAGCTCCTCGCGGCGGGTGCCGGAAGCGTTGATGTCGATGGCCGGGAACAGTCGCTTGTCCGCCAGCTCGCGGGACAGGCGCAGTTCCATGTTGCCGGTGCCCTTGAACTCCTCGAAAATCACCTCGTCCATCTTGGAGCCGGTTTCCACCAGCGCAGATGAGATGATGGTCAGGGAGCCGCCGTTTTCGATGTTGCGGGCCGCACCGAAGAACTTCTTCGGCGGGTAGAGGGCCTGCGCGTCCACACCACCGGACAGGATGCGGCCGGAGGCCGGCGCAGCGATGTTGTAGGCGCGGGCCAGACGGGTCATGGAGTCGAGCAGCACCACCACGTCCTGGCCGAGCTCCACGAGACGCTTGGCGCGTTCGATGGCCAGTTCGGCGACGGTGGTGTGGTCGGAGGCCGGACGGTCGAAGGTGGAGGAAATGACCTCGCCCTGGACCGTGCGCTCCATATCGGTGACCTCTTCGGGTCGCTCGTCCACGAGCACCACCATAAGGTGGACCTCGGGGTTGTTGGCGGCGATGGAGTTGGCGATGTTCTGCAGGGTGATGGTCTTACCGGCCTTCGGCGGGGAGACAATCAGGCCACGCTGGCCCTTGCCGATCGGCGCCACGATGTCGATGAGACGGCCGGTGAGCTTGTTCGGCGTGGTCTCCTGCTTCAGGCGTTCCTGCGGGTACAGCGGGGTGAGCTTGTTGAACTGCGGACGGCCCATGGATTCCTCGACGCTCATGCCGTTGATGGAATCGATGGCCTGCAGCGGCACGAACTTCTGGCGCTGGTTGCGGCGGTCGCCTTCACGCGGGGCGCGAATCGAACCATGCACGGCGTCGCCCTTGCGCAGGCCGTACTTCTTGACCTGGCCCATGGAAACGTACACGTCGTTCGGGCCGGGCAGGTAGCCGGAAGTGCGCACAAAAGCGTAGGAGTCGAGCACGTCGACGATGCCGGCCACCGGCACCAGATCCTCCTGCGGCTCTTCGCGGCGGCTATCACGGTCATTGCGATCGCTACGATTATCGCGATCATCATAGCGACGATCATCATCGGCGTTGTCGCGATCACGGCCACGCATGCGACGGTTACGGCGATCGCTGCGATCATTACGGGTATCGCGATCGTTGCGATCGCTACGGTCGCGGCGGTTACGACGCACAAACTCGTGATCGTCGTTCTGCTCGCCGTCTTCGGACGTTTCCTCGTGCTTCTGCGTGGGCAGCGTGGCCAGGATATCGTCGAGGTCACGCACGGTTTCTTCGCTGTTTTCCGCAGTGCGACGACGGCGGCGAGGCTGCTCGTCCTCATCATCACGGACTCGGCGAATCAGCGGAACTTCCACGTCCTCGTGACGCTCGCGGCGACGCCCGGTAGGCGTTGCATCTCCCAAATCGAGCGTGGCCAGCAGATCGCCGGCCTCATCGGCCTTCTTGCGCGGCTTGCGGCGAGCGAAATCGGACTGGTCGTCATCGCGACGACGGCGGGCCGCACGCGGTTCGGATGCGGCATCATCGGCGGCCTTACGACGGGTGCGTCGCGGTTCGGTCTCGTCCTTCTTGGCATCGTCGGCCACGGGAAGCGGCAAATCGAGCTGCGGTTCCGTGGCAGCCGGAGCTGGGGCCGGGGTCGCAGCGGCCGGAGCCGGAGCCGGCGACTGGGTGGCCACGTCAGCATTGTCTGTGGTGCTGGCCTCAGCGGCATCGGACTGCGGAGCCTTGACGACCTTGGCGGTTTTGGCGGCCTTGGGGGCGCGCACGGTCACACCGGCCGGCGGCTCTCCACCATTGCGCGCCGCCTGCAGGGTGGCGAGCAGCTCGGGCTTGCGCATGGTCGACGTGCCGCGCAGGCCCATCTGTTTAGCGAGCTCTTTGAGCTCAGGCAGCTTCATATCCTCAAGATTCTGGCTATTTGCCACTGGTTGCCCTTTCCATACCGAACAGGCCCATGCCTATCCAGGCGTTAAGAGTGATTATTGCGGTTGCACCGCTCATGAATGTTCGCTGCGTCTCTGAGTCTCTGCGAACTTCGTTCACTGTACAACGCCAACTCGACCAACGCAAAACGGCCCGCCGAAAACCAAAAAAGCTCCCTCTGTGACGAGGGAGCTCAACAAGGTTTATTCACTTTTCTTCGTGGTAGGACTTTTCGGTGTTGACGGACCACACGTTCTTCTTGGACGTCTTGCCGGTCTTGATGTTGCCGACGGCCTCCATGGCGGTGGCCATGGAGTGGTCCATGTTGTTGTAGCGGTGCTGGCCGTTACGGCCCACGCAGTACAGGTTGCCGAAGCCGTCGAGGTACTCGATGAGCTCGTCCATGTGCTCATAGGTGTCGAAGTAGGCGGGGTACGCCTTCCTGACGCGCTCACGATGGGAGTCGATGACCTCGTCCGGACCGTTGATCACACGCATGCGGGTGAGCTCGGAAATCGCGAACTTGGTGACATCCTCCTCGCTCATGTTCCAGAACGAGTCGCCCTCCTCGCAGAAGTACTCGAGACCGACCCACACGGTGTCGTCCACGTCCTTGACCAGGTACGGGCTCCAGTTGTTGAAGATCTGCAGACGGCCGACCTTGTAGCCCGGGTCCTGCACGTAGATCCAGCAGTCCGGCACGATCGGCGGATTGCCGAGGGTGGGGATGCTGGTGGTGTTCTTGAGCTTCAGGTGCTTGACCAGCAGGCCCACGGTCACGAAATCGCGGTACGGCAGGCCGTTGGCCACCTCGGTCATATCGGCCGGGGCGGGCTTGGAATCAACGGCCTCGGGATCGGCGCCGGCCGCGTCGATGGCGTTGACCAGGTCCTTGACCGGCATCGAGGAGATGAACTGGTCGCCGGAAAGCTCGGTGCGGTTGCCCTCGGAATCCTCGTACACCACGGAAGACACGGCACCATCGGTCTGGCGGACCTCGACCACCCTGGCGTCGGTCAGCACCTTGACGCCGGCGGCCTCGCAATTGGACTCGACGGTCTCCCACAGCTGGCCGGGACCGTACTTCGGATACCAGAACTCCTCGATCAGCGAAGTCTCGACCTCCGCGTTGGAGCGCTTCCTGGGGCTAAGCTTCTGGAAGGCGTTCTTGAGCACGCCCATGATGGACAGGCCCTTGACGCGCTGGGCGCCCCAGTCGGCGGAGATCTGGGAGGGGTGGCGGCCCCACAGCTTCTCCGTGTAGCCCTCGAAGAACATCGAATACAGCTTGCGGCCGAAACGGTTGATGTAGAAGTTCTCCAGATTGTCTTCCGGCAGCTTGTGGAACATGGACTTCAGGTAGCTGAAGCCGGCCACCATGGTGAGCTTGAAGCCCATGGCCTTCAACGTGTTGGGGCTCAGCGAAATCGGGTAATCGAAGAAGTGGCGGTTCCAGAAGATACGGGACACTCGGTGGCGCTTGAGCATCACCTTGTCCTCCGTCTCCGGATCGGGGCCGCCCGGCTCCATGTCGTGGTCGCGGCCGAGCTTCTTGTCATCATAGGAGGGTGCGCCCTGCAACGGCAGAACGGTCTTCCACCAATCCATGATGCGTTCGTCTTTGGAGAAGAAACGGTGGCCGCCGATATCCATGCGGTTGCCGTTGTGCTTCACGGTGCGCGAGATACCGCCGAATTCGCGGGTCCCCTCCAGCACGGTCACGTCGTACTTGTCGGCACCGCCGTCCTTGATGAGTTCCCACGCGGCGGTAAGTCCAGCCGGACCGCCGCCGATAATCACTACGGATTGCTTGTCGGTCATTATGCTCCTTATAAACGCAAAATCAGAGACAGTCTACTAGAAGCCCCGGAATCGCACACCGAAAGATGAGCGAATGCTTACAGAATTCTCCCGATATACGACCGATGCGCCGTCTTTCCATCAGCAGAAAGGCGACGCATCGAATCGTGAGGTAGGGGTATTCGGCAACGCTGCGTCACACACAGCGCGGCGAATCGGTTTGGTCTTAGGCTAATTCGTCAGCGACGAACTTTCCATAGATTCAGCGAGATGCCTGCAAGTGCAAGCAGCATCATAATCCCCGCAACACCAGTAACGGCAACACCGGTACGACTCAACTCGTTTTCCGTACCATTAGCCTGAGTGTTGCTGGGCTGATGAGTTCCCGCACCATTGTTATTCGGAGTGGTACTCGTTCCTTCACCAGTGTTAGGTCCTGTGCCCGGCTGCGTTGTGGAATCATCAGTCAGATGCGCATCGTCGCCTAGGGTTTGGTGGTCGGAGGCCAAGCAACTTTTAAGCTCAGTGAGCTTGTACCACGTGGAACCATCAGCAATCGGCGTGCATTCGGAGCGGAAGGCGATTTCCTGCTCGTTGTAGAGCATACGAACGAGCGGCGTGTAGGCACGGCCGGTCTTCGGGTCGTTGCCGGATTTGACGGCGACGTCCCACTGCACATTGGCGGCCATCGGAGTCACCGATTCACCGCGCCATTCATTGTTGGCGTAGGTGTACACGTCGGTGGTGCTGGCGGCCGCCTGCTGGGTGGAACCGGGAAGGCCAAGCAGCGCGGCGAACGGCATCATCGTTTCGGCGTGGGCAAAGCGGAAAGTAGCAACGGTGGATCCGCCGTTTACGCGCTCATCAATCGACGAGAAGAAATCGTCAAGCAGCGGCTGTGCGATTGTGCAGGTCTCGTCTTGGCCGGCGTAGCTCGGGCCCTTCTCGTAGAAGTCCTCGGCGTCAAGCGCCCAGGCGAACAACTTGGCGTCGTCTGCCTGCTCACCTTGGAAGTACTGGTTGAAGTCGAAGGTATGGCTGCCGGTGTTCTCGTTCTCCATATCAGCGGCGATGATGTACAGGTTGTACAGATCCATCGCGGCATCGTATTCGGAGGCGATCTTCTTCTTGGCTGCGCCGCAGGCGTCGGCATCCTTGCTGGGGTCGGCTCCCGGCGCGCAGTTGGCCTCGCCGCCCTTGGTGCCATCGACAGTGTTGTACCAGGCGTACGTGCCGTCGGCCAGTTTGGCGAGGAAGTCATCGGTGAAGATTTGTGAAAGCAAATCGTGAGAGGCTGTTTTCACGTCCTCGTTTTCGGCGATGGTTTGCTCAGCGCCTGCGATAATCGCATCGTTTTCCACGAAGTTCTGGTAATCGTCGGCGCGCTGCTTGGCCTCACCGGTTTTCTCAGTGCCGTCCGGGTTTTCGGACTTGTGGAAGTACAGCGTGTTCGGCGTCTTGTCGAAAGCCGCCGCCTCGCCGGTGCCGGCAGGGTCGGCGGGCGTCACGGTGCTGTTCGCCAGCTCGTTGTTCGAGGCCGCGTTGAAACCGCGAGCAAAATTCTCGCCTGATTCAGTAGCGCGGGCTTCGCCAGAGGACTGATAGGCAATCTTGCCACCGTCCTTGGCTGCGTTGTCGAACAGCGTCTTGTTGCGCTCGTAGGCACGTGCGCCAATGCCCTGATGTTGGTCAGCCCCCTGACCGGTGAGCATACCGTAGCCATTCTCCACATTTGCGGCGGTGATGGCTTTGAGATTCTTCATGAATTCGGACTTGATGGCATCAGACTTAAAACCGTTATCCGCTTCGGCGGCTTCGGCCATCTTCATAAGCAATGCGTCGTATTTGTAGCTGGACAGGCCGCGTGAACCGTGGCGAGCCATCGACTCGGTGTATACCGTTTCATAGCCTTCCGGCGCCTGTCTATAGCTGGCAGTGGTCGCTTCGCTAGGTGCCACATATGGCTGCTTGCTGCTGTAATACTGACCATCGGCCTCCAAAGCCATGGCGTGCGGAACGGTCAGGATGCCACCGGCCAGCAATGTGGCGGCAGCAACCACGCCCGCGATGGAGCCCTTAAGGCCCTGCTGCATATGGTGTGTGTTCATGCAGCATTTTCTATCAGCCGCAAGCAAACAAGACACACGATGGCAAGGTTACGAGTCTGAACTTTTGCTATGCGTTGTATGAACAATGCGCGACGCCCCGCCGTAAGATGACGGAATGCCGCGCATTGTCAATACAGGCTGTATCAGACGATTGCCTGTCAGTGAATATCGTCGGGAATGTCGATATCGGTTTTCTGGACTTCTTCGACGTTCACGTCCTTGAAGGTCACGATGCGCACGGACTTGACGAAACGGCTGGAACGGTAGACATCCCATACCCATGCGTCAGTCAGCTGCACATCGAAATACACGTCCTGACCAGCGGAACGCACGTTGAAATCGACCTTATTCGCCAAGTAGAAGCGACGCTCAGTCTCCACCACATAGGTGAACAGCTTGATGACGTCACGGTATTCCCTATACAGCGCGAGTTCGGCGTCGGTTTCGTAATTGTCGAGATCCTCGGCACTCATGCTTGTTTACTCACTCACTTTCCGTATCGCGTTTGCGGCCGCGGCCCAGCGTACGCCACCATGCTTCCTTTGAGGGCTTGCGTTCTGCCTGACCGTACGGCCAGTTGCTTTCCTCTTCGAGACTGTGGCGCGTGTTCTTCTGCGTATCGTCGTGATGCTCGGCCTGTGGCTCGACTGGCTGTGCGGCCGCCGGCGTCTGGGCCTGGGACTGCACGTCACTCGTCGTGGCGGCGGCTGCCTCACCACGCTGTGCCGGCTCGGGTTCCGGCTTGTTCTGCTGGATGGCGATGGAATGCTCGCGCGCGGACAGCGCTTCCTTGACACCCGGGTTGTCCTCAATCAAGTGCATGCCAAAAGCGTCAAGCGAACGAATCGGATCGTACTCGTCAGCCAACGTGTCCATGACGATAAGGTCCTGGTATTTGTTGTTTTCGGCATCCCACAACGCGTCGCGCGAGGTGCCGGACGGCACGAAGCCGAGCGACTGGTAGACCGAAATCGAGCGGCTGTTCTTTTCCGGCACGCTCACCCAGATGCGGTGCATGCCCAGGCCGGCCGGTTCGGGCGCGAAACCGTAGGTCATCACACGCGGCATGGCGTCACGGGAGTAGCCGCGGCCACGGTATTCACGGCCCAAGATGATCTGGATGCGGGCGGACTTGGACCAGCCGTCGATGTCGATAAGGAAAATCATGCCGATGACATTATCGGTGCTGGCCGCATCGAGCTGACCGTCATCATCATGGTCGGCGTCAGTCAATACGGCCCATGCGATGGTGCGGCGGGATTCCGGATCACCCACACCGGATTCGGCGGGTGCCTGACCGGCTTCCCAAGCCTGGGAGCGGCGGACCCACGTATGTACGATGGCGCGTTCGGTGACCGCATCCTTACCTGTGATCTTGGATGCGCCATGGAAGGCATCAAGTTCATCCAAACGAGGCAGGTCCTCGACGGTGGCGGGGCGCAGGTGCACCATTTCGCCACGGATTGGCGGAATGACGATGCTCTGTGGCAGATCGCGCTTCAGTTGCGCTTCGGTAGCCATGCTCAGCGTCTCGTTGGTTGCGGTCATCGGTATACGTCCCCCGGTTCGGCTTGTTTCGGCTCACGGTCCAGTGCCGAACATATCTTACTCGACTGGGTGAACGCTGGAAATGCTCTGAGTCGACTTTCTTACAGAATCAATAAAGGCTCCCGCTGGCGGGAGCTGTCTAACGGATTTGAACTGGAGAATTTCCCTACAAATAAGTGCTCCCGCTGGCGGGAGCTGTCCGCGAAGCGGACTGAGGGTGGTCATCCGTACATGGCGACCACCCTCAGTGTCACTCCGTTCGACAGCTCCCGCCAGCGGGAGCCAGTGAATCTAATCAGCCCTTGATCTTGCCCATGACGACCTTGGTGACGGCCTTGGCGTCGGCCTGACCGCGCGTGGCCTTCATCACGGCACCGATGATTACACCCATCGGCTTCATGTTGCCGCTCTTGAGCTTCTCGACAACGTCCGGGTTGGCTTCGAACGCCGCGTCGACGGCCGCCTCGATGGCGCCGTTGTCTTCGACGATCTTGTAGTCGTGCTTCTTGACGACTTCATCCGGAGTGCCTTCGCCCTTAAGCACGCCTTCGACGGTCTGCTTGGCGAGCTTGTCGTTGAGCTTGCCGGAGGCGATGAGCTTCTCGACCTCGGCCACATCGGCCGGGGTGATCGGCAGCTCTTCGAGGCACACACCCTTGGCGTTGGCTTCGCGGGAAA
>ERZ824480.904-NODE-904-length-30599-cov-3.612264_pt1 | contig 30599 bp, 47 predicted proteins | sample MGYA00519861_ERZ824480 | MGnify/ENA primary metagenome ERZ824480 (study PRJEB31778, sample SAMEA3449152) | human gut metagenome | biome: human gut; feature: human-associated habitat; material: faeces | place: United Kingdom | collected 2010/2012 ... | reverse complement strand
TTGGGTAACAGGCAACGCTAGGGTAAAAGACAACGCTTGGGTAACAGGCAACGCTAGGGTAACAGGCGACGCTAGTTATACGACTATTAAGGGATTCGGCAGAGAATACCGAACAACTACATTTTTCAGATGTAAGGATGGCAAGGTCAGAGTGCGATGTGGATGCTTTTATGGAGATTTGAAAGAATTTAGAGCGATTGTTAAGGAAACTCACGGCGAAAGCAAGAAAGCAAAAGAATATCTGATGATTGCTGACTTAATGGAATTGCACTTTGAGGAGAACGAAAATGACAAATAAAGAAATAGAGCATCGCCTGGAAGAGTTAGACCGAAAAGAAAATAAAATCTTGTTTGAGGGAACTACACTAAGTCCAGACGACTATATCAGCCTTGCTAAAATCAAAGAAGAAAAGGCAGAGTTAAGAAAAGAATACAAGGAGAATCAAAATGTCTAAATTATCAAAAGAAGAAATTGGCAGGCGTGAAGGAATGGCATACGCCTATAAGCTGGTTAAGGAAAAAGGCATAGAAGCGTTAGAAGAAGATTTGCGAATGAGGAACATTTATAACATTCCTATTAGAGTTACAAAAGACGATTTGAAGAAAGTAGATGAAAGGCTAACAAGCTTTATCTTACTAGAATGCCTTGTGACTTTAAGAGATTACTTTGGATTTGGCAGACAAAGAGCTTTAAAATTCAAAGACTGCTTTGAGAAAAAATGCCAGCTAATCGCAGAAGATTGGACGAGCTGGGCAGACCAAGCCTGGATAGTCGCAACAGAGCTGGGAATAGAGTTCCCAAAGGATATACAGGCAGAATTTGAGAAAAGAAGTGGAGAGACGCGATGAAAACAGTACACTGTTTGTTCGAACAATCGGGAACATTTAAAAATGAATTTAAAAAGTTAGGCATAAATGCGTATGACTACGATGTGTTGAATGAGTTCGGCGAGACAGATTACCAAATTGACCTGTTTAAGGAAATTCGGGGGGGTATGACGGAAAGCCGAGCATATTCGATAAAATAGCAAAGGACGACTTAATATTAGCGTTCTTTCCTTGTACACGATTCGAAGCAAGAGTTCCTTTACTTTTCAGGGGTGAGGCATTTCAGCAGAAAAAGTGGAGCATAAGGCAAAAGATGGAATATTCAATACAATTACACGAAGAATTGAATGAGCTTTATGTATTAATTTCGAAATTAGTATGTATAGCCGAAAAAAGAAAGCTAAAGCTAATTATTGAAAATCCGTACACACAGCCACATTACTTAACTACGTATTGGAGCTTGAAGCCTTCACTAATTGACAAGGACAGAACACAGGATGGCGACTATTATAAAAAGCCTACCCAGTACTGGTTTATTAATTGCGAACCAAAAAACAATTTTATTTTCGAGCCGATTGAATACGTTGAAAAAAAGACAATCGGAAAAGTAAGAGGAACAGACACGACCACTAGAAAAACAGAAAGGTCAATGATGCATCCGCAGTATGCACGAAGATTTATCAAGCAGTATATATTGGAGGAAAAAGAATGAATTACGATTTATTTTTGCAAAATGATTATGTTGGAACATATACATCGAAAGGAATAGCTTACAAGTTGGATAGGTCGCCTAGTTGCGTCACCAAAGCAGCACTGCACGATTTGACGATTTGTGGAAAATACAAAGTCAAAAAATCAAATAAACCTGTAACGGAAGATGAACAGGACTTAAGATTTCAAAGAAAAAGTAAGCCTTTACCCCCCAAAAAAAAGGAAGAACGAAAGGAAATAATCAGAAGGCAAAGAAGATTAAAAATCATAGGAAGCGAACGCACAAGGAAAACATCCAGCGCAGGCAGAACCTACTGTTTGCCTGAATGGAAAGAGATTTAAGAGAAAGGAAAAAAGATGAATGAAGATATTAAAGCTCTGGAAGCGATTCTAAAGGAATTTTTAAAGCTTAGAGAAAAATACGAAAAGAAAGCAAAAAAGGAAAGGGACAAAGTAAACGACATATACGTTACTGTTAAGGGCGAAAAATGCTATACAGAAAAAGAACTGTACGGAATGTATGAAGCAGATTGCATTAATTCAGAACAGTACGAAAGGTACAGCAAAAAGCTGGAAGATAAGAAGAAAAGAGCAGGCGAAGTTGATACAAAGACTAAGAGCGAAAAGGTGATTCAGATTTTAGACAATTACATAAAAGACTTAAAAATCGAAATCGCAGAAGAAAAACAGCAAATTGACAATGATGTAAAACGTCAGGAACGTTTGGAAGAAGCGCAGGCAAAAGGACTATCTTACGCTGAATGGATTGAATCTGAGCAGAAACGTGAAAATGAAATATTAAACATAAAGGAGATAAAAGAATGTTAAATATTGAAAAATTTAAAAATGAATTAGTTAGATTAGGAGTTATCAACGTAGACAGGTTAGGATTTTATCAAAACGGCAATCTGACTGACTGTAATTATACTCATTGTAGTAATTGCAAAAAAGTACTTATGGAACAAGCTAATATTACCGAAGAAGAATTTTATAAAGAAAGCTGCAGAAAAAACATATTAAAATGGTTGCTTTCAGAATACAAAGAGCCAGAGATTGATTGGAGCAAGGTCAAGGTTGATACACCAATATTGGTTAGAAATAATGAAGATAAAGAATGGGTGAATAGATATTTTGCTAAATTTGTAGATGGAAAAGTTTATGCGTGGGTGAGTGGAGCTACATCTTGGACAGTGGATGATGAATATGATGTGACTTTTTGGAAATACGCAAAACTAGCAGAAAGTGAGGTGTTAAAATGACATTAGATGAATGTTTGAAGGCTTTAGATTATGAATTAAGTAGAGACTTAGAGGATAGTGAGAGAATACCTATATTACAAACAAGACTGTGGTTGACAGAGTTGAAGATATATAAAACAAATGAGTTTCCAAACACATTAAGTTTGGATAAGATGATTTCAAATTTAGGTGAAGCAGTAGATGAAGCAGATAATCAGTTATGTAAGTGGCTGAAAGAATTGAAAAATTATAGAGTAAGTTGTAGGTGATTTAATGAAAGGAGAGCTAAGGAATGAAAGAGCAGAAAGCGATAACACAGGAAGAAGCAATCAGACGATTAAAAGAAAGCAGATTTACTATTCAGCCATACAACTATATGAACCAAGCATTAGATATGGCAATCTCAGCCCTTGAAAAGCAGGAAAAAATTTCAAGAACAGTTCTTGAAGGAGAATATTTTTGTCCAAGATGTAAATGCTTAATGATTCATTCAGGCTACTGTAAAAATTGCGGACAAAATACATATTAGATTGGAGTGATTAATAAATGTTACACATATCAATTCCTGTATTTGTAGGAATAGGGATTGCAACCATATTTATTCATATATTTTTAATGATGAAAAACCTAGATTATTCCAATATGATAATACAGAAATCGTAGTTCTTCAAATGATGCTTATTGGAGATAACAAGGCAATTGTAGAATATGTTAACAAAAAGGATTTTGAAGAGGAGATGAAAGATGAAGATTGAAGATAATAGAGATAAAACACAGAGAAGTTTCAGTAATTTAATAGTTGGAGATATATTCACTAGTAGTACAGAATTTTATTATATGAAGACTGAAAAATCTTATAGTGAAAGTGGTAAGACAACTTGCGTAGGAAATGAATTTAATGCTGTGTGTCTTAATGAAGGCTATATAGGGACTAAAGTTCACTTTAGACCTGATGAGAAAGTTATATTGTTAGACGATGTAACATTAGTGTTAAATTAAGGAGGACGTAAATGAGATTAATTGACGCAGATGAACTAATAAAAGTGTTGCACGAATCATTAGATGGTGACGTTGAATTAATAAAAGACTATGAACTACTTGGAATTGATGATTTTATCAATGCACAACCAACAGCTTATGACGTGGATAAGGTCATAGAAGAAATAGAAGAATGGACAGCAAGAATAAATGTAAATATTGATAATAGCGGTAAAGCAGGACAAGTTGATGTTATAGGCTCAAATAAAGCAATTAAGATTGTGGAAGGTGGTGGAGTAAGTGGCGACAATTAACACATTAGCAATAGTCCTGGTACTTGGAATAGTATTCGTCTTGCGGGCGATATGCAAATTAAAGAAGAAGGATTAAAACTACACGAAGGGAGAAGAAAGCGTGGAAGAAATGACAGCAAAGGAATATCTAGCACAGGTTAAGCACATTAAAGACAGAATATCAATTATGCAGGAAGAATTAAAGACATTGAAAGAGCTATCTGTAAGTATGGGAGCTATGCAGCAGGGCGAAAAGGTAATAAGCTCAATATCAGGTGATAAGATGGCAGATACAATATGCTTAATTGATGAAAAGATGAATACATACGCTTCAACGATTAGAGAGTTTACGTTAACAAGGGCTAATGTAATCATATCAATTCAGAAAGTAAAGAATGCTGAATATGCAAAATTACTATATAAAAAGTACTGCAAGTTAGAGCATTGGGAACAGATAGCAATTGATATGGGATATAGCTATAGATATACTCTTAAGATGCACGGCAAGGCACTGGAAGAGTTTAGGGCGGTTAATGGAATGAAATAAAAAGAGGACACAAAAGGACATAGAAAGACACATCATTCTATGCTAAAATGGTAGAGTGAAGAGTAGAAAAGAAAAGATTTTTTTCTACTCTTTGTTAAAAGATTTTAAAACAATCAAAAGGTTATCTTTTTAGCAGGAAAAGTAGGAAAAGTGCAAGATAAAAAAGTAAACATATTAGGAACAGCATACATAATCAAGTATAATGTTCCAGAAGAACAAATGCCCGAAGATTCAGATGGCATTATGGATTATTCAATTAAAACGATTAAGATTGCAGAATTTGCGCAAGATAAAGATACAGTTGCAGATTTGCATATATATAGAAATCAGGTAGTAAGACACGAGATAGTACACGCATTTTTATACGAATCAGGATTATGGAATAACAGTAATGAATTTGAATGCTGGGCGCTGAATGAAGAAATGGTAGATTGGCTTGCAATTCAATTTCCGAAAATAATCGATGCATTTAGAGAAGCAGATTGTTTATAAAAAAGGTAACTATTCATTTTTTTGATATTTTTTGTTTTTTTTACCCTCCTTAAAGCGCTCATTATAAAAAAATGGGCGCTTTAAAAATGAAGGTTAAAGCAGAGGTCAAGCGATGGAATTAGAACAGATTAGCATAAACGAATTAAAAGCGTATCAGAACAACGCTAAGAAACATCCAAAAGAGCAAATCGAACAGATTAAACAGAGCATAGAAGCGTTTGGATTCAACGACCCAATAGCCGTTGACGAAAATAATATGATTATTGAGGGACACGGCAGGATGATTGCAGCTAAAGAATTAGGCATAGAACAGCTTCCGTGTATCAGGCTAAGCAATCTTACTGAGCAGCAGAAGAAAGCGTATATACTGGCACATAACAAGCTGACGATGAATAGTGACTTTGATTTGAATGTGCTTAATCAGGAATTGAAAGATATATTCGAGTTCGATATGGAAGATTTCGGGTTCGATATTCCAGATATGGACGAACTGGGCGACATTGACGATGGCTATTATGGCGACGAAAGAGAGCGTACGTATAGCGCTTACAATCTTGATGAATTTGATAATGCTAGAAGCACTGGTTTTTACCAGATGCCAATTATCAAGGCACAGAATGCTACACCCGACGAACTGATTTCTTTTAATTACATTCTAAGCAGTAAAAAAGAAGATTGTGGCGTACATTTCTATATTGACGATTACCAATTCGAAAGAATATGGAACAACCCACAGGAATACATAGAGAAATTGAAAAAATATCAATGTGTATTCACGCCTGATTTTAGCCTTTATATGGATATGCCAATGAGTATGAAGATTTGGAACGTTTACCGCTCTAAATTAATCGGGCAGATGATGCAGGATGCAGGAATAACGGTAATTCCGACATTACAATGGGCGGAAAAAGAAACATTTGCTTTTTGCTTTGATGGAATAGAGCAGGGCGGAACTGTTACAGTCTCAACTATTGGCGTTAAGAAAGAAGAATCAGCAACAAAAGTATGGTTCGACGGAATGGACGAAGCAATAAAAAGAATTAAGCCTAGTCAAGTCCTTGTATATGGCGGAGACATAGGCTATAATTTTCCTAAGAATGTAAATGTTAAATTCTATGATAACAAAGCGTTTAAACGTAAGGAGTAACAGCAATGGGCGGACGAGGAGCAAACAGTGGGAAAAGTAAAGAATATCTTAGGTTTGGAGAAGCACCAAAGAATGGAAAAAGCATTAATTGGCTAACATTATCAAAGGAAGATGCAGATACAATTGCTTTTGAAATACAGGCAGGTGGCGAAAATCTAAGTAATATGCTACGTCCAGAACATTATGAAAAAGGTGTTTCAGTATTTGAAATAGATGCAAACGGATTGCCAAGGCTAGATAATTTGCAATTAGCAAGCACGTTGAGCGTTTTGCTAGAAAACGGAAGCAAAGCGTATAACGTTAAAGGCAAAGAGATAGCAAAGGGTAATGATGGCGAACCCTTAATAGGTTCAACCAAAAACGAAGCGTTAAAGCAGATACGAAAAACTGAATATGTTAACCACATCATTAACACATTAAAAAAGAATTATGTTAACGTTTCAGGAAAAAGAAACGATGATAAAGGAACAATTAATACTTTTTGGAATGAAGCAGGTGAAGAGGTAGTTACTTACAAAGGGCTTACGTTTAAAAATCCTAGAAAGGGATTTAATACTAATCTAGGATATTCAGGGACAAATAAACACGTTAGTATTAGAAAGCAATATTTCACAGAAAAAGAAATTTCTTTAAAAGATTATGTTAAAAGCAAGAAAATAAAAACAAGTAAATACACATCTAAAAAAGGTAAAAATATGATTTCTTATACAGAGAACGGTAAGACAGTATCATACACAGAAGAACAGTTCAATAATAAAAAAATAACAGATTACGTAGAAGAATGGCGATAGAAAGTGAGGATAACAAAATGGCAAAAGGAAAGAAATACGCAGAACCAGAAGGATACTTCCCTAAGGATTTAAGAAAAAAATACAGCTTAGGCGAATATGCAAAGGATAAGGCGAAAGCGTCAGGAACAAAGAAGAAAAAGACAGCAAAATAATTTTTTAAAGCAAGGTGTAAAAAGCATCTTGCTTTTTTTATGCGAAAAAAATAGAAAGGAAATACAGCAATGGGCGGACGAGGAGCAAACAGCGGAGACTTAGGCGGTGGAAATGCTAGCAGTTTGAACAGCGAAAAGGCTGGCGACATTTGGAACTACCGACATAACGAAAACAATGAACAGTTTGTTGACAATATCAATCAGACTGTTAGAGAAATGGCGGAATCCTATGACGGATTAATGAATACAATCAATGACATATATATGGCAAAAGTAAAAGATAATCCGACAGTTATGGCGTTCTGGGACATCGACCACGGCGAATTAGGAATAAATACAAGATATGGGAACATTGAGAAGATGGCGAGTGCTTACGATGATTGCGTTAAGAAAGGCTATCACCCAGGCAGGGGCAACAAGACAGCAGAGCAGGCGGTAATAGCTCACGAATTAGGGCATTCACTAACCAGCGTTGCAATGCAGAAGTTAAAGAGTAAAGATTTTGATGATGTTTCTAAGAAAATTATGAAAGAAGCACAGAACATACTCAACAAGGGATTAAAGAAAAAGAAATACCCAGGCACAAGGAAAATCGCAACTAAGATTTCAGAGTATGCGACTAGCAGTAACGCTGAATGCATAGCAGAAGCAACAGCCGATGTATACTGTAACGGCTCAAAAGCAAAGGCAGAAAGTAAAGCAGTAGTGCAAGCGCTGAAAGGATTTATGAAATAAAGAAATTAATTAGAAAGGTAGGTGATGGCAATTGAAGAAAAGCAGCTTTAGCAATATGACAGCGGAAGAACGCGCAGAGATGGGAAGAAAAGGCGGTATCAACTCGGGAATCAGCAGACGTAAAAAAGCTGCAATGAAAGAAACGCTTGAATTGCTTCTTGAATTGCCATTGCACAGCGACGGAACAGTTACAGCCGAAGATGTAAAAAGCTTTGCAGACTTGAAAGGAAAAAACATAGACATCCAGACAGCTATATTGGTAGCTCAAATACAGAAAGCTCTTAGAGGTTCAGTCGCAAGTGCTGAATTTTTGAGAGATACGGCAGGAGAGCGACCAGAAGATATTATTAACCTTAATGCAGGCGAAGAAGATACAAGCTTGAATATTAACATAAGCTATGGAACTAATCCAAAAGAAGGTGATTAGCGGATGGATATTAATGTAGAGCTTAATCCTGATTTCGCCGTGGTCAACCGAAGTAAAAAAAGATATGTAATTATGAAAGGTTCGGCAGGTTCGGGTAAATCAGTAGATACCGCTATGAATTACATATTAAGGCTAATGAAAGACCCAGGCAGAAATCTGCTATGCGTCAGAAAATCAGATATTACCAACAGAGATAGCACCTTTGCAGAATTGCAGAGCGCTATTTTTCGTATGTTTGGCGATAAATGGGAAAGATATTGGAGCATTAAGCAAAACCCTTTAATGCTTGAATTTAAGGGTAACGGTAATCAAATAATCTTTCGTGGAGTTAATGACGACAAGCAGAGAGAAAAGTTAAAATCTATCACATTTAAAAGAGGAAAGCTAACAGATGTATGGATTGAAGAAGCGACAGAAATCACTCAAAACGATTTTGAAATCATTGACGACAGATTAAGAGGTGAATTACCCGAAGGGCAATTCTACCAAATTAAAATGACTTTCAACCCAGTAAGTGCTACTCACTGGATAAAAAGAGTGTTCTTTGATTTGCCTGATGCGAATACGCTAACGCATTCTAGTAATTACTTAAAAAACAGATTCATTGATGAAGCATACAAGGCTAGAATGGAACGTCGAAAAAAAGTTGACCCAGAGGGCTATAGAATCTATGGGTTAGGCGAATGGGGAGAAGTCGGTGGATTAATTCTAAGTAACTACGTTGTTGAAGAGTTCGACACAAATCCAGAACGATTCGACTATATGGTTAATGCGCAAGACTTTGGCTATAACCACGCCAATGCCCTATTAAACGTAGGATTCAAAGATGGTGAGATGTACGTATGTAAAGAGCTATACGTATACGAAAAAGATAGGCGAAATTATACAGATGGCAGAACAGATGGCATTCGATAAGAGATTAGCGATGTACTGCGACAGCGCCGAGCCTGACAGGATAAAAATGTGGCAGAAAGCAGGCTATAAGAGAGCAAGGGGCGTTGTTAAAGGTTCAGGAAGCGTAAACGCACAGATTGATTACTTGAAGCAAATCCCAAAGATACATATACATCATAGTTGTATAAACACATATAAGGAAATCAGTCAATGGAAATGGCAACTTGACCCGAAAACAGGGCTATATCTTGACGTACCAGTTAACTTTTTCGATGATGCGATGGCAGCGTTGAGATATTCAATTGAAGAAATTAGAAGAAACAGCCACTTGAAAGCTAAGAAGCGACCAAGGGGTTTTTAATTTAGTAGAAAGAGGTAAGAAATGGCAATATATATAGATGTTGGAACCGTCCCAGACGTTAACCATATCAGTTCTAGCGTATTTAGATATTTGATACGTAGACACAAAGCACAGATTGGAAAGTTCCAAAAGAACTATGACTACTATTTAGGCAAGCACAACATTTTTAAGCCGTCAGAGGACGACGAGGACAAAGTAAAAGTGTGCGCCAATTACGCGAAGTATGTAGTTGATATTTCAACAGGCTACTACCTGGGAGAACCAGTCAAATACAACAGCGAAAAGAATGACGATAAGCAGAAAAAAGAAGTACTTAATGCAGGTGTACAGGCATCAATCAAGAATGGAGCTGTCAGACAGTACGATTGGGAGCAGTCGAAGCAGATAGATATATCTAGAGCTATAGAAGTATATGAAAATCAGACTATATCTGAATGCGATGCAAAGATAGCTAAGTATATTGGAATATTTGGAGAAGCTTATGAGTTAGAATATGCAAACAGTAAAGAACATCCAGAGCCAAGAACAACAGTAATCGACCCTAGAAATTGCATTATGGTTAGGGATAATACAGTCGAACATAATAAAATCTTTGCAATTGTATATGAAGAGCAGGAAGACTTGAACGACGTTAAATATTACGACGTTACAGTATATACAGCGTTTAATTCTAAGCGCTACCGCTCAACTAACTTAGAAGATTTTGAATTTCACGAAATATTAGACAGCGAACAGGAACATTACTTTGGGGAAGTACCAGTCGTTGAATATCAGAACAACGATGAAAGACAAGGCGACTTTGAGCAGGTAATACCGTTAATTGATGGACTTAATGAGCTATTGAGCGACAGAATTACAGACAAGAAGAAATTCATAAACAGCTTAATGGCGCTGTTCGGAATTACGATTGACGATGACGACCTAAAAATCGTTAAGGATGAAAGATTTTTAGATGGAATACCAGTTGATGCAAGAATTGAATACATACAGAAAGTATTCGATGAAGGCAGTATGTCGGTACTTTGCAACGATATTATAAGGGAAATCCATAAGATGACCTTAACAGTCGATATGACTGATGAAAACTTTGCAGGTAATAGTTCAGGACAAGCGCTAATGCTTAAATTAATGACTATGAACATTCTTGTTAAGTCCAAGATGCGCAGTTTTGAAAAAGGACTTAAAAAGAGATTCGAAATGTACAACCATTGGCTATGCGTTCAGGGAGAAATGAATCCAATTGATAAGAAAGAGCTGGATATTGTATTTACCATAGCGATGCCGATTGATAGAACAGCAATAGTAAATATGGTAGTGAGCTTACAAGGAATCGTCGACAACAAAACATTATTAAATCAGCTATGGTTCGTTAAGGATGTAGACGAAGTGCTAACAAACCTTAAAGAGCAGAAGCAGGAAGCACAGCAAGAGTATTTAGACAGCTTTGGAATGCAAAAAGCATTAGTCGAAAACGATGATGATAATGTTGATAACCCTGACGAAAAAGACAAAAAAGAGGATGAAGAGTAATAAATGGCTAATTCATATTGGGAGAAGAGAAGCATCGATGTTGAAAAGCTGATTCAAGAAAAGAACGACCGAACAGTAATAAGGGTTAATGAATATTTTGAATCAGTAATGAAAGAATTAAATGAGCAAATTCGAAAGATATTTAATACATATCTAACAGATAGCGGAATGTCTATCCAAGAAGCACTAAAAATACTCAACACCAAACAAACAAGGGATGCTTACAACACCTTGAAAAGAATATATGAAAGAACCGACGACCCCGACTTAAAGCAAGAAATCCTGAACAGATTGAATGCCCCAGCTTATGCAAGCAGGATAGCAAGAATTGAAGCATTAAGAAATTTGATATTCTGCGAAGCGCAGAGCGTTGGATGGTATACAGAAAAAATGCTACAGCCAAGAATGATAGACGCGTACAGTACATCATTCTACCAAACGCATTATACCATCCAAAAAGGGACAGGCTTAGCATATGACTTTAATAAGTTAAGCAATCCAGCTGTTAAAGCTGCAATCGCAACCGATTGGAAAGGCTCTAACTACTCAAAAAGAATATGGAAGAATACGGACAAGTTAGCGAATGATTTAGAGGAAATCTTAACAAGAGGATTATTAAGTGGAATATCGGGCAAAAAGATGGCAACTGAACTCAATAAGAGAATGCAGTCAGGAAGATATGAAGCTGATAGACTTATCCGAACAGAAGTTAACTATGTTGCAGGGCAGGCAAGATTAAAAGCTTATGAAGATACAGGAGCGAAAAAGTACATTTACATCGCTACGCTCGACCTTAGAACGTCGGCTGTATGCCGCAAGCTGGATAAGACTATCCACTTAGTCAAAGATGCAGAGGTTGGCGTTAACTTTCCGCCAATGCATCCGAACTGTCGAAGCGTTGACAGCGCATATATTGACGGCAGGGATTATTCAAAATTACAAAGAAGAGCAAGGAATCCGATTACAGGCGAAACTGAACTTGTACCAGCTAATATGACGTACAGAGAATGGTATAAGAAGTACGTTGAAAGCGATGCAAGGGCAAGAGCTAACGAAAAAGCGATAAAAAAGGGCATAAAACGACCTTACAGAATGTCGGATGAAGAATTAAAGAAAGCAATTAAGCAGTTATCTCATTGATAGCTGCTTTTTATATGCCAAGGAAAAGGCGTTAAAACCAGACGGACTAACTACAAGGCAAGTACTTGTAGGGAGCATAAACAAATTAATGACTACAAGGCAAGTACTTGTAGGGATAAGGAGCAATCAGAAATGAGAAGAAAAGAAAGTAAACGTTTACCAATGAAGTTACAGTTTTTCGCTGAACCACCAGCACCAGAACCAGACCCACAGCCAACAGAAATTAGCTTAGATGATGTTTTTTCAAAGTTTAGCGTTGATGATATTCTGGCACGTTCGGAAGTGGAAAGGGCTATCCAGAGCCGTGTCGATAGCACAGTTACAAAAGCATTGAACACAGCAAGAGCTAAATGGGACAAAGAACAGCTTGAGAACTTAGATGAATCTAAGCGATTAGAGAAGATGAATGAAGAGCAGAGAGCTAAATATCAGCTAGATAAAGATAAAAAAGCTTTTGAAGCTGAAAAGAAGCAGTTCGAACACGAGCAATTAGTGGTTTCAACAGGAAAAGAACTCTTGAACAGAGGGCTTGATGCTGATTTTGCTAAATATTTAGTTGGTTCAGACGCAGAAAGCACACAGGCAAGAATTGACAGCTTTGAGCAGTTGTTTAATTCAGCAGTTACAAAAGCAACAAATACAAAAATGAAAGGAAATCCGCCAAAAGACCCAGAGAAAAAAAGCGCGTTAACAATGGATGCCATCAAGGAAATGACACCAGCAGAAATCAACGCAAGATGGGACGAAGTGCAGGATGTACTTTCAGGAAAATAATTTTAAAAAGGAGATTAAGAAATGGCAGTAAAAAATTTTATTCCTCAGATATGGAGCGCTAGATTATTAGAACATTTAGACAAGGCTCACGTATATGGAAATCTTGTAAACAGAGATTATGAAGGAGAGATTAGAAACTATGGCGATACAGTCAAGATTAACCAGATTGGCGACATCGATATTAAGGACTACGCAAAGGGAGCTATCGAAGACCCTGATTCATTAGATGGAACACAGCAGTTATTGACTATCGACCAGGCTAAGTATTTCAATTTTTCAATTGAAGATGTTGACAACGCCCAGACTAATCCGAAGTTAATGAATGATGCAATGCAGAGAGCTGCATACGGAATGAACGATGTAACAGATTCATTCATCGCAAATCTTATGGCAGTAAATGCAGGAAATAAGATTGGTGATGATACTACTCCAATCGTTCCAACTAAGGAAGATGCTTATGATTACTTAGTTGATATGGCAACAGCATTAACAGAAGCAAACGTTCCACTTACAGGAAGATGGGTAGTAATTCCTGCGTGGTATCACGCATTATTGCTTAAGGATGATAACTTTATTAAAGGTGGAACAGATTACAACAAGGCTATCATTGAAGGCGGAATGATTGGAACGGCTGCAGGATTTACAGTTTACATTTCAAATAATGTTCCTAATACAGCAGGCGCTAAATATAAGATTCTTGCTGGCGTTAATATGGCAACATCATTCGCCGAACAGCTTGTTAAGGTTGAAGCATATCGCCCTGAAAAGAGCTTTGCTGATGCAGTTAAGGGCTTAAATGTATATGGTTCAAAGGTTCTTCAGAAGAATGCCTTAGCTTGTATGACAGTTAACAAGAAGTAAGAGAGGTGACTATATATGTTGGTTACAATTCTCAACAAGCAGACAGGCTATTCTACCGAATGCAGTAACGATGATGTTATCAAGATTTGCAAGGCTGATGTTGATAACTACGAAGTCAAGGAAGTCAAGGTAAGAAAGCCTAAGAGAGAAACAAAGTAATTGAAAGGATAGAATATGGAAACATTAGACAGACTGAAAGCTAAATTAGGGCTTGATGTAATTGATACGACAACAGAAACATTGCTAAAGGAATATTTAGATGAAGCGTCTACGGCTATTAAGAACTATCTTGATTTAGATTTTGAAAGTGTTCTTGATAGCCGTTTTGTTTCCAGCCAAATATCCTTAGCATTCACATATTACAACAGAGATATGGCTAAGAATATAAAGTCTGAAAGCTATTCAGAGGGTGTAGTCAGTCAGAGCGTAACATACGTGTCAACTAACGACTACGACGTTAAGGAAGAACAGATTTTAAATAAATTAGCCAGATACAGGAGAGTGCATGCAAAGAGACGATAGATTTAATTTTTCAAGAAGAAAAATAACAGCGAACATCAAAGAAACAAATGTATTTTCCTATGGATTTAAAACAGACAGATATGGCAATCAGGAATACAGCTATCCTGTTGAGCCGTCTGGAAGTATCAATGTAATGTGGTCGCCAATATCTAGCGAAGTTGAGATTGCAGAATACGGCGAAAGAATTAATGAGATGATGCAGGCTTGCGTTTTTTCGGATGAAGAACTGAAAGAAAAAGACAGAGTTGAAATTAATTCTAAGATGTACAACATCGTAGCAATCAAGCAATATCCAAGCTATAGGCTTGTTTTGGCTGAAAGGGTGAGATAGATGGGAATAAGCATCAAAGGGCTGTCAGAGTTGCAAGATAAGCTCTCAAACAACATCGAAAAGCTCAATCAGAATATGGAAGATACAGTAGGAAGGTTGGCGCAGCAAATAGCTGACGATGCCAAAGACCTAGCGCCAGTTGATACAGGGCATTTGAGAGAAAATATTTTTTCGAGAGTGACTAAAGATGGCGACATAATAGCAGGCGAAGCGTATTCGAATGTTGAATATGCATCTTATGTTGAATTTGGAACAGGTAAAGTTGGCGAATCGGCAGGGTTGCAGAGAGAAGGCATAGATTTACATTACAGGCAAACGCCCTGGAGGTATCAAGATGAAGAAGGCAATTGGCATTATACAGAAGGTATGAAACCTCAGCCTTTTTTTTATCCAGCAATGAAGCAGAACGAAGATGAAATCAAAGAGAAGCTTAAAACAACAGCAGTATTGGAGATGAAGTAATATGGTCGATGCGAGAAAGCAAATAAAAGAATTATTGGAAGAAATAGAAATCAACGGGATGAAAGTATCAATGAATTTTCCGAAAGAAATTGATTCAGTTCCATTGATTACTTTTTTTGAAATTAATAACAGCAATACTGATACGAAGTTCAGAGATTCAATATCGTATCAGATTGACGTGTGGGCGGACACGTTCGAAACAGTAATAGATATGGCAATGGAAGCATCAAAAAAACTTGAAAATTTAGGGCTGAAAAGGGACTATGTTAGCCCCGACAGCGACAGTATAGATGCGTCTGGACTATATCGAAAGACTTTGAGATACAGCCGACACGTAGACATCAGAACAAACAGATTAATTGATTAGAAAGCGAGGTTGTGAAAAATGGCAAATACCAAAACAACTAGCACACAAAGTAACGAAAGTGAGGTTAAAGTAATGGCAGCAGCAGAAGGAACAAAACAGGGATTAGCCAGCATTGGTATTGAAGTAAAGGTTAATTCAGTAGCTATGAATTACGTTACAGATATTGGCGATATTGGCGGAAGTCCATCTGAATTAGATGCAACTACATTCAAAGATAAAATCAAGGTAACAGTACCGGGCGTTAAGGATATTAAAGCGTGGGAAGCTACTTATTTGTTTGATAATAGTAGCGCAACTAGCGACTATAGGAAACTTAAAGTGTTAGAAGATGCAGGAAACATCGTTCCGTTAGAGGTTGCTTTACCAGACGGAACAACATTCTCAACTAAAGGCTACGTATCAACAGTAGTTAGCGGAGCTAAAGTTGACGAATTAATCAGTGCTAAATTAACAGTATCTTTACAGGAAGATTGGAAAGTAACAAATCCAGCATAGTTAGTTATTATTTGATGGGGCTAAACGCCCCATCTTTTTGTTAAGAAAGGATTAAAAAATGAAAACATTAGAATTAAAGCTTAAAGATGGAGAAGAAGAAGTAAAAGTACATTTAAGACTTACTTGCGGAGGTCAGCGCAAATTAAAAGAGAAATACGAAGAAGATACATTAACAACATTGTTAGGTGGATTCAATGAGATAGATAAGACTATTGATATTTTCGATACAGCATTAAATTACAAGAATAATGATAACACTATCAAATCAGGAGAAGAGCTTTACGATTTGATGGTGGATAACGATTACTGCGGAATTGAAGCTTTTGCAAAAGTAGTAACAGATATAGCCGTAGCATCAGGAATCATTAAGAAAGAACAGGCAAACTCTGTATTAAAGAGCGTTGAAGATACATACGATTCAGTATTTAACGACTTAGAAAACGTTATCGAAAAAGCAGAAAAAAAAGATACACCCACAGAAAACTAGCAGAAAATCGTTAGAAGATTTGATTTTCGAAGGTAGAGTTGCAGGAATCGAATTTAATGATATATGGGATTGGACGTGGGGCGAAGTATTAGAGTTCATCAGAGTTGTTCAGGAAAGAAAACGCAGAGAGAATCAGGATAAGGCATACATAGCCTTTAAGGAAGCAGATTTAATTTCTGGCTGGATTTTTGAAAAGAAAGAAACGAGCGTTGTTGAAGCGTTCCCAACGTTCTGGACTAGCGAAGAAAGAGAAGAGATTTTAAAGCAAGCTAAAATTGAAAAATATAAAAACATAATGTTCCGATATGCAAATAAAAGGTAGGAAGGAGGTAGGAAATGACAGTTGAAGAGATAAAGGTCAAGTTTAGTGTAGAGTTGAACAACCTAAAGAAGAATCTTGAATCGGCGAGAGGACAGTTAACCAAAGTATCAGATGCTTTCGGAGATTTGGATGGAGATATTGAAAGAGCTAAAAAATCGATGGATAAAAACGCCGAAAAAATAGCAAAAGCTTTGGAAAGTGAAAAAAAGAAATATCAAAGCACAACTAATGCAGCTCAAAAGTACGCTCAAAACATCCAGAAATTAGGCGTTAAATATGATTTGGTTAAGACTAAAGCAGAGAAGTACGCAAGCGAAATAAGCAATCAGGAAAGCAAAATTAATAAAATGCAGACGGCATATGAAAAGATGTCTAATGTAATGTCGTCAATGCAAATAAAAGGAAGCATTAACGAAGAATTGCAAAATTTAGAGAGCGTTTTAGGAAAAAATAAAACAAAGGCTCTGCAACTTGAAACAGAAATGAATAAGCTTTCAAATTCAAATTATGAAATAGGCGAAGTTGACGGCGAATTTATGAGCTATGAACAGATGGCGGAAGCTCTTAACAAGGTAGATTCAGAGAGTGAGCAGGCTTACAACAGACTTAACCAGCTGAAAGCTGGAATTAATGGCGTAGATGAAGAATTGCTTGATTTAGGCAACAGACAAGGACTTGAAAAACTAAACAACCAGATTACACAACAGAAAGGAAAGCTTACAAGTCTAAAAGCAAGCTATCAACAGACCCAGAACAGCTTAAATGCTTTATCTAACAGGCAAGAGCAGGCGACAGCTAAATTAGGACAGTCTAAGCAGTCAATGGCAAGCGCTAAAGAGAGAATAATGCAGTTAAGGCAGTCGTTAGGCTCTTTAAGCTCAACGACAAAAGGGGCATTTATGGCGAATGTGTCCGCAAAGCTTAAAGCTGTTGGCAATGCTGCATCAAGCTTGATTCATAGGTTTCAAAATGGCGTGTCGTCAATTTTCAAGTTTGGCAAGGGATTGTTGAATGTAGGCAAGCAGGCAGTAGGAATAATAGGCAGATTTACTTTGCTAGGTAAGGCTGTTGGAAGTGTTAGGAATAAAATATCTGGATTTGCTTCCAATGCATCGCAGAACCTAAGAATGATTAAAAGCATAGTAATGTCGATGCTTTTAATGAAGCTATTTACCATTTTTTCGGAAGGAATGGGCAACCTTGCGAAGCAGAGTAGTGGATTTAATAGCTCAATCTCTAAGATATACAGTTCACTATCATATTTAAAGAATAGTATCGTATCAGCGTTTTCGCCGTTAGTAAGTTATGTTCAACCTATGGTAAGTAGCGTCATTAATACGATAGCAGATGCTTTTAACAAATTAGGTGAGCTTATAGCAGGCTTAACAGGGCAAAAGACTTATACAAAGGCTGTATATCAACAAAAAGACTATGCAGCAAGCTTAGATGATACGGCAAATTCTACCAGCAACGCAAATAAGGAAGCTGAGAAGTACAAAAAGACTATAGCTGGCTTTGACGAAATTACAAAGTTGGATGATAATACATCATCTTCCAATAGCGGTAGCGGTTCGTCAAGTAGCGGAAATTCTGATGCTGGAGCGTGGACTACCTCAAAGGTCAATGTATCTAGTAGCTTACTTAATTCTATCAAGGATGGCGATTGGACTAGTGTAGGCAAAGCACTAGGAAACAAAATCAATCAGGCATTAGGCAGTATTGACTGGGACAAAATTCAGAAGAAAGTAAACAATATAGCTAAAAATATAGCTGATTTTTTGAATGGAGCTATAAAAGCGACTGATTGGAATTTAGTAGGAACAACAATCGGACAGGCAGTAAATACTATCTTAGGATTTTTTAATACGTTTGCGACTACTTATGATTGGAGTAAATTCGGAAAAGCAATAGCACAAAGTCTTAATGGAGCGTTGAAAGCTATAAATTGGAAACTGGCAGGCGAGACATTAGGGAACAGCTTGACAGGCGTATTCGATACGCTCTATGAAGTAGTTACTAATTTTGATTGGAAAAAGTTAGGCAGTAGCTTAGCAGATGCAGTCAATGGATGCGTTGATAAGCTTGACTTAGCCAAGGGAACTGCTGCAATTGGCGAAGCTGTAAAAGGATTGTGTAATGCAATTGCTGAATTTTTCGAAAAGACAGATTGGAAAGCAATCGGTAAAAAGGTAGTTAAGGCAGTGACTAGCGTTGATTGGTTAGGTATTGTTATTGCAGCATTAAAAGCTGTATTCGCAATAGCTGGGGCGTTCGTAGAGCTGATAGAAGGAATCATCGACGGCATTATTGACGGAGTTAGAACGACTGATTGGGTTAAGGTTGCAAAGGAAATTTGGAAAGCAATCGTAACAGCAGTCAAGGGAATCGGTGGATTAATTCTTGAAGTCTCTCTTTATTTAGGAACAAAGGCTAAAGATTTGTGGGACGGCATCAAATCAGGTTGGAATGCAATCAAGGACAAGGCTCTGGAAGCGGAAGCAAAGCTGAAATCTAAGATTGAAACTACACGAGACCAAATCAGAGCTAAATGGAAAGAAGTATCAGCAGATTGGAGCGACAAGGTTAACGATTTAAGATTGAGTGCAAAACAAAAAGCTAGTGATATTAGAACGTGGTGGAACAACAAAACCGCTGGATGGAGAGATAAGGCTAACAGCTTAAAGTTGAACGCAAAGCAGAAAGTTAACGATATTAACAAGTGGTGGAAAGATAGAGCAGCAAAATGGAAAAATAAAGAAGTATCTTTCAAAATCAAGGCTGAAAATAAGATTGAAGAAATCAAAAAAGATTTTAAAAAAGCCATTAATACAGTTATTGATTGGCTGAATAAGTACATTATTGATAATATCAATAAAATCTCAATTAAAATTCCTGCAATCAAAGTGGCAGGAAAAACTCTTTTTGGTGGCAAGACTTTTGGCTTTGATGTTAACCATATCAAGAGCTTTAAACTGGGTGGATTCCCTGACGGCGAAGATGGGCTATTTTATGCCAACCATAATGAAATGGTCGGAACTTTCAGCAATGGAAAAACAGCCGTAGCGAATAATGACCAGATTGTATCAGGTATTTCAGCAGGCGTATATTCTGCTGTAACTGCTGCGATGGGAAATAGCGGAAACGGCAATTCCCCAATTCTTAATGTATACGTTGGAGGAAAAGAAATAACAGATTACGTCGTAAAAGATGTTAACAATAGAACAATAGCAACAGGCAGATGCCCTATTCTTACATAAGAATGGGGCTTTTTTGTGAAAGGAAATGAAATGGCAGTAACATTAAAGATTAATACAGGAAGCAAGGCTTTCGACTTAGAGCCAGCCTTGAATGGAATTGAAGAATCGCAAGAAAAAATTTGGAGCAAAAATACAGGGCGTACAGCTTCAGGAAAAATGACAGGTGATATTGTAACTGACAAATTAAAATTGAAAATTAAATATCCAGTTCTCACAATTGAACAAAAAAATCTGCTTAACAAGGCTATATCGGACGCTTTTTTTACAGTTGAGTATCAAGGGTCAAAATATACAATGTATGCTAATTCGCCAACATATCCGTTGTATAGTATGGCTACAGGGCTTCCAAGATATGTAGGCGTTGCGGTTGATTTGATTGAACAGTAGAAAGGAAGAGATATGTATACAAATGTATCAACAGAATGTATTAATGCATTGAATGCAGATGGCAGGCGATTCGGAGCTAAGATAACTCTATCTGACAAGACAGAGATTACAGATGGATTCTATTCGATTGATATAACATCCAGTGCTAACGATAACACGGAAAAAATGCAGTTAGGAACAACAATAGCAACGCAGGTTACAGTTAATATGGAAGAGCCTACGAGCGTAATCTACAATAAAGAATTTTTGTTAAGTTTAGGAATTTATATCGATGATACAACTATCGAATATGTTCCAATGGGATATTTTAAGGCTCAAAAGCCTACTGTGCAGGCTGGAAAGATGACCTTTACGGCGTTAGACAGAATGGCAAGGCTGAATGGTAACTATTCATCGCTACTATCATATCCTTGCGATATAGCAGATGTTGTTAAGGAAATTCAGACTATGACGGGCGTTCCTATTGAGATTCCTGGGCATATGGTAATCAATAAAAGAGTTGAAAGCGACGATGGGACGACCATTAGATATTGTAATCCGTTTGAAGGCTACACATACAAAGAAGCTCTGGCAATCATAGCTAGTTACTACGGCAGATTTGTTACAGTTGACAGAACAGGAAAAGTCGTATTCAGAGACTATCGCAGTAGAGATTACCAAATCACAGCCGATAGGAGCTTAGAAGATATAAACGTATCTAATGAGATTTTTAACCTAGGCTATATTAAATGTACTGTCGATAACGATTTAGTATTAAAATCGGGCAATGGAGCTACAGGCGTTACAATTTCTTGCTTTATGCATACGCAAGATACGCTAGACAGCTTATATAATAGCCTTAAAGAATTGAGCTACTATCCTGCATCCGTATCGTTTTTGGGTGATTTTCGCTTAGATATTGGTGATATGGTAACAGTAATCACATTGGATGGTACAGGCATTATTCTTCCAATAATGGGAATGACTATTGAATTTGATGGCGGATTAACATCGAAAATATATTCGTATGGAGAAACAAGTGAAACAGCCGAACAGCAACAAAGCCCCACAGAAAAAGCAATCAGCCGATTATATCAGCAGTTGGCAGTTGTCGAAAATCTGATAGCAACTAAAAGCGTTACTGTAGGACAAGTTGGAACAACAAATCTGTTGGATGATAGCCTTACATTGATTAACGATGATTACACGATTGAAATAATAGAATAGGAGAAAAAGATGAAGATTAATAAAAAGATTGATAATGTATATCATATAGAGTTTGGTTCGGATGACGACAGAGCCAACGCAAGAATCTATAGATACGATACAGGACAGCTCATTAAATTCTATGATATTCCAGATGGCGTAGAGGTTCAATTCTCTAATGAACATTCTACCAACGGAACAATCAACAAGAGAATAACAGACAGTATGGTTCAGATTCCAGATTCTTTGCTTACTTCCAAAGACAACATCATAGCCTATATTAAATACATTGACAAAAACAGCGAAACAACAACAAAGTTGATTAAATTTGGACTTCTTGACAGAGCTAAGCCTGGCGACTATGTATCACCTGACGAAGAGCCTAGCTTTAGAAGCTTTGTAGAAGAACAGTTAAAAGCTGCAAAAGAAACAGTCGAAAAAAACAAGGATTATTTAAAAGAAACAATTGAAAACACTGAAAAATCCAAAGAATATATGGACACAACAGATTCTAATAGACGTACAGTAGAAGGACTGACAGAGAAAAACAAGGAATACGCTACACAGACTGAGAGCAATGCCGAATCTGCTAGCACATCAGCATCTAATGCTAGTGAATCAGCTTCCAACGCTTCACAGTCTGCATCTAATGCTAAAGGTTCAGCTGACAATGCTAGTGTATCAGCAAAAGAAGCGAAAGATGCAGCAGTCAAGGCAGGAACAAGCGAAAGCAATGCCAAGGAAGCAGAAAGCAACATCAATTCAGCAGTTACAGAATTTGAACAGACAAAGAGAGAGAGCCTTACAGAAATCGGCAATCTGACGACAAATTCAAAGAAAGAAATTAGCGACTTAACAGATGCAAAAAAGGCAGAATTAAACAAAATCAATGACGACATTACCCAAAACGCTGGTGAACTAAAGGAAGCTATAGCAACAGGTAGCACTGCAAAGAACAATCTTGATACTGCAATCAGTAATGCAAGCAAGACAAGAAGTGACCTGAATGCAGTCATCACTTCAGCACAGGATGCACAGTTATCTTTGCCGGGTGTTATTACACAGGCAACAACAGCACAGACAAACCTTCAGAATGCCACCGACAGTGCAAGCAATGCACTCAATCAGCTTACTGCTGAAAATGTTTCAGCTAAATCAAATCTTGATGCATTAAGAAGTGAAAACTTCAATTCACAGGAAATTATGTCAGGTGTCACAGACATCAGGGCATATCTTGGAATGATTGACATAGAAGACGTATTAGGCTTGCAAGTCGATTATAAGAACAAAACCTGCACAAGAATAGCAGGTGCAAAGAATCTGACAGCAGGTGCAGACTTTGACAAATTCAAAATGTTTGGTGGAAGAAAAAGATGTAATGTGTCTGATGGTGGAACAATCAATGCTTACTATGGTGATGAAGGCTACACAGAAGATGGTTCAAATGGTCAGGTCATGGTATATCAGCCTAAATTCTATTATCTTGTGTGTCCACTTGAATATGACAGACAGGAAACAGGCTATGGTTATCATTTAAGAAAAGCAAATTATTATGTTAGTGAAACACAAAGGGCAGGATTCAAACTTCATCCTGCATTCTATGACAAGAATGGAAATGAAGTTGATTATATCCTTATGTCAGCATATGAAGGATGTATTTATGACACATCTGTAAATGCTTATATGCTGAATGATGAACAGGTCATAGATGTTTCCACAGACAAGTTCAGTTCCGTTGCAGGTACAAGACCTGCTTTAGGTGCATCACAAAATTTAACAAGACCAAACATTGAACAGATAGCAAAGAACAGGGGTGAAGGTTGGCATTCACTTGGAATCAAAACAGCATCTATGGAACAGTTACTGATGATTGTTGAGATGGGAATGATGAACCTTCAGACTGCTATTGGTCAGGGTGTTGTCAATCTTCCTTGGACAACAAGTTCTGACACAATAAGTTCTTATGCAGGTGCAACAGGTTCAACTGCTTCACTTGGTAATGGAACAGGCAGAGCAACAAAAACAACCACATATGAAGGTGGAAAAGCAACAGACTATACAGTGGATGGGAAAACTTCTACTTGTTATCGCGGCGTTGAAAACTTTTGGGGTAACATTTGGAAATTTGTCTATGGTATAAACATTTGGGGAAATGGAAAGATGGCAGGTGGTATGCCTTATATCTGTTCAGACTTCAATTATGCTGAAGGAAAGAACACAGACAACTATGAAGGTGCAGGATTCACAGTCGCACAAAAAAAAGGACATATATCAGCAATGGGATATTCCACTAAGTATGATTGGTTGTTCATTGCATCTGAATGTCTTGGAAACAGTTCACTTCCTGTTGGTGATTACACTTGGCTTACACAGAACCTGAATGGATATAGGATTGCTCGGTTGGGCGGTAATTGGAATAGTGGTTCTAATGCGGGTGGTTTCTATTGGAATTTGGATAGCGGTGTTGGGAGTCGTAATCGTGATATCGGCAGTCGCTTGGTATATATACCAACAGTCACTGTTTAAAAGGAGAAAAAGATGAAAAATTACGGAATACAAAAAAGTGCAGTTGAGCCTTTAACAATAGAAATTACTCCAAACAAGGTATTTCTTTCAAAAAATATTGAATTGGTAACAACTGTCATAGACGAAAAAGAAATCCAAGAATATCAATTTGAATATATCGAATATGATAAAGATGAGTTTATACTGGCAATTTATGAAAAAAATAAAGATATTGAACGACAAACAACTGACACACAGCTTGCTTTATGCGATATTTATGAAATGCTTAATTAAACGAAAGGATTGATATTATGGAAAAAATATACGCAGAATTAATAAAAAAAGGAATTAAAACAATTGAAGAAGTTCCTGATAAATTGCGAGATGCAGTTGAAAAAATATTAAAGGAGAGCTTAGCGATGCCATAGTTGCATCTGCAAGCGAAGCAGAATAGAAAGGAGATTTGAGATGGCAAAATTTGATTTAAAAATTTTTGTGATGAAGACATTAACATCAATGAAAGAAGCAGGAGAGGACGAATACAAGGTTATGCAGTACGCATTGAAGTACTACGAAAAAAACGTGCTTACAGAAGAAGACCTTGCAGAAGTAGAAAGTTGGTTCGATACAGAAGAAGATGCAGAAGGTGAAGAGCCAATGGAAGAAACAGAATAAAATTAGTAAGTCAAAGAAGAGCGTCAATGCGCTCTTCTTTATTAATGAAAGAGAGGGCTTATGAATTTTACAGAGAGCATTATAGCGTTGCCTGACAGAGACGGAGAAGAAGGAAAATGTGGCTGTTTTTCTGCGCCTGAATCGGCGACTAAAGGATTTAAATTAACTATTCCTTCCATATTGGAAGTAGAACAATATTATACTTTTTCCGTATATGCCTTAGCGATGATATACAGTACAGTCGGAGAAGTTAAGATTGAGGGAATATCGCAAGAATTGGCAAAAGGCAAATGGACTAAGTTAGAAATCACATTCAGAGCTACAAAAAACGACCTTGTAATATTTTTCAACGGTAACATCCGAATCCTTAACGTATACAAGGCTCAACTTGAGAAAGGAAGAAAAGCAACTGACTACTCAGCGAAAATCAAAAGTATATCTGATTTGGTTGAAAATAATTCGATTAAAAATTGGTGCTACAATAACGATACGACTATTATTGACGGAGGAAAGATAGCGACAGGAACAGTAACAGCAAAGCAGATTGATGTATCTAAGCTCTTTGCTGAGAATATCAAAGCTACTGGAATTTTTGAGATTGATACAATTCATCATTCGCTAGATGTAAATGGCGATGATTTATATGAACGTTTCAAATTAATAAATAATGAACGTGGAATACGAATGGAAGCGTCGACATCTAATGAATTAGATACAGTTAATGAAGAAGAGGGAACGGTCGAAAGTTCTTTCATTCCTAATGCTGTATTGAATATGCAGAATGAGCAAGCGTCACTGTATGGAAAAAACGGAGCATCAATTAGTAGTGATTCGACGACCTTATCGATAGATGATGGAAAGATTAGCGTCACAGGCGCTAAATGGAATGAAATTATAGCTGACTATAGCAATTTTAGAAAATTCGGAGCAACAGATGAAGAAGGAATTGTATATGCAAAAAAAATAGCGGGAATGGTAAGCGTAAAAGGCTGTCTCACACCATCTTATAATATATCAAGCGGATACGATTCAATTCATATGTTTACATTGCCGAAAGGCTATCGACCTGATTCTGCGCTATATTTTGTCTGCCAAGGTTCAGGAGCTAACCGCTGGCAGTTGGCTATAGGAGCAGACGGCGTATGCGGAATGTCAAGATATGGAGCTGGCTCTTTCACTACTTGCGTGAAAGGCGATTGGCTACCATTCAATGTTACATTTGTCGCAAAAGAAGATGAATAGAAAGGAAAAATCAATATGGAGATACGTTCAAGACCTTAGCGGTCTTTTTTATTACAAAAAAATAAGAAAGGGCATAGGAATGGAATATACAGAATTAGCAGGAATTGCAATCTCTTCTTTGATGACCTTGATTGTATGCTTGATTAATAACCACTACCAACAGAACAGAACAAGAAGCTTAGTTGAGTATCGTTTGGAAGAGTTGGAGAAAAAGGTTGATAAACATAACAATCTTATAGAGCGTACATACAAGTTAGAAGAAGAGTTCACATTACACGACGAAAAAATAAGAGTTGCAAATCATAGAATAGAAGATTTGGAAAGAAAGGAGCAATAGATGAAGAAAGAATGGTTAAAAGCAGCAGGAATTAGAGCAATTAAGACTATGGCGCAGACAGCCGTATCTTTAATTACTGTCGGTAATATGGTTACAGAAATGGATTGGATGTCAATAATTAGCATCTCAATTACTGCGGGAATAGTAAGCGTATTAACATCAATAGCAGGATTACCAGAGCTGGAAAGTGAGGAAGAATAATGAAGATGTACAAGAGAATGGCTAAGTCGATAAGTTACAATTCTAAAAAGAGAAGCAGGAAAGACGTTAAATACATCGTTATCCACTACACAGGCAATACAGGCGATACAGCCAAGAACAATGTTGACTACTACGCCACAGGGAATACAAGACTTGCAGGCGCGCATTTCTTTGTCGATAAAGACGGCAATGTCGCCAGAAGTGTTCCTATGAATAGAGTAGCCTGGTCGGTCGGCGGTAATAAATACGCTGACTGTGCCAAAACAGGCGGAGGAAGCTACTATAATAAATGTACTAATTATAATTCTGTATCAATTGAATTATGCGATTCTACAGAAAAAGACGCATATTCAAAGGCGCAGAGTGCAGCAGTCAAGAAACTTATTAAATATATTAGGAAATACTGCCCTAACGCTAAGACAGTAATTAGACATTTCGATGTCAACGGCAAGCATTGTCCAGCAACAATGATGAATAAGAGAGTTTGGAACAAGTTTAAGAAAGATATTAGAGAAATTTAACAGTATAGTTTTTAAAAGGGAGTGCTTTTTGCATTCCCTTTATTTTTTTTGAAAAAAATGCAAAAAAGCATTGCAATACCACGCATTGCGTGGTATATTATACCTATCAGATAGATAGGAGGAACAAATCAATGAAAAAATACGAAGTAAAGGAAAACACAATCGAGGTAAACTACAAAAATAGAAAAAATATCAAGGCAGGCGTAAGCCTGGAAAGCGAAAATCAGGAGCCAATAACAATCGCAAGCTGCGAGACGTTGGAAGAAGCACAGGAAGAGTTGAAAAAATTAAAAACAGATATTAAAGAAAATCATTACAACACAACATTCTACACAGTCACAGAATATTACATTGAAGAAAACGAATATGACGAAGATGGCGATTGGGTGACAGGTGGCGACATTTACGATTTTTCGGAAATGAACATTGATGTTGTAGAATGTGAAACAAGAAAGCATTTAGGAACATTTCACGATTTTGAATCAGCTTTAAAATTCGCTGAAACTTGCGACTGCGAATATGGCACAGATTTAGTATTTTAATAAAAAAGGTGGGAATCTTCCCACCTTTAAAGAAAGGAAATAATATGGAATTAAAAGACATAAGACGAATAAAAAAGCTATCAAGGCAAGATGTATCTGATATATTAGATATTCCGAAAAGAACAATTGAAGATTGGGAAGCAGGAAAGAGAAAAGCGCCTGACTATGTCATTAACTTGATAAGCGAAAAATTGCTGAATATGACAGAGGAAGACATAGAAGAAGAGAAAGCTTACTGTGTCATAGAACACAAAAAAAGCACAGGTTCTAAAATCATATTTATAGGCGACAGAAAGGATTGCTTAGAGCTTGAAGATGAAAAAAGAAACAAACTCACCCAAAGGCAGCAACTTACGACTAACTATTCGACAGAACGATACAAAAAGTATTTGCAAGAACAAGACTATTTTAAAGAATTAAGCAAATACAGCGCTGAGCTGTCAACAAGTGAAAAGAAGAAAACAATATCCGACGCAGGAAAAACATATTTAAAGTACATCTGGGATTTTCAAAAAAAATACTATAACAAATAACAAAAAAAGGTTCTAAACTCAGCAGTCAATGAAGCGAACACAAAAAATCATCATCAAAAATGTATCATATAAATTAGTAAAGACTAGCTATGCGTTGCTATCCATAGCTATGCGTAATATACATATAATATACAGTTTTTGCCTGGAAGCCTTTATTTATAGTGCTTTTAGATTACACTTATAATATACTTAATAAAAAATTCTATTGAAAATATTTATGTTTTTTGAATCAAATTATATTTTAAATATTGTTGTTGCAATGTTAAAGTATACAATAATGGAACAAGTATCTACTAATGTTGTGATTAATGGTGAAGCCATTAATGCAGGATCAAGGCCTATCTTCTTAGCAAATAGTGGAAGAGTGCAGCCTATGATTTTTGAAAGAGTTACAGTTACTATTAATGACAGGGCAATTACTATTGCAAGTCCGGAATTGTGATATTCAATGAATATTCTAAGTCCATTGGCTGTAGCAAGAACAATGCCTACAATAATAGATATCTGAAATTCCTTAAAAACTACACGGAAGAAGTCACCAAAATGTACTTCGTCCAAAGCAAGACCACGGATTATAAGTGTTGAGCTCTGTGAACCACAGTTTCCGCCTGTATCCATAAGCATTGGAATAAAGGAAACAAGAAGTGGAATTGCAGCAAAAGCATTTTCATATTTTGTAATAATGCTACCTGTTATAATTGATGAAAACATAAGTACAAGTAGCCATGGGATTCTTCTTTTGGCGTGAGCAAACGAAGAAGTTTCAAAATATGTTTTCTCACTTGGAGCAACGGCAGCCATTTTTGTAATATCTTCTGTAGCTTCATCGATTACAACATCCATGGCATCGTCAACAGTAACTATGCCAACAAGTCTGTTGTCTGTGTCAAGAACAGGAAGTGCAAGAAGGTCATATTTTCTAAAAAGTCCAGCAACTTCTTCCTGGTCAGTGTGAGTTGAAACAGAGATAAGTTCAGTTTCCATAATGTCTTTTATGAGAGTATTGTCATCTGAAGTCATTAAGTCTTTTGCAGAAACAATACCAATGAGTTTGCGCTGCCATGTTACGTAGCAGGTATAGATGGTTTCTTTATGAATACCTGTTTCTTTAATATGGTTCATTGCTTTTGCAACAGTCCATTCAGGACTTAAATCAACATATTCAGTTGTCATAATGCTGCCGGCACTATCGTCAGGATAGTTAAGCAACTGATTAATAATGTTACGCTCGTTCTGTGGAGTAACATTTAATATACGTGTAACAAGGTTAGCAGGAAGTTCCTCTAACATATCAACCGTATCATCCATATAAAGGTTGTCTAACAGTTCACGTAATTCTTTTTCAGAAAAGATTTCCACAAGTGTAGACTGCATTGAGCTGTTCATATTAGAAAAAACTTCAGCAGCCTTATCTTTTGGAACAAGTCTGAAAACAATTGCTATTTCTTTGTCATCTAACTGTGAAAGCAGTGAGGCAATGTCTACTGCTTTCATTGTCATTAAATCTTCTTTTAATTCTTTGAAGCGACGTTCTGATAGAAGTCTGATAAATAATTCTTTTTTCATTTTCATAATACACATACCTCCGAATAATTAAATTTTTAAGCTTTATAAAACAATGGTCTCCAGAATTCATAACCTCACCACCTTTCGTTGATTAAAATCACTACTTTAAGAATATAGGAAACATTACAAATGCAATCTTTTTTATAAAATTCAAACAAAATAAAAATCCTCCAAAGCCTGAGCAATGAAGGATATAAATCACAAATAAAATCACCGTCCAAGCTTTAGCATCATAGGGCGTATATTAATTGCATTAGGTTATGCCTTAACGACACATCCTGCTAACCAACTAATTGTGTCTCCACAATCTCGCGGCAGCAATCTTAGGATTAAACCGAATCCCTATGGTAACCTCACCTACCGATAAAGTAGTTATATTTTCTTTTCGGACTCATAATACATTCAAAAAATAGAAAAGTCAACCCCCTTTTTGATAAAAATGTGAGAAAAATATAATGTGAAGAATAAAATTTTAATATGCAGAAAAGTGGAAGCCATGCGCAGAAATATTGTGGGCGGAGAGTAAGAAGAGCAGGTAATAGCCCTTGACAAAATTTAACAAAAACACTAAACTAACATATGAATTTAATATATTCATTCGCTAGGGGTGCCTTAAGGCTGAGAGATTTTATCAACCCTTATTACTTGATACGGTTAATACCGTCGTAAGGAAGCAATATGTTGGTTAATTATCCTCTGGCGATTTGCGTATAATCTAAGGAGGATTTTTTTATGGAAAAAACAAAAACATCTACAACGATAG
>ERZ824480.903-NODE-903-length-30601-cov-6.864630_pt1 | contig 30601 bp, 30 predicted proteins | sample MGYA00519861_ERZ824480 | MGnify/ENA primary metagenome ERZ824480 (study PRJEB31778, sample SAMEA3449152) | human gut metagenome | biome: human gut; feature: human-associated habitat; material: faeces | place: United Kingdom | collected 2010/2012 ... | reverse complement strand
CCTGCGTATGACTTCGACCGCGCCTACGTCTGGCAGCCGCAGACGCCGCAGGACGGCGGAAACTACGACGTCCGCGACATTGCGTTTTACCTGAAGGACGGCACAGTGACCGCAATTACGATGACAAAGCCGTATGCGTTCCGCTTTGTCTACGGTGTGGACCGAGACGCGGCGCTGCGCCTTGCGGAAGAAAACCGCGCGCAGATGTGCGGGCAGTGAAAAAAGCACAAAAAGCGAGGGATGCGTGAGCGTCCCTCGCTTTTGCTGTATTTGCTTGTGGCCGGGATCAAAGCTCGAGCGCGAGCTGCGCGTCGTCCGGCGCGGAAGCATCCAGCCCGAATTCGCTCGGCAGATAGCGCGGGCAGACGTTTTCACCTGTTGTAATGACGGAGGCGGCAAGGCGCGTGCCGATCTCGCAGGATTCCATCATGGTCTTGCCGTAGGTCTGGCCGATGACCGTCCCGGCAAAGAACGCGTCGCCCGCGCCGGTCGTATCCTTGACGTCGACCTTTTTCGCGGGGCAATAGCCCTCCTCGCCGTCAAGCGTTGCAAAGACCGCGCCCTGAGCGTCCATCGTGACGACCATGCGGCGGATCTGCGCGCCGCGAGCTTCAGAAATAAGCAAAAACGACCTCTCCGCCGCGTGTGACGGCGCAAAATGAATAAATTGCAAATTTTACTTTCCGCATTGCAAAGCCGATCATTTTGTGCTATGCTTGACGCAAGGATACCGTACCGTCGCGGTACGGATGTTATGCAAAGGAGTGATTTCTTATGGTCAGACTTATCATGGGTGAAAAGGGCACCGGCAAGACCAAAAAGCTCATCGAGCTTATCAACGCCTCTGCTGCCGAGGAAAACGGCAATGTGGTGTGCATCGAGGCCAAGTCCACGATGACCTTCGACATCCATTATCACGTTCGTCTCATTTCTGCCGACGAATATCAGATCACCACTTACGAGGGCCTGCGCGGCTTCGTCAGCGGTCTGTATGCCGGCAATTACGATATTTCCCACATCTTCATCGACAATCTCTTCAAGATCGTCGGCGGCGACTGCAATCAGGCGGCGGACGACTTCCTGGATTGGCTCAACCGCTTCAGCAACAATCACGGCGTCAAGTTCACCGTTTCGGTCTCCGGCGATCCCGGTCTTGCGACCGACGGGATGCAGAAGTACCTGTAACGCCAAAACCGCAAAGGGAGACGGCTTCTTGCCGTCCCCCTTTTTTTATTTCAGTACATAGACATTGCCGATGCCCAGCAGGCGGCACAGCTCCGTCTTTTCGGCGATGTCCGTCTCGCTCTCGTACCATACGACCGTGACCGAGCCGTCCTTCTCCGTGCGGTAGCCGCACGAGCTTTCGTGCTGCGCCGAGCGGTGCGTGCGCAGCGTGCCCTCGGACAGCAGCTCGATCAGCTCACCCTCGGTCAGCTCGCGTGTGTCCGTTACCGCTCCCGCACGGGTCACCTGCAGCAGCGGCACGGCGCGCAGCGCCACGCTGCCGCCCTCGCCCGCCCTGACCGCCGCCGCGTAGACCTCCTCCATCGGCGCGCGCGGGCTGACCGGCACGCTGCCGGACTCCTCCGTGATGCTCCCGGCGGTCACGCAGCCGGACGGCGCGCTTCCGTCCGCCGCTTCCGTGACCTTGATCGCGGCGTGCAGCCGGTCATAGGTGCGCAGCAGCATGGCAGCCGCCTGCTCGCGCGTCGCTTCCTTTTTCGGCTCGAAGTTGTATGCGCTCACGCCCTTGATGATGCCCATGCGGTAGGCAAGCGCGACATAGCCCTGCGCCACGGAGACGTCCGAAAACGGGCAGTCGTCCGCCGCCGCACCCGACAGCACGGCGAGCCCCAGCGCGCGCACGGTCATCTTCGCCATCTCCTCGCGAGTGATCGCATCATTCGGACGGCATTGGCGGCTCTCGCCTGTCAATGCGCCGTGGGCATAGGCCGTCTCAATAGCGCTGTAATACCACTTCGCCGTATCCTGATTGTCCGTAAAGCTGCCCTTCTCCGGCGTGACGAGCTCCCAGCCCATCAGACGGCAGAGCGCCGTGGCGTAAGCCGCGCGGGTCATCGTCCGTCCGAGGCCGAACCTGCCTCCGCCGACTCCCTGCAGCAGCCCGGTCTGCGCGCAGCGTCGGATGCTCTGCGCCGCCCAATGGCTTTCCGGCACGTCGGAAAAGCCCGCCGTTCCCGCCGCGCCGACGCTCAGCGTCAGCAGCAGCGCCAGCACAAGTGCCGTCAGGCACCTCCAAAGACGCATCATATCTTGTTCCGTCCTTTCCGATGTTCGTCCGCCCGCCGCCGGTCCGCGCCGTATCCGCGCGGCGCGGGCGCCGAATGTCCGCAATGTGTTGTCATTATATGGGAATCGGGCGCAAAAAGCAATCTCTGTTTTGCTCTTTGCACGTTCTTGACAGCCTTGCTCCTCCGGCATATAATCATCGCGCGGGCCGGCGGCTCGCCAAAACGCACCGCTTTCAAGAGGTATCACGCATGGATAAAGAGAGAGCCCGGCGGCTTTTTCTCACCGCCTTTTTTCTTTTCGCGCTCGCCAACGGCCTGAGCGGCTCCATCATCTCCAACTACTTCAAGGATGTTTTTCAGGTCGATTCCGTTCAGCGCGGCCTGCTGGAGATCCCGCGCGAGCTGCCCGGTGTTGTGGGCGTGTTCGTCATTGCCGCGCTCCCTTCGCTCGGCAACGTCTCGCTCTCGGTTCTCGGCTTCGCACTGTACTGCGTCGGCCTGCTCGTGCTCGGCCTTTTCTCCCCGGGCTACTTTGTCATGCAGCTCTTCGTCTTCACCTATTCGCTCGGCGACCACATGGTCATGCCCATCCGCGACGCCATCGCCATGGACCTCGCCGACGAGGGCAAGACGGGTACATTTCTCGGACGCTACCGCGGCATGATGACGCTCGGCTCCATGCTGGCCTCGGCGCTTGTGTTCGTGGGCTTCCGCGCCGGCTTTTTCTATTTCCGCACCGGCGTCATCCCCTCGTTCTGCGCCGCACTGGTATTCCTCGTTGTCGCGCTCGCCCTTCTCTGCCGCTTGCGGAAAACGCTGCCCGCGCTGGATGTGCGCAAGCACAGCGGCGAGCGCAGGAGACTTCCCGTCCGCCGAAGGTATCTGCCCTATTACATCGTCACCGCCGTCTACGGCTTCCAGAAGCGGATGCGCCTTGTCTTTGCCCCGTGGGTCATCATCGAGCTTCTCTCGATGGGCGCGGACACGGTGGCGCTGTTCGGCATCGCCGCCTATTTCTGCGGCGGCTGGGTCGCCCCGCTCATCGGAAAGTTTTTAGACCGGTACGGTGTGCAGAAGGGGCTCGTGCTGGAGTCCACCAGCGTCGCCGGTGTGTTTCTCTTCGCCGCGTGGGCCGCTTCCGGCATCGTGAACGGCTCGCTGCGCGGCTGGGGCGGCATGGCCGCCGCGTTTGCCTCCTACATTCTCATTTTCCTCACCGACCATTTCAATTCCGTCCACGTCATGCTCATGCGCGAGCTGAGCGAGTCGCCCGCGGACGTGATGGAAAACCTTTCCTTCGGCCTGAGCGTGGACCATGTCCTCGCCGTTACCGTCTCGGGCCTGCTCGGCGCGGTGTGGAAGTATGTCGGACCCCAGTATGTGTTCCTGCTCGGCGCGGCGGTCTGCACCGTCCACCTCGGCGTCGCGCTGTGGCTGAAAGCACAGAACCACGCTGCCGTCTGAGCCTTCTTGATACGTCAAAAGCGTCCCGCCGTCGGCGGGACGCTTTTGTTCTCTTTTCTTACGGCAGCGGGATCTCCTTGATGTCAAAGAGCGTCTTGAGCTCCACCGACGTGCGGGAGTCGCCGTAGGTCTTGATCTCGGCGAGCAGCGCGTCCAGCTCCTTCGTGTCGCGCACGGCGAACTGGAGCAGCGCGTTGAACACACCGATCACATGGTGGTGGCTGATGACCGCAGGGCTCTGCTCGCAGAAGACACAGAACGCAGCGTACTTCTCCGGCTCGAGCGACACGGAGATAAAGCCCGTGATGTTGCAGTCCAGCCGCGTGCGGTCGATGTCGATGCGGTAGCTGCGGATCACGCCGCATTCCTCCATGCGGCGGATGCGCTCGGAGACGGCGGGCGGCGTCAGCCCCACCTGGTCGCCGATGTGGCGCAGGGTGCAGCGGCTGTCCGCCTGCAGGATATTGAGGATCTGATAATCGGTTCGATCCATGGCTTTCTCTCTTTCTCCCTCTTTGCCCTTACATCACGCGGCCGCGCTTGATGACCTTCTTGGCAAGGTTGCTGCCGAAGCGGTAGCAGATGTAGTCCAGATCCGGCGCGTCCCAGATGACGAGGTCGCCGAGCTTGCCCGCCTCGACCGTACCGACCTTGTCAGCCATGTCGATGGCCGCCGCGCCGTTGAGCGTTACGGCGGTCAGCACCTCCTCGGGCGTGAGCCGATACTTCAGGCAGCCGAGGTTGATGACGAACTGCATATTCAGGCACGGGCAGGAGCCGGGGTTGAAGTCCGTCGCCATCGCGACGGGCACACCCGCGTTCACCATGTCGCGCGCGGGCGCGAACACCGCGCCGAGGTTGAAGCTCGTCGCGGGCAGCAGGCAGGCGATCACGCCGCCCTTTGCCATCGCCTCGATGCCCGCGGGCGGGCAGACGATCAGATGCTCCGCGGAGATCGCTCCCAGCTCGCCGGCGAGCTGGCTGCCGCCGATGGCCTCGATCTCGTCGGCGTGGATCTTGGGACGCAGACCGTACTTGAGGCCCGCCTCGAGCACCTGACGGGACTCCTCCACCGTAAAGGTGTCGGCCTCGCAGAACACGTCGCAGAACTTCGCGATGCCCTGCTCCTTAACGAGCGGCATCATCTCCTCGCACACAAGGCGGATGTACTCGGCGCGGTTGGCTTTGTACTCAGCGGGCACAAGGTGCGCGCCCATGAAGGTCGCGACCATGTCCATCGGGTGCTGCTCGTCGAGGTCGCGGATCACACGCAGCGCCTTGAGCTCATGCTCGGTGGCAAGACCGTAGCCGCTCTTGGCCTCGCAGGTGGTCGTGCCGAAGGCCATCATCTCGTCGAGCGCCTTCGCCGCCTTGGCGGTCAGCTCCTCCTCGGTGGCTCCGCGCGTGGCGTTGGTGGTGGACTGGATGCCGCCGCCGGCGTTCTGAATTTCGAGGTAGGTCTTGCCGTGCAGCTTCATGCCCAGCTCGTTCTGCCGCCAGCCGCCGAAAATAAGGTGCGTATGGGCGTCCACGAGACCCGGCGTGACGAGCTTCCCCGCGGCGTCGACGATCTCCGCCCCCGCGGCTGCGGGAGCCTCGCCGGTGCCGACGGAGGCGATCACGCCGTCCTCAATGAGCACCCATGCGTCCTTGAGAAGCTTGATCTTCCCCTGCTCGCTGCCGCGATGGGCGCTTTTGCCCTCGGGCGTGGCGAGCAGGCCGATGTTTTTCACCAGTAACTTTTTCATAAAAGCGGTTCCTTTCTTACGGTAAAGGGACTTGTTTCTTTGATAATAACACAAAAAGGGGCATATTGCTATGCCCCTTTTTGATTTTATTTTTTAGTCGAGGTATTCCTTGACGACCTTTTCGCACAGAGCGTCGTCCGCGAGGTACGGCATGGTGATGTGATCCTGGCCCTCGTACATCTTGTTATACTCGGCCACGGTGGTCATGGCGTTCTCATTGCGCGCCCAGCTGCGGCGGGCCACGCCGACCATGGTATCCCAAGGCATGGACATACGCAGGATGGTATCGACGCGCTCGGAGCCGTCGAGCACCATGCCGAAGCCGCCGTTGATGGCACGGCCGATGCCGGTGCCGCCACCGTTGTGCAGCGCGATGTAGCTCATGCCGCGCGCGGCGTTGCCGGCGTAGCACTGAGTCGCCATCTCGGCCATGATGTTGGAGCCGTCCTTGATGTTGCTGGTCTCACGGAAGGGCGCGTCGGTTCCGCCGGTATCGTGATGGTCACGGCCGAGGATGACGGGGCCGATCTCGCCGTTGCGGACCATTTCGTTGAACTTGAGCGCGAGGTTCATGCGGCCCATGGCATCCTGATAAAGGATGCGGCACTGGGTGCCGACGACCAGCTTGTTCTTCTCCGCGTCGCGGACCCAGACGTAGTTGTCGTAGTCCTGATAGCGGCGGTTGTGCGCCTTGATGTACTCGGCAGCCGCCATGTCGGTCTTGTGCAGGTCCTCGGGGTTGCGGCTCAGGCAGCACCAACGGAACGGGCCGTAGCCGAAGTCGAACAGGCAGGGACCAAGGATATCTTCGACGTAGGAGGGGAAGATGAAGCCGTCGAGGTCGTTCTCGCCGTTCTTGCAGATGCTCTTCACACCGGAGTCGTAAACAGCCTTGAGGAAGCTGTTGCCGTAGTCGAAGAAGTAGGTGCCGCGCTCGTGGAACTTGCAGATCATCTCATAGTGATGCTGCAGCGTCTTGTCAACGAGCTTGCGGAAGCCCTCGGGGTCCTTGTCCAGCATCTCAGTGCGCTGGGCGAAGGTGAGGCCCTGCGGGCAGTAGCCGCCGTCGTAGGGAACGTGGCAGGAGGTCTGGTCGCTCATGAGGTCAACGTGAACGTTGTGCTCATAGAGGTACTCGAGCAGATCGACGATGTTGCCGCAGTAGGCAACGGCGCAGGGCTTGCCCGCCTTCTGGTGCTCGAGGGCGATCTTGGTCGCCTCCTCGAGGGAGTCGGTGCGGTGGCTGACCCAGCCCTGGGTGTAGCGGGTGTCGATACGGGAATCGTCGACCTCGGCGATGATGGACGCGGCGCCGGCGATCTCGGCAGCCTTGCCCTGCGCGCCGCTCATGCCGCCTAAGCCCGCGGAGATGAACAGACGGCCGGCGAGGTCCTTATCGTTGGGGATGCCGAGCTTCAGACGGCCGGCGTTGAGCAGCGTGTTGAACGTGCCGTGGACGATGCCCTGGGGGCCGATGTACATCCAGCCGCCGGCGGTCATCTGACCGTAGTTGGCAACGCCGAGCGCGGCGGCGCGGTTGAAGTTCTCCTGATCGTCGAAGGTGCCGACCATCAGGCCGTTGGAGATGATGACACGGGGCGCCATCTTATGGGAGTGGAACAGGCCCAGAGGATGGCCGGACATGACGACCAGCGTCTGCTCGTCGGTCAGCTCCTCAAGGTACTTCTTGATGAGGCGGTACTGCATCCAGTTCTGGCAGACCTGACCGGTCTCGCCGTAGGTGACCAGCTCATAGGGATAGAGCGCAACATCGAAGTCGAGGTTGTTGTCGATCATGACCTGAATGGCGCGGCCCTCGATGCACTTGCCCTTATACTCGTCGATGGGCTTGCCGTAGAGCTTGCCCTCGGGACGGAAGCGATAGCCGTAGATGCGGCCGTGCTCCTCGAGCTCGGCGGCGAACTCCTTGGCCATCTGCTCGTGATGGTCGGGGTGGATGTAGCGCAGAGCGTTCTTGATGGCGAGCGCCTTATCGGCCTCGGTCAGGTGGGATTCGCGGCGGGGTGCGCGGCGATAGCAGGATTCCATCTTCGGGTACTCGGGAAGATCGTAGTCCAGCTTGATCGTCATGGCTTCGTCAGCGAGATTGATCATGGGGTGTTCCTCACTTTCTAAAATTTTTCGATTTCTCTCAATTTTCGGTTTTATCTCAAAAGAATCTTGTGCAATTTGCTTTACATCTTGCATTATAGCAAGAATCTGCTATAATGAAAAGAACTTCTATTGTATTGTTATCATACTTTTTTAGTATAGCTTGTCAGGAGGCGCATTTCCATGACCATTCGCCAGCTTGAATACTTCTGTGCGGTCGCGGAGGGGCGCAGCATTTCTGCCGCCGCCCGCGCCCTGCACGTCGCCCAGCCGCCCATCTCGCGCCAGATCGCCCAGCTTGAAGCCGAGCTCGGTGTACAGCTTTTCGCCCGCGAGAGCCGCGGCATGAAGCTCACCGAGGCCGGACAGGCGCTCTACCGCCAGAGCCGCTCGCTTTTCCTCAATCTCCGGCGCGTGGAGGAGAATGTCCGCAGCATCGGCGCCGGCGAGGGCGGGCGCATCAACGTCGGCGTCATCTACTCCGCCATGCCCTATGCCCTGCATTATTTGGAGGCGTACCACGCCCGCTATCCCAAGGTCGAGTTCTACATCCGTCTCGGCTCCCCGCAGGACCTTTTGAACGACCTGGACCGCGGCGAGCTGCACGTCCTCTTTCTCCGCCGCTCCACGCAGGAGTCCGGCAGCCTGCACGAGCGCATCCTCGGCGAGGACGCGCTGGAGCTCATCATGACCGCCGCGACCGACCCCGCGCCGGAGCTGGACGCCGTGCCCATCGAGCGGCTGCGCGGCGTGCCGATGTGCCTGCTGCGCTCGGACGATCTCTGGGGCTACAACGATTATCTGATGAAGGAGTGCCGCCGCAGCGGCTTTGAGCCGAACGTGCCCTGCCAGTGCTACGATACGCCCATGGCGATGCAGCTCGTGCGCTCGGGCTTCGGCATCAGCTTTCTGCCGCACTCCATCGTCGAGACGCACCCGAACTCCGGCATCTACGCCAAGCCTCTGCGCGGCAACCCCGCCAAGTCCTACCCTGTCCTCGTCTGGAGCGATGACGTGCAGGGCGCGCCCTGCGTGCAGCGCTTCATCGCGGAATCCTGACGGGCGCGGCTTTACTTAAAAAAATTAAGCGCCCCGAAACAAAAGAGAAAGAAAACCTGTTTACGCCCGCCCGGGCACACGGTATAATGACAGCGTAAGCATCAAAATACAGGTTGGAAATTGTCTGACCTGACAAAAACGGAGGAAACTTATCATGGCACGACTGATCGAATGCATCCCCAATTTCAGCTGCTCCAAGGAAAAGGACGAGGCCACCTATAACGCCCTCGTCGAGACCGCCAAGAGCGTTCCCGGCTGCACCCTGTTTGACGCCCAGACCGACGGCAACCACAACCGCTGCGTTTTCACCCTCATCGGCTCCCCCGAGGCCATCGAGGAGGTCGCCTTCCAGCTCACGAAGGTCGCCACCGAGCGCATCGACATGAACAAGCACCACGGCGAGCACAAGCGCATGGGCGCGACCGACGTCATCCCCTTCGTCCCCCAGATGGACGTGACCGTGGAGGAAGCCGTCGAGATGTCCAAGCGCGTCGCCCAGCGCATCTGGGACGAGCTGAAGGTTCCCTCCTTCCTGTATGAGGACAGCGCCACCCGGCCCGAGCGCCGCAACCTCGCCACCTGCCGCAAGGGCGAGTTCGAGGGTATGCCCGAGAAGCTGTTGCAGCCCGAGTGGGCGCCCGACTACGGCGAGCGCAAGATCCACCCCACCGCCGGCATCACCGCCATCGGCGCCCGTATGCCGCTGGTCGCGTTCAACTGCAACCTCGAGACCTCTGATGTTGAGATCGCCAAGAAGATCGCCAAGGTCATCCGCGGCTCTTCGGGCGGCTTCCGCAGCTGCAAGGCCATGGGCTTCATGCTCGAGGACCGCGGCATCGCGCAGGTCTCCATGAACATGGTCAACTATGAGGATACCCCGCTCTATGTCACCTATGAAATGATCAAGGCTCTGGCCGAGCGCTACGGCACCCGCGTCATCGAGAGCGAGATCGTCGGTCTGACTCCCGCCAAGGCGCTCATCGACTGCGCCGAGTTCTACCTCAAGGCCAAGGACTTCGACTGCAAGAAGCAGGTCATGGAGTATCATTTGATCGACATGGAGTAAAAGCTTCAAAAAAGCGGTTATGCCGCTTTTTTGAGAAAGGCTTCAGCGCGCGGCGCTCACCGCGCCGTGCACTGCAAGGTGTCGCTGCGGACGCGCGCGAGCGCCCTCCGCGACAATCCCACTTTGTTTCGCGCCTGCGGGCGCGAAATGCCACAAGGAAGGACATTGAATTCTATGAAACTTGCTGAACTGACCGTTACCGGCTTTGCCGACATCGTTTCCTCCGACGCGCCCGCGCCGGGCGGCGGCTCCTGCGCCGCGCTCTACGGCGCCATCGGCGCTGCGCTGACCGCCATGGTCGGCGGTCTGACCCAGGGCCGCAAGAAGTACGCCGAGTACGCCGAGCACGCCGCCGAGGTCGAGGCCAAGGGCAACGAGCTCAAGACCCGTCTGCTCAACGTGATGGACCGCGACACCGACGCGTTCAACGTCGTCTCCGCCGCCTTCGGTATGCCCAAGGACACCGACGAGCAGAAGGCTGAGCGCTCCGCCGCCATCCAGAACGGTCTCAAGGGCTGCACTAAGACGCCCATGGAGATGATGGAGCTCATCGACGAGACTCTCACCCTCGCCCACTCCCTGCTTGGCCGCTTCAACGACACCTCCGCGAGCGACCTGGGCGTTGCGTTCCTCTCCCTCAAGGCCGGTATTCAGGGCGCGTGGCTCAACGTGCTCATCAACGTCGGCTCGCTGAAGGATCAGGAGTTCGCCGCCGAGTACCGTGCCCGCGGCGAGAAGCTGCTCGCGCACGCGCTGCCTCTGGCCGACGAGTGCTACGCCGAGATCGTCAAGCTGATCGACGGCTAAAATTTATCTTGCCAAACGCAAAAGGCTTCGGTATCATCGTACCGAAGCCTTTTCGACAGAAAGAAGGTCCTTTTATGACGCTCACCCATCTGACCCCCGCCGATTACGTCACCACGCAGTGGTCCGGCGGCGCGACCACTCAGCTCGCCATCGCGCCGAAGGGCGCGGTGTATGCTGACCGCGATTTTCTCTGGCGGCTGAGCTCCGCGACCGTCGAACTCGACGAGTCTGACTTCACACCCCTGCCCGCCTATGACCGCGTGATCTCCACGCTGCGCGGCGATATGGTCCTCGCGCACAACGGCGGGGAACGACTGACGCTCCACCCCTACGAGATCCACGATTTCTCCGGCGCGGACGATACCCACTCCTGGGGCCGCTGCACGGACTTCAACCTCATGCTGCGCCGCGGGCAGTGCCGCGGCTGCGTCACCGCGCATTTCCCGCACGGCACGGAAACGCTTGCCCTCCACGCGGGCGAAACGGCCCTGCTTTTCTGCGGTGAGGGAAGCGTCACGCTCCGTGCGGGCACGGAAACGCTGACGCTCGCCGCGCACGAAAGCGCCCTGATCGAGGACGCGCCCGCGCAGCTCACCGTCGAGGGCAGCGCGAAGCTGATGCTTGCGCAGATGTACCGCTGAGGGAGGGAGCTGCATGACCGGAGAAGACGTCGCCGCGCGCGTCCACGCCTACGCATGGACCGACCGCAAGCCGGGGCTGGAGCGCACCCGCGCTCTGCTCGCCGCGCTGGGAAACCCCGAAAAAGCCCTCAAATTCGTCCACATCACCGGTTCGAACGGCAAGGGCTCGACCGCCGCGATGCTCGCCTCCGTTCTCACGGCGGCAGGATACCGCACGGGGCTGTTCACCTCGCCGCACCTCTACCGCTTCAACGAGCGCTTTCAGGTGAACGGCGCGCCCATCCCCGATGCGGCGCTTGACCGCCTCGCGGAGCGTGTGCTCGCTGCGGCGGACACGCTTCCGGAGCACCCGACCGAGTTTGAGCTGATGACCGCCATCGGCTTTCTCTGGTTCGCGGAGGCCGGCTGTGACCTCGTCGTGGTCGAGGTCGGTCTCGGCGGGCGGCTGGACTCCACCAACGTCATTCCCGCGCCTGAGGCGGCGGTCATCACCAACATCGGGCTGGAGCACACCGCCATCCTCGGCAGCACCCTCGCCGCCATCGCCGCGGAGAAATCCGGCATCCTCAAGCCCGGCTGCCGCGCCGTGCTCTACGGTCAGAGCCGCGAGGTGGGGGAGATCGTCGCCCGCGCCTGCGTGGAAAAGAATATCCCGCTCACTGTCACGGACGCCTCGCAGCTCACGCTGCTCTCGTCCGGCCTCGACGGGCAGCGCTTCACCTACCGCGGCAGCGCGCCGCTGCTCCTGCCGCTGCTCGGCGACTATCAGCTCCGCAACGCCATGACCGTGCTCGACACGGTGGACGCGCTGCGCGCGCAGGGCTGGAATATCTCCGCCGACGCCGTCGCGCACGGACTCGCCGCCGCACGCTGGCCCGGACGACTGGAGCTGGTGCACCGCCGCCCCGACCTCATCATTGACGGCGGGCACAACCCGCAATGCGCACAGGCGCTTGCCGCCTCGCTGCGCGGGCTCTACGGCGAAAAAAAGCTCATCTTCCTCATCGGCGTGCTCGCCGATAAGGATTGGCAGAGCATGGTCGGCGAGGTTTTGCCGCTGGCCAAGGCCATCGTCACCGTCCGCCCCGAAAGCGATCGCGCTAAGGACGAAAACGAGCTGGCCGCGTGGGTCCGCGCACAGGGCGTCCCCGCCGAGGCGCACGCCTCCATCGGCGAGGCGCTGGACGCCGCGCTCGCTCTCGCGGGTCCCGAGGACGCCGTCTGCGCGTGGGGCTCGCTCTACAGCGTCGGCGAGCTGCGCCATTGTCTCGGCCTGTGCTGAGATTCGTCCGCGTGATATTCGGCATCCTCGGCGCGCCGCTGTTCTGGGCGCACGCCTACATGGGCGGCGGCTATTGTGACTTCAAACGAAAGTTCGCCGCCGAGCCGCTGCCCTGCCGGCCGTCGGTGTTCACGCAGGCAAACGACTACCGGTAAATCGACAATGAAAATCCCCGATGCCCGCTTGTGCGGGCATCGGGGTCTTGTTTATTGTGGCTGCTTTGCGGTGTGTCTTAGTACATGCCGCCCTTCAGAATCGCAACTTTTTGAAGCAAAACGAATATAACGGAAAACGTAGATTTTCGTAGAGTTATCAATGCTTTGAGTCGCTTTTTGAAGTCTCCTTGATTTTAAGAAAATTCACACATTTCTACGCAAATCTACGCCACTTGGCAGGGAATTGGCGTAAGTTGTGGCGTAAGCCAGCCAACTTCGTACAATGAAAATTATAGGCTGCTGGCAATCTGTTCAAAGGCTCTCTCGACAGAATCAAAGCTGCTGTGGGTGTAGACATCCAGCGTCACGCTGGCGTTGGAATGTCCCATCAGATATTGCAGACTTTTAACATCAAGCCCAGCCTGCTGAACGTTGGTGCAGAAGGTATGCCGCAGCACATGAGGCGTGATCCGAGGGACAGGCTTGCCGTATGCCTTTTCAAATCGCGCTTGCAGACCTCGCATATAGTTCTCCAAGTGCATAGCGACCTTCGGCATCCCGGACTTGTCCAGAAAGAGGAATCCGCTGTGACCGTCCACCAACAATTCCACCTTAGGGTGTGTTCTGGCTTTCACCACTCGCATCAGCGCCATGTAAACCGCGTCCGTCATGGGGACATTTCGGATGCCGCTTTTGGTTTTTGGCGGTGTGACGAAATAGGGCTTCTCCGCCGTTCGGCACAACTGCCGCCGCACATGGATACAGCGCCGGTCGAAATCAATATCTGCCCGTGTCAGGCCGTATAGCTCGCTCACGCGCAAGCCGGTTCCAAGCAGGATCACAATGTCATCATAGTAATTCCCGCCGCAGTCCTGCACGAATTGCAGATATTTTTCCTGCTGCTCCTTGGTCAGCGCGTCGCGCACATAAGCATCCTTCGGCACCACGTCGGACAGCTTGAACTTGAAGGGATTCTTGCGGATGATATCATCGTCTACAGCCATTTCAAATGCTGGCCTAATAACGCTCTGCACAATGCCAATGGTATTTTGCATTATTCCTTCATCGTGGAGCGATAAGAACCACCTTTTTGCATCTGACAGCTTTATTGTCTTAACTTTTCGCGTTCCAAAAGTGCTGGTATGAATCCGCTTTATTGCTGTTCCATAGGCTCTCAGCGAATTTTGCTTCAACCCACGCTTTAAACTAAAATCCCTGTCCACAAGCTCGGCTACCGTAATTTCACCTGCAGCATAGTCGATTCCATCTGCCAAGTCCCTTTTTACCAATTCTTCCTGCTTACGCAGGTCTTCTAATGTCTTAGCATATACATATTTTCTTCTCTTATGTATATCGGCGTATCTATACATATATGTGCCGTTTTTTCTCTGGCTTTCGCCGTCCTTTAGAATGCGGCCTCTGCTATCCTTGCGCTTTTCGGACAAACATAACGCTCCTTTCTGGAAAGCGCCTAATTCGATAGTACATTGATTGTACCACATGGCTTCCAAAATTTCCAGTTATACTGAATACACCTGTTCCAAATACTGTTGAAATTTGACACGCTTGATAAGTCGTTTGTTGCCGACCCATAATACAAAGGGGCAATCCGGAGAATTGCTTAGTTCACGTATCTTGTTTACGCCGATATTAAAATATTCTGACGCTTCCTGTACATTCAGATTATGCTTTTCCCATATAGGGACGGTAACAGCACTGTTCATTTTTACCTCCTATCCAGCACTGTTCCCCTCCTGCCATAGGCAAGGATTTGGCCGCTCAAGGCGGTTTTCTCTCTAAGGCAACATTGTTCCGTGTTCGTTGACGCGATATATAAATATTTTGAATGCTAACTATTCAAAAGCCCTTAACCAGTATGACACCACTGGATACTTTTTGAATGGATTTATCGCCGTAATTATTTGGCAACCGTTCCAAAATGCCATAACAAAAGGATTTTGCCGATGCTGTGTGTGGACATTCACACCACAAAGAAAAATGTTGACATCCATGGAATTCAATTTTGGCGGTGTACTGACACACGAAAACCTTACTTATTTGAGTTGTTTCCGACACCCTATGATGCTGGATGTATCTGTCCAGCGTTCAAATGCTGTTGGCTCCATAGAAAGAAGTCTCTCGGCAAACCTGTCAGCACGCATGAATGTCTCAGAAGCGAAGAAACCCTTTCTGTCTTTCTGGTAAACCTGTGCGGGTGTTCCGTACCGTCGTACCCATGCGGCGGCGTCCTTCATAGCCATTATCTTTCGCAAGCAGTCCGTAAATAGCTCATTATCATCACACGATAGATACAACTCCTGACCATGGAAGAAATCTGTTCGATAACCAAAGCACACTCGGTATATACTTTCTGGCGTTATTGCAGCATAACAGAAGTAAGGCGGTTTAATTCTCGCGGCAAGGTCAGACTTTTGCGAATTAGCAGTAGTGGGAACCTCATCCATGTTCCATACACAATGGTTATGTATGTCGCTATTTATATGGTCTGCGGTCAGTTTTGCTTTGTCCAAAGTTGGGTATGCGTTTATGAATTGTTCGGCGGTATTCCCGTGCTTATACCACTGCAATAATACAGTGCCAAGGTGCCGTTTATAGCGACGACCGCTCTTGTAGTAAGGCATTAGCTCGACCATGGCACGTCCCATTTCATATTTGTAAGAAAAAGAACAGAATCGGGGAGAGGCCAGCAGATAGTAAAGCTCTGGTGTATAAGAGACATACTCCGTCATTCCGCTCTCTTTGAGATATAAGTAAATATTGCGGTCATCATGTACAATCATGCGGGAATTGTTATCGACACATGCACCGTGTCCTCGGGCATCCAATTCTGCTTGTAGTTTCTGGAGTATTTGTTTCATGTGATAATTCTCCTATCAAAATGGTAAATCGCCTTTCATATTACAGCATTCAATTGAAAGATGACTTTCAAAAACTGCCTGTTCCTCTTGGTACTCCCTGCGTTGTACAGGGGTACCGTAGTACTCAAAAGGAATCCCGTTAATATTGTGACTTGTAGTACGGGAAAAAGGCCAAAATGCGTATAGCACATTTGGCCTGTGTTTGTCCATATTCCATCCATCGATGATTCTGCCATATCTATCCCCTAATCTCTTGAGCATTGGGGACTCTGCATTAGAAGAAAGATATTTATCCAAAATAGCACAGATTTTCTCGTCTGTAATAGCTTGTTGCCATTGATGGTACAGATAATTCCACCGGGCTCTAACGCCATATGCATGATTATAATTGTCTGTACCCTTTCGGTTGGAAAAGTCAAGGATAACATTTGGGCACTCCGGGAATACTTCGCTGTCTCGCTGTCTCGTCTCGCCAGTACTATTACTATTATTACAACAACTCTGATTATCTCCAAAAAGCCCGGAAATACGGGCATTTCACGGGATATAAGAACTGAATTTACTACCGATTTACTACTTTCGGATTGAGCTTTGACACGCTTCTGCTTCCCGTGAAGCCCAGCGCCCAAATAGTGACACATCGAAAATTGAATACGACACCGCAGACAGCGGCGTTCTCTTTTCCCCTTTGGGGAGATCAGGACGCCGCTTTTTTGCGCCCAAAAACAGAAAGGAGGCGACCGCCTATGTACTTTACTTCCGGCAGCGACCGGGCCTTTGAACAGCTCATGCAGACGAGGCCGGGCGCAGATCATTTTGACAACGGCGAGGCCGGAGCGCCGGAGGACTGCGGCACCTGCCGTTTCTACCGCCCGCACTGGAAGTACCAGTTTTGTGTGTATGAGGAATGTCCCTACCAGCCGGGCAAGCTCACCGCCCTTGACGGCGCGGTGAAATTTCAAGTGAAAGGAGTGGACGACGAGATGGCAGTTTTTCGAGTGGAGAAAAACCGGGGCTATACGGTGATGTCCAACCACCACCTGCGGAACAAGGACTTGTCCCTGAAAGCCAAGGGGCTGCTGTCGCAAATGCTGTCCTTGCCGGAGAGCTGGGACTTTACGCTGAAAGGCTTATCCCTTATCAACCGGGAGCAGATCGACGCGATCCGGGCGGCTGTCCGGGAGCTGGAACAGGCGGGCTATATCGTGCGTTCCCGTGAGCGTGACAGCCAAGGCCGCCTGCGCGGGGCGGATTACATCATTTATGAACAGCCCCAGCCTGTGCCGGATTCACCTACATTGGAAAATCCAACATTGGATAATCCAACGCAGGAAAAGCCTACGCAGGAAAAACCAACGCAATTAAATAAAGATAGATCAAGTAAAGAGAAATCAATTACGGATGGATCAAATACCGATTCCATTCTTATCCTTTCCCCTCCCTCTCCTTTGGGGGAAGAAGCGGCTGCGCCGCCGGAACGGAAAGGAACGGGAGCGAAATCACAGAGCGCCGTAGAGATTTATCGGGAGATCATCAAGGACAACATCGAGTATGAACACCTTTGCCAGTACGCCAAGGGGATTGACCGGGATATGCTGGACGAGATCGTGGACTTGCTGGTGGAAACCGTATGCAGCGCCCGAAAGACCATCCGCATTGCCGGGGACGATTACCCCGCCGAGCTGGTGAAATCCAAGCTGATGAAGCTGAACAGCTCTCACATTGAGTTTGTCTTTGACTGTATCAGCAAAAACACCACGGAAATACGGAACATCAAAAAATACCTGCTGGCGGTTCTGTTCAACGCCCCAAGCACCATCAACGGCTATTACACGGCGCTGGTGGCCCATGACATGAACACCGGCAAAATCTGAAAGGAGGCCGACCCTATGAAACAGGGTGCTTTGATTTTTGACGAGCAGACAGACCGCTACGACATCCGCTTTGACCTTGCGGACTATTACGGCGGCCTGCACTGCGGAGAAACTTTTGATGTGATGGTGGGCGGCAGATGGAGGCCGACCCGCATTGAAATGGCCGAGAACTGGTATCTTGTGGGAATCCATGCCGACGACCTCTCCGGCCTGCGGGTGCGGATTTAAGCCATCCGCCTGCCTGCTGACTTTCCAAAGGAGGGATAGCAGTTGCAGGAAGAAGTAGACCAGAAAACCATAGCGTTAGCGGTTAAGACGGGCAAGCTCACCGCCCAAGTGCTGCAAGCGGCCATCCGAAAATATCTGGCCGCCCGGCAGAAAGGGACGGGCAAGGCCCATCACGGACAGCAGAGCTTACGGCAGCTCAAAAAGGACGGTTCCGCCCTGTCCAACATTGAGATCACCGACGCCAACATCGGCCTGTTTAAGCCCTGCGCCAAGAAATACGACATTGATTTTACCTTGCGGAAAGACCGCACTACCCATCCGCCCCGGTATATCGTGATCTTCAAATCCAAGCAGGCGGACAATCTGGAACAGGCGTTTAAGGAGTTTACGGCCAAGAAGCTCAAACAGCAGGAGCGCCCCTCCATCCGAAAGACCCTTGCCGTCCTGAAAGAAAAGGCAGCGGCCAGAAGCAGCCAGCAGGCCAAGGAGAAAATCAAGGAAAGGGGGCTGTCACGATGAAGCCGGAAATGAAAAAGCTGATCATCGCCAACCTGCCCTACCTGCTGTTTGTTTACCTGTTCGGCAAGCTGGGACAGACCTACCGGCTGGCGGCTGGGGCGGACTTGTCGGAAAAGCTATTGCACCTTGCGGACGGCTTTTCCCTTGCCTTTGAAAGCGCCGCCCCCAGCTTCCACCTGTTCGATCTGGCGGTGGGCGTGGCCGGTGCGGTGGCGCTGCGGCTGATGGTGTACTGCAAAAGCAAGAACGCCAAGAAATACCGCCGGGGTGTCGAGTACGGCAGCGCCCGTTGGGGCAGCCCCAAAGATATAGCCCCGTACATCGACCCGGTGTTTGACAACAACATCCTCCTGACCCAGACGGAACGCCTCACCATGAACAACCGGCCCAAAGACCCCAAGACCGCCCGGAACAAAAATGTGCTGGTGATCGGCGGTTCCGGCAGCGGCAAGACCCGGTTCTTTGTGAAGCCCAACCTCATGCAGTGCGTGTCCAAGGACTACCCGACCTCATTCGTGATTACCGACCCGAAAGGAAGTCTGATCGGCGAGGTGGGCCAGCTCCTTGTGCGGTGCGGCTACCGGGTAAAAGTGCTGAATACCATTAACTTTTCCAAGAGTATGCGCTACAACCCGTTTCGCTACATCCATTCGGAAAAGGACATTTTGAAGCTGGTAAACACTCTGATCTGTAACACCAAGGGCGAGGGCGAAAAAAGCGCCGAGGATTTTTGGATCAAATCGGAACGCCTGCTGTATTCGGCCCTCATTGGCTATATCTGGTACGAAGCGCCGGACGATGAAATGAATTTCACTACGCTGCTTGAAATGATAAATGCCAGTGAAGCCCGCGAGGACGACCCGGAATTTCAATCCCCGGTAGACCAGATGTTTGAACGGCTGGAAGAAAAAGACCCGGAACACTTTGCGGTGCGCCAGTACCGTAAATTCCTGCTGTCGGCGGGCAAGACCCGCAGCTCCATTTTGATAAGCTGCGGAGCCAGATTAGCGCCCTTTGACATCCGGGAGGTGCGGGAGCTGATGGAGGACGACGAACTGGAACTTGACACCATCGGGGACAAAAAAACAGCCCTGTTCCTGATTATGTCGGACACGGACACGACCTTTAATTTCATTCTGGCAATGGTGCAAAGCCAGCTCATAAACCTTTTGTGTGACCGGGCCGATGACAAATACGGCGGGCGGCTGCCCGTCCATGTGCGGCTGATTCTGGACGAGTTCGCCAACATCGGCCAGATTCCAAACTTTGACAAGCTGATCGCCACCATCCGAAGCCGGGAAATCTCGGCTTCTATTATTTTGCAGAGCCAGTCGCAGCTAAAGGCCATTTACAAGGACGCGGCGGAAATCATTTCCGACAACTGCGACTGTACGCTGTTCCTTAGTGGCAGGGGCAAGAACGCCAAGGAGATCGCGGAGGTGCTGGGCAAGGAAACCATTGACAGCTACAACCAGAGCGAGAACCGGGGCGCGCAGACCTCCCACGGACTGAACTACCAAAAACTCGGAAAGGAGCTGATGAGCCAAGACGAAATTGCAACGATGGACGGAGGCAAGTGTATTTTGCAGGTGCGCGGCGTGAGGCCGTTTTTCAGTGAGAAATACGACATCACCCGCCACCCCCGCTATAAATACCTCTCGGACGCTGACAAAAAGAACACCTTTGATGTGGACAGCTACCTGTCGTCCCTGCGCCGGAAAAGGCGGCGCGTGATAACGGAGGACGAACCCTTTGACCTCTACGACATTGAGCTGTCGGAGGAAGATTTTTCCGCAGAATAAAGCGGCCATAGAGAAAGGAGCGTGACCGATGGGACACTCGGACGAATGGACATTTGCGGATTATTTCAAGTATGAGAAAGAAATCTACCGGGCAATCATTTCCGCTGCGGTGCTGTGCCAGTGGATCGCAGAACATGATACCCCGCCCACGGACGGGGAAGCCGAAGAACTTGCAAGGGAAATAGACCGCAGACTGTGTGAAGCATGGGGCGAAATTTTTTCGCTGGCTGTGCTGGAATGGCGGGACGGCCAGTAACTCCGGGCCGTCTGCGGATTGTGAGGCTGCCGCTGTGTACGGCGGCTTTTTTTGCACCCAAACACCATCACAATCTGAATTTATGGAGGTAAATTTATGGAATTTTTCAATAGTGCAGTTGATACTTTGCAGACCATCGTTGTGGGCCTCGGCGGAGCGCTTTGCGTATGGGGCGGCGTCAATCTTTTGGAGGGATACGGGGCGGACAACCCGGCGAGCAAGAGCCAAGGAATCAAGCAGCTTGTCGCCGGAGGAGGCGTTGCCCTGATCGGCATGACCCTTGTTCCGCTGCTGTCCGGGCTGCTGGGATAACCCCATGTGTGTTAGAAAACCCTCCGCGCCCTCTCTGATCTGGGAGGGCGCGGGAAAGGAGGTGTCCCCACATGATTGGTGATTTAATCGGGGAATGGATCAAAGGAATCCTGATCGACGGTATCATGGGCAACCTGTCCGGCCTGTTTAACACAGTCAATACCAAAGTCGGGGAAATCGCGTCGGATGTGGGCAGTACCCCGCAGGACTGGAACGGCGGCATTTTCTCCATGCTGCAAAACCTGTCCGAAACGGTGATCGTCCCCATTGCGGCGGCCATTCTCGCCCTTGTGATGTGCTATGAGCTGATCGACATGATCGTGGAAAAGAACAATATGCACGACTTCGACAGCTCCATGTTCTTCCGCTGGATTTTCAAAAGCGCCTTTGCCATTCTCATTGTGACGAACACATGGAATATCGTCATGGGCGTGTTTGACGCCACCCAGCAGGTCGTCAACCAAAGCGCCGGGGTGATTATCGGAGATACCAGCATTGATTTTGACACGCTGCTGCCCGATCTGGAAAGCCGCCTTGAAGCAATGGACATCGGGCCGCTGCTGGGCCTGTGGTTCCAGACCCTTGTTGTGGGGCTGACGATGAACATTCTTTCCATCTGCATTTTCCTTGTGACCTATGGAAGAATGATTGAAATTTACGCCGTGACCGCATTGGGGCCGATCCCCCTTGCCACGCTGGGCAATGCAGAGTGGCGCGGCATGGGCCAGAACTACTTGAAATCCCTGCTTGCGCTGGGCTTCCAAGCCTTTTTAATCATGGTGGTTGTCGGGATTTATGCGGTGCTGATCCAGCAGATCGGAACCGCCGACGACATATCCGGCGCGATCTGGGGCTGTATGGGCTATACCGTTTTGCTTTGCTTCTGTCTGTTCAAGACCGGCAGCATATCGAAAGCCGTATTTACCGCACATTGACAGACAGGAGGAATACCAACCATCGAGGAAACACAAAAGAAAACCTACAACATCCTTTACGCCGACCCGCCGTGGAGATATGAGTGCAAACGGACAGGGGCGGCGGAACATCACTATCCCACCATGAGCATTGACGATCTGTGCGCCCTGCCGGTGGAAACGCTGGCGGGAAAAGACTGCCTCTTGTTTTTGTGGGCGACTTTCCCACAGCTCCCGGAGGCGCTGCGTCTGATTAAGGCGTGGGGCTTTTCCTTTAAGACCGTGGCCTTTGTCTGGCTGAAATTGAACCGCAAAAGCCCCACATGGTTTTACGGACTGGGCTATTGGACGAGAGGAAACGCGGAAATCTGCCTGCTTGCCAAGCGGGGCCATCCCAAGCGTTACTCCAAAAGCGTCCATCAGTTTATCATTTCCCCGGTGGAGGAACACAGCAAGAAACCAGACATTACCCGCGAGAAAATCATAGCCCTTGCGGGCGACCTGCCCCGCGCAGAACTGTTTGCCAGACAGAAAACCCCCGGCTGGGATGTGTGGGGCAATGAATTGGACAGCGATTTTTCCCTGTCCGTACCAGAAACGAGGTGACTTTTTATGGCTTATGTAACTGTCCCCAAGGATTTAACCAAGGTCAAATCCAAGGTAGTATTCGGGCTGACGAAACGCCAGCTCATTTGTTTTGGCGGTGCGCTGCTTGCAGGCGTCCCGCTTTTCTTTTTGATCCGGGGCCGCGTCCCGACCAGCGCGGCGGCGCTCATTATGGTGTTCGCCATGCTGCCGGGCTTTCTGCTGGCGCTTTACGAAAAACACGGCCAGCCCCTTGAAGTGGTGGTGCGCCAGATCGTCGAGTGCTGCTTCATCCAGCCCAAGGAACGGCCCTATCAGACCAACAACGCTTATACCGCCCTTGTGCGGCAATCCCAAATGGAAAAGGAGGTCAACGCCATTGTCCAAAAAGCAAAAGAACGAAACGAGCGCAAAAGCGCCGGTCAAGCTCACCCGCGCCGAAAAGAAAGAGATTCAGGCCGTCATCCGAAAGTATAAGGGCGACGGCAAGCCCCATTCGGCACAGGCCAGTATTCCCTATGAGGCCATGTATCAGGACGGCGTATGCCGGGTAACGCCCCGCACCTTTTCCAAGTGCATTGAGTTTACGGACATCAGCTACCAACTGGCGCAGGCGGACACCAAGACCGCCATCTTTGAAAACCTGTGCGACCTCTACAACTATCTGGACGCCTCCATTCATGTGCAGTTTTCCTTTATCAACCGCAAGATCGACCCCAAGCAGTACGCCAAGAGCTTTGAAATCCGGGCGCAGGGGGACGACTTCGACGACATCCGCAGCGAGTATTCCGACATTTTGCAAGACCAGCTTGTGAACGGGAACAACGGCCTGATGAAGCGGAAATTTATGACCTACACCATCGAGGCGGACAGCCTGAAAATGGCCCGCGCCAGACTGCGCCGGATCGAAACCGACCTTTTGGGCTATTTCAAGAGCATGGGGGCCTCCGCGTGGGGACTGGACGCCAAGGAACGGCTGGAAGTCATGCACAGCATTTTCCACCCGGACGGGGAGCCGTTTTCTTTTGACTGGAAGTGGCTTGCCCCGTCGGGGCTTTCCACCAAGGACTTTATCGCCCCGTCCTCGTTCCGCTTCGGCAATGCCCGGATGTTCGGGCTGGGCGGCAAATACGGGGCGGTGAGCTTCCTGCAAATCCTCTCCCCGGAGCTGTCGGATGAAATGCTGGCCGACTTCCTCAACACAGAAAACGGCATTGTGGTGAACCTCCATGTGCAGGCCATCGACCAGAGCGACGCCATTAAGACGGTCAAGCGCAAGATCACCGACCTTGACGCCATGAAGATTCAGGAACAGAAACGGGCGGTAAGAAGTGGTTACGACATGGATATACTTCCCAGCGACCTTGCCACCTACGGGCAGGACGCCAAGGAGCTACTAAAGACCTTGCAGAGCCGGAATGAAAGGATGTTCCAGCTTACCTTTTTGGTGCTGAACACCGCAGACACCCGGCAAAAGCTGGAAAACGATGTGTTCTGGGCTGCCGGGATCGCCCAGAAGTACAACTGCTCCCTTGTGCGGCTGGACTACCAGCAGGAACAGGGGCTTATGAGCAGCCTGCCGCTGGGGGCCAGCCACATCCAGATTGAACGCTCCCTGACGACTTCCAGCGTGGCCGTGTTCGTCCCCTTTGTGACGCAGGAGCTTTTTCAGGGCGGCGACGCCATGTATTACGGGATCAACGCCAAAACCGGCAACATGATTATGCTCGACCGCAAACGGGCGAGGTGTCCCAACGGGCTAAAGCTGGGGACACCGGGAAGCGGCAAAAGTATGAGCTGTAAATCAGAAATTTTGAGCGTGTTCCTCTGCACCCCGGACGATGTGTATATCTGTGACCCGGAAGCCGAGTATTACCCCCTTGTGAAGCGGCTGCATGGGCAGGTGGTGAAGCTGTCGCCTACCAGCAAAAACTATGTGAACCCGCTGGACATCAACCTGAACTACTCCGAGGATGAAAACCCGCTGGCCTTGAAATCCGACTTTGTGCTGTCGTTCTGTGAGCTTGTCATGGGCGGCAAGAACGGGCTGGAAGCCATTGAAAAGACGGTGATCGACCGGGCGGTACAGGTGATCTACCGACCTTATCTGGCAGACCCCAAGCCGGAAAATATGCCCATCCTTGCAGACCTGCACAAAGCCCTGTTAGACCAGCATATCCCGGAGGCCGACCGGGTGGCGCAGGCCCTTGACCTGTATGTGTCCGGCAGCTTAAATGTGTTCAACCACAGAACCAACATCGACATTCAAAACCGCATTGTGGCCTTTGACATCAAGGAACTGGGCAAGCAGCTAAAGAAAATCGGTATGCTCATTGTCCAAGACCAGATTTGGGGGCGCGTCACCCAAAACCGCAGCAAGGGCAAGGCGACATGGTATTTTTGTGATGAGTTCCATCTACTTTTGCGAGAGGAACAGACGGCGGCCTTTTCCTGTGAGATTTGGAAGCGTTTCCGTAAGTGGGGCGGGATTCCCACAGGTGCAACGCAGAATGTAAAAGACCTGCTTTCCTCCCCGGAAATTGAGAACATTTTGGAAAACAGCGACTTTATCTGCCTACTCAATCAGGCCAGCGGCGACCGCAAAATCCTTGCGGAACGGCTGAACATTTCACCCCAGCAATTACGGTATGTGGACAATTCCGAACCCGGCGAGGGGCTTCTCATTTACGAAAATGTGATCCTGCCCTTTAAGAACCCCATCCCGAAAAACACCCAGCTCTACCAGATCATGACGACCCGGTTAGGCGAGGGGGCGACGGTATGAGCGCCTTAACACATTTCAGCCTGTTTTCCGGGATCGGCGGGATCGACCTTGCGGCGGAAGCCGCAGGGTTTACCACCGTATGCCAGTGCGAATGGGCGGATTTCCCGATGGAAGTTTTGAAAAAGCACTGGCCGCAGGTACCAAAATTCCGGGACATTACCACAGTGACAAAGGAGGCATTTTTTGAAAAAACAGGACGAGAAACCACCACACTTATTTCCGGGGGATTCCCCTGCCAGCCCTTTTCCAGTGCCGGGAAACAACGGGGATTTGAGGACGAACGGTATTTATGGCCCGAAATGCTCCGCGTTATCCGGGAACTGCACCCCTCTTGGGTGCTTGGAGAAAATGTTGCTGGCTTCATCCATCTGGGGCTCGACAAGACGGTTTTTGACTTGGAGCAGGCAGGCTACGCCGTTAGGGTTTTCGTACTTCCTGCTGTCGCCGTCGGCGCATGGCATGAGCGCAAAAGAACTTTCATCATCGGCCATGCTGCTTCCCACGCCCCTTGCCAGCGACACGGGGGATGTGGGGAAAACTGTCGATGTGCGGATGACCCCGACCGGGAGCTTCCGAAAATACAATCCCAGCGGAACCGTATGGACGGCGCGGCTGTCATGGGCGGTTTACAAACTGCTGGGCAGCCCGCCGGGGGATGTGAAACTGAATCCCGACTGGGTGGAATGGCTGATGGGATTCCCCCGGAGATGGACGGACATTCCATGTGGGCCAAAGAACCGGCGCAAATCCCGTACTTAATCAGCGACCCACCGGCGAATGTGGCAAAGCGGTTAAAGACTTTGGGAAACGCAGTTGTTCCCCCGCAGGTGTACCCCATCCTGCGCTATATTGCAGAGATTGAAACCGGGCGCTGCCGGAACAGACAGCAAGGAGGTGATCGGATATGGAACCCTTAAAACCCCGCGACAAGGTAACGCAGCACATGACCCGCGACGGCCTGACACTGGATAACCAGACCACCGGCGAAAGCGTCAATGTGTCCAGCCGGGAGGCCGAGCAGGAATACACCGCCCAGCCGGAGGGCGCGGCGGAAAAAATACTGGAACGGGCGGACGAACTGCACGACCGCCACAAGGCAAAGAAAGCGGCCTAGGACGCCGGGGAAACCGTGGCGCAGGCCACCGGCCCTGTTTCCCGGTTGCAGTTTACCGCCGAGGAACGGGCCTCCCCGGAGTTGGCCCCGTATATCAAAAAGGCAGAAAAACGGGCGGATCAGCTGGAAGCAGCCAAAGAAGCCTTGCCGAAAAAGCGTGTCGTCACCAAGGAAACCGTTTATGACGAGGCCAAGGGCAAGGCCAAAAGCAGGCTGTATTTTGACAAGGTGGAGAAATCCCCTCCCCAGCTCAAACCAAACCCGGCCAGCCGCCCCATACAGGAAGCCGGGCTTTACCTCCACGGAAAAATCCATGAGGTAGAACACGAAAATGTGGGCGTGGAGGGCGGCCACAAGGGGGAGGAACTGGCGGAACAGCAGGCGGGCCGCATGATCCGCAGCGGCGTCCACCGCCACAAGCTCAAACCCTACCGGGCCGCAGCCAAGGCCGAGCGAAAGTCCATCGCTGTCAACGCCGAGTTTGCGTATCAAAAATCCCTGCGGGACAACCCGGAGCTGGCGCAGGCGACCAAGAACCCCGTTTCCCGCTTCTGGCAGAAACAGCACATCAAGCGGGAATATGCCAAGGCAGCAAGGGCGGCGGGCCAGACCGCACAGGGGACCGCAAGCACCGCCAAGACCACGGCTGCCGCAGCCAAGAAAGCCGCAGAGAAAAGCAGACAGGCCGCGTCCTTTGCCGCCCGGCACTGGAAAGGGGCGCTGATCGTCGGCGGCGTGGGCCTCATGCTCCTGCTGGTGATGGGCGGCCTGCAATCCTGCACCGCCATGTTTGGCAGCACCGGGACGGGCCTTGCCGCCACCTCCTATCTCTCCGAGGACAGCGATATGCTGGGAGCCGAAGCCGCCTATGGCGCGCTGGAAGCAGACTTGCAGCACGAACTTGACAACTACGAAAGCCTGCACCCCGGTTATGACGAATACCGTTTCGATCTGGACGAGATCAAGCATGACCCCTATGTGCTGACCTCCATCCTCTCCGCGCTGCATAACGGCGTGTTCACTTTGGGGGAGGTACAGGGCGATCTTGCTATGCTCTTTGAAAAACAGTACATCCTGACCCAGACCATCGAAACGGAAACCCGCTACCGCACCGAAACGAGGACGGACAGCGAGGGAAACACCTACACCGTGGAAGTACCCTACACTTACTACATCTGCAATGTGAAGCTGGAAAACTTTGACCTGTCCCACCTGCCCATCTACATTCTCACCGAGGAACAGATGGGCTTTTATGCTGCCTATATGCAGACTTTGGGCAACCGGCCAGACCTGTTCCCCAACGGCAGCTATCCCCACGCCTCCACCCCGAAAGAGCCGACCTACTATGAAATCCCCCCGGAGGCGCTAAAGGACGAAGCCTTTGCCGCCATGATCGCCGAGGCGGAAAAGTATGTGGGCTATCCCTATGTGTGGGGCGGCAGCTCCCCAAGCACCAGCTTTGATTGTTCCGGCTTCATTAGCTGGGTTATCAATCATTCCGGCTGGAATGTGGGACGCCAGACGGCGCAGGGGCTTTACAACATCTGCACTCCCGTTTCCCCGGAGCAGGCCAAGCCCGGCGACCTTGTATTTTTCGTCGGCACTTATGACACTGCCGGGATGTCCCATGTGGGGCTGTATGTGGGAAATTCGGTCATGCTGCACTGCGGAGACCCCATTTCCTACACAAACCTCAATTCAAGCTACTGGCAGCAGCATTTTTATTGTTACGGGCGGTTGCCTTAAACGCCAGAAAGGAGTAAATCACTATGGCAATGAACAAATTGGAGCGCATTGAAAAGGATATTGAGAAAACCAAGGGCAAGATCGCGGAGCTGCAAAAGCAGCTTCGGGAGCTGGAAGCGGCCAAGACCGAACAGGAAAACTTGCAGATCGTCCAGCTTGTGCGCGGTCTCAACATGACCCCGCAGGAGTTCGCCGCCTTTGTGCGCGGCGGCGCGTTGCAGGCGGCCCCGGCCCCGATCCCGGACTTTGAACAGGAGGACAGCGCCCATGAAGAAATCTAAACTGTTCCGCACCTTGACGCTGGCTGTGGCCGCTGCGCTCTGCATGGCGACCACGACCGTTACCGCCTACGCCGGGGGCGCTGACCCTGACCCTGTGCCGCTGCCGGAAACCACCGAGGCCCCCGCAGAAGTGCCGGAGGAAACCGAAGAACCTACCACCGGCGGCATGGAGCCGGTGGGCGTACCCGTCACCCCGCAGGGCAACGCTACGCTGGTGGATGATTTTTTCGGGGATAAGCAGCTTATCACCGTCACCACCAAGGCCGGGAATTATTTTTATATCCTGATCGACCGGGCCAACGAGGACAAGGAAACGGCGGTGCATTTCCTCAACCAAGTGGACGACGCCGACCTGCAAGCCTTGTTGGAGGACGGGAAAAAAGAGCCGGAGGTCTGCAACTGTACGGCCAAGTGTCAAGCCGGGGCCGTCAATACGGCCTGCCCGGTCTGTAAAAACAACCTGACCGCCTGCAACGGGCCGGAGCCTAAACCCCAGCCGGAGGAAGAAAAGCCGCAGGAGGAAAAGCCAAGCGGCATGGGCGGCCTTGTGGTGTTCTTTGTGGTGGTGCTGCTGGGCGGCGGCGCAGCCCTCTACTTCCTGAAATTCAAAAAGGAAAAAGCCGACACCACAGGAAATGACGATCTGGCCGAGTATGACTTTGGCGAGGACGAGGACGACGAGGACGAAGCCCCGGAGCCGGACGAGGATATGACAAGTGAAGATGGAAATAAGGAGGACGAAGTATGAGCTATCAGTTAGTAATTGCAGAGAAACCAAGCGTAGCCCGCAGCATTGCGGGCGTGATCGGCGCGGACAAGAAACAGGACGGCTACATGGAGGGGAACGGCTATCTGGTGAGCTGGTGTATCGGCCACCTTGTTTCCCTTGCCGACGCTGGGACTTATGACGAGCGTTTCAAAAAATGGCGCTATGACGACCTGCCGATTCTGCCGCAGGAATGGCAGTACATCATTCCCGACGATAAGAAAAAGCAGTTTGACACCCTGCGTTCTTTGATGGAGCGCCCCGATGTTACCGGCCTTGTGTGTGCCACCGACGCCGGGCGCGAGGGGGAATTGATTTTCCGTTTCGTCTACCGGATGGCGGGCTGCAAGAAACCGTTTCAGCGCCTTTGGATTTCCAGCATGGAGGATGCGGCCATTAAAGACGGCTTTGCCCACCTGAAACCGGGAACCGATTATGATAACCTGTATCAGTCGGCCCTTTGCCGGGCGCAGGCGGATTGGCTGGTGGGGATCAACGCGACCCGGCTGTTCTCCATCCTCTACCATAAGACCCTGACCGTGGGCCGTGTCCAGACACCGACCCTCAAAATGCTGGTTGACCGGGAGGCCAAGATCAGCAGCTTTCAGAAAGAGAAATACCACATTGTTCAGATCGCGGCGGGCGGCATGGAGGCGGCCAGTGAACGCATGGGAAACGCAGACGACGCCAAGACCCTGAAAGCCGCCTGTGAAACGGCGCAGGCCGTTTGTGTGTCGGTAACACGGGAGAAAAAGACGGAGCAGCCGCCCCGCCTCTATGACCTCACCACCTTGCAGCGGGAGGCAAACCGGCTGTTTGGATTTACCGCCAAGCAGACCCTTTCCCTGTCGGTGAATTTAACATTCAGCTCAACGCAAATCAATCGTGGGACACTGCTGGTATTTCTTTGTCTGGATTGCAGCAAAAGAATTTTCTAAATGCCGATTTTATAAATGCAGTAGAATCTATTGATGGCGTTACAGGAATCAAGCACTGGTATTACACGGACGCAGAATATCGTGTAAATGGTAATTCTGGAAAATGGATTCAGGGCTTTTGCCGAGATGAACAGCAGAATTTGGAGAAAGAGCGAATTGCGGGAACGACTGATTATGATGAACTGGTGGCAGGCAATGGAATTGTCTTGCTTCAAGAGCGTGCCGATCTCTATGATATTGAGGCTGCGTTGGGTGATACCGTCGAAGTGGACTATAAAACCGAATCCGGCCAAATTCGCACAAAGGCCTATACCGTCATGGGCATTGTAAACGAATATTCTTACTCCGGCTTCTCAAAATGCTTTGCGCTTCCGGAGCAGTTTATGAATGAAGCGACCGGGATAGATTGCACAGGTACGATTTCCGTAATTACCGATATGAAAAAATATGATACGGTTGAAGCTGCATTAAATCAACTGATAGACGGAAATAGCGATTTGGTTATGGAAACCATAAAAGAAAGTATCACTTATTATAGCGGACTTCAACAACTTTCTTTCGGGGTATTGTTGATCGTGGCTGTTATTGTTGTGTGCTTTTCTTTAATCAACCTTGTCAATACGACAATCACAAACTTCTTATCCCGTAGGCAGGAAATTGGAATGTTACAGGCGATTGGTTTGAGTAAAAAGCAGCTTATCAAAATGCTGTGCTATGAGGGGTTAATGTATTCAGTTTTTGCTACGCTGGTAACATTGGTTTTGGGGACTGGACTGGGCTTCCTATCCGTACAGGTCGTTGTGAAAACGATGAATCCATACTTTTACTATTCATTTCCGTGGCTGATCGTATTGATATATTTAGCAATCCTGCTGATTGTGCAATTCACCTTGATTTCTTACACAACTGGAAATCTGAAAAAGCAATCTCTTGTTGAGCAAATCAGGACGATGGAATAGCCGTATGGGATCGGCGGGGCGGCGTGTGCTGCCCCGCTTTTTTCGCCATTTCTCAAA
>ERZ824480.896-NODE-896-length-30771-cov-4.215295_pt1 | contig 30771 bp, 31 predicted proteins | sample MGYA00519861_ERZ824480 | MGnify/ENA primary metagenome ERZ824480 (study PRJEB31778, sample SAMEA3449152) | human gut metagenome | biome: human gut; feature: human-associated habitat; material: faeces | place: United Kingdom | collected 2010/2012 ... | reverse complement strand
CTTTCCTCTCAGGGGCTGGGGATAGGAGTCGAGCCACATAATATCGTCATGATCCTCCGAAGCGCCGAGGCGCGAGCCATGGTGGCGAAGATTCATTGATGTGTCGATAATGTCCTCGGTCTTTACAAGGTCTGAGTCCTTTGTGTTTATAAGGCTCTGTTTTGTATCCTTCACCTTCCACGAAGCGGCGAAGGGCCTTCCCTCCCAGTGGAACCAGAGATCGGAATATCTTTCGTCTTTTAAGACGTTATAGTAAATTGTCATAAGCTCGTCAAACATATTGTTGTTCGACGCAGCCATGCCGCCGTACTCGGAGATCTTCGGAACGTTCATCCCCTCTTTTTTGCACTCCAAAAGCGCCTCCATCAGTGTTTTTAAGTTCTGAACGAAGCAAAGTCCGCTGTTTGTGTAATCAAAAAAGATCACATCCACTCCGGCGTTGGATAAAAGCGCGAACTGCTTTTTATAGACCCAGTAGTCCTGGCTCGTGTAGAACCCGAACACGGGCTCGCCCCAGTACATTTTGCTCTGATGGTTAAACCACGAATCGCTGTTAAAGTCATAACGTGCTGCAGGATCCTTTCTTATTACGTCGGGAATCACGATGTTGTAGTTCTTATCCTGATTAGTATGCCAGTTCCAGTACATCATACCGACATAGTGGTCGCCCTCTTTGACGGGGCCTGCCTCCTCAAAGTCGGCAACCTTTCTGCCGTAATCGTCCGTTGCCGCCCATGTGTCTGAATAATTGTCAACTATATACTCGTCCGAAACACCCTCGCGGACAACCGCGTCGGTATAAAGTGAAACGCCGTTAAGCTCCCATGCCGGCGTGTTTTTCGTCATCGTCATCACGAAATAGAGCGTGTGAGTGCCCGAGACCGCATCAATATTCCCGCGCACCGTCACGTCCTGCCCCGTGCTCGTTTCGTTAAACGCGATAAAGCCGATCGAGTCGCCCATCGGGTCGTCTACCTTAATTCTGAATACCTCCGCATTAAGCCCTCCCGTAAGCGGATTTTTCCCTGTGAGCCCGATCGACTTGATGCCGGTCAGATCCACGTTTTTGATGCCGAACCAGCTCTGTGCCTTTTCGATATTAAAGTAGCCGTCTTTCTTCGTCACTTCAGAGCCGAACTCGGTGATCTCGTCGGTCTTATAGGTCTTTTTCGCGTCGGATGCCAGAACCGAAAGGCACGAAAAAGCCATCAAAACCGCCAAAAATAATGCCGCAAGTTTTTTTGCCATATTACTTCCTCCTTATTTAAGGTTCCTTTGATTTTATACTATCATAACTGCTTTTTTCGTTCAATTGTATAAAGTGACTTTTTCATTGTGCAAGGTGATCTTTTTATGCGGTAATTTTTGTCGCAAATACCAATTGCACAGAACATAAAAAAGATGTATAATGATGATCGGGGTGATAATATGCTTTTATACGGAAACACATACTGCGACAACAACTTGGAGTTTACCGAGCTTTACCCGGTCGACATCAAAAAGGGCAATTTCAAGGCCGGCACATTCGCAAACTTCTGGATGAGAGACCACTATAATGCCGTTTTCATTTTAGAGGGTTCGCTTCGCGTTACCAACTACCACGCGAGTTTCAACGTTAAAGGCGGCCAGTTTTTCATTATTGATCCCTACAATCACTGCCGCATCTACCCCAACGCAAACTCATCTTATATAAAATTCGGATTTTCAGGCACCCGTTCAGGCGATTTTGCGCCCGTCACCAACAGCGTTTTTTCCGATCCTGCGCCGGGAAATGAGCTTTCTGAACTTCTTAAAAGAAAAGATCTGCACGATGTTCATCTGATCTCGTTTCTTTTCTCGCTCTATTCATCATCGGGCGTGCACACGCTCGACCAGTCGAACAAGAAGAGCTTAAATCCGTATGTCAAAATGCTTGTCGACAATATCGACCACAGCTATTTAAGCACGGAATATTCGCTCGAAGCACTCTGCCGCGAGATCGGGCTCAACCCGAAATATCTGTCGCGGCTTTTTAAGAGCGAGACCGGCATCAGTATGCAGGAATATTTAAAAAGGCGTCGGCTTGACGCGGCATATAAGCTTTTGACCGAAGGGTATAAGGTGAACCAAGTCGCTTTCAGGTGCGGGATCCGCGACGCGGCAAATTTTTCCGAGATGTTTAAAAAATATTACGGCATCCGCCCGAGCGAGGTTTCGAGAAAAAATCACCCGAAATCGGCAAAAACCTCTTGACAAATCCGAAAATATGTGGTAAAGTTATAATATTGTTTGTGCATGTAGCTCAGCTGGATAGAGCACTTGGCTACGGACCAAGGTGTCGGGGGTTCGAATCCTCTCATGCACGCCAAGAAAAAAGACCATACCCAATGCCGAGTGTTCTAAAGGACACTAAGTAGAAATACGGGCATTGCGAGGTAAGAAGATGAGGAAAACTCAGTAAAATGGGTTTTCCTCTTTTCTTTTTTATCCGCACATTCGTCAAAGTAAAAGCCTTCTGATAAAATGAAGATACCAAATTTAAAGGAGGCGTTTATGCTATGAAAGAAAAAATTATTGAAAACGGAATTGAGTATGTAAGAAATGGCGATTACTATATTCCAAACTTAACTGTACCTGATGACAAGGTTTACAGCATTGGGAAGTATGGCAGGCTGCACTCAATATTTATTAAGGAAAACAGGCCTTGTCTATACTCAATGAAGATGCTTAATGGAACTTGGCTTGCATATCTTGAAGAAATTGACACTTCTGCAAAAGAGATGATTGATAAGCTTGTCAAAGATATGGCAATAAAGCAAGGCATCACCGAAGAACTAAAAGCAAAAGACCAAATGGCTTGGGTTGGTGCTATGAACAACATTCATCACTCGGCAGAAGAATTTATACTCTCGGAATATGTGTATGCGGTGGAGGGTGCGGAATGAATTTTATAGAAGAATTGTATTACGGAAACATAAACCCCAATGAAAAACGCTATAAAAAAACTACCCCCTATGACAAAGCATTAAACACATTTACCATTAACGAGGATAAACTGAAAGACGCATTATCCGGCGAACACTTGAAACTATTTAATGAGCTTGTAAATGCAAGCGATGAAATAAGTGCTACAAGCAGTGTTGAGAATTTCAAAATAGGATTCAGACTTGGTGTTATGATGATGTGCGATAGTTTGTTGTTTGATAACAGTTTTATCCTGAAAGATATTTAGTTTTAACGGAGGTATATATAATGAAAAAATCAATCATATCCATCATATCCATCATATCAATCGTGTCAGTTTTAATAAGCTCTTTTTCTGTGAATGCAGCAGAGGTCCCGAGAGAGTCAACACCCTGCAATGACACAAACGAAGCAATTGTTATTGTCGAAAATTTTATAGGTGATATTTTAGCAGAGGTACAGAACGGCTTAGGGTATGCCGATGCAAGAGCAAAATCAAACCGAATATTTTTCAGTGCTTGGCTCAACGGTCAAACAAACGGTTATAGCTATGGCGAGCTTGTTGACATAGCCAATGCTGCAATATGGCAACATCGTGATATGTACTTGCGACCTGATTTTTATGCAAACAATCTCGAAAAAGTCAGAGTGATAATCGCTCCTGTAATTGAAGATTATAAATACGGTAAAATATCTTATGCAGAAGCAGAGGTCAATGCTCGAACAAGGATTTATCAATCCGTAAAATCTGATTTTAATCCCGATTTAGAATACATAAAAGATCCTCTTGCAAGGGACATTCCATCGGTTGATAATAGCTTGTTTATACTTGCAAGAAAACTGATTTTAGAAAGTAGATAGTACGCAAAAACAGAGCCTCCGGGGAGTTGTCCTCGGAGGCTCTTATCATATATTCACTTATTCATCACCATTCAAAACCCAATTTTCATCATACCCAAACTCCATAGCAATAACCTTTGCAAGCATAGGAGAAATGACTCTGTTTTGATTCTTATCGGGACGACCTTTGCCGGTAAGTATATAGATATAATTTTCTGTAATACCGACTCTCCTTGCGAACTCTACTTTTGTGATGTTCTGTTCTTTAATTATTTTATTCAATCTATCGGCTATTGCCACTGATTTATCTCTCCTTTTCTATCCTGCTGTTGCTTTAAAGCGGCAAACTTAAGTAGCTGTTTGCGGGAAGAAATTCCAAGCTTTGAATAAATGTTTTTATTGTGAAATTTAAGAGTATTTTCTTTAATTCCGACAATTTCAGCAATTTGTTTTCCGTTTTTGCCTTGAAGATATAATTCATAAATTCTGTATTCAGATGCAGTAAGTGTACTGAGGTTGCAAAGGAAATATTCATATTCTTCAAGAACAATATTATTTTCACGTTTCTCAGAAAGCTGTTCAATCTCACATTTAACAAGCTCGTATTCCTTTAAAGCTCTTTCATATGCTGCTTTTGCTTTTGTTGCTTCCTCTTCTGCAATGTGTTTGGATTCCTCCAAGACTTCAAGCTGAGCCTCATATTGGTTATCCTTTTCTCGAAGGAAAGCAAAGAGGTCATCAATTTCCTTGATTTTGGTTTGGTCATCACCAAAATTCTGTGATGTCTTAATTTGCTCTATTTTTTTTAATATGGGGGATACATATTTTTTGCTTAGGTACATACAAGCAGCAATGGCAAAAACAGTAATGACAAGGAGAATCAAAACAAGGTTTCTGCGACCTTCTTGAATATATTTATTGTATTGTGCCTGCGTTATCATAACGGATACATCAAAAACATTATTTCCAAGATGTATCTTTTTAGTTTTACCTATGCAAGTATCTGCTCCAAAATCGAATAGAGAAAAGTCATTTTTCTCAGAAACCTTAAGGGGAGCATCTTCGTATTCCGAAACATAGTGGCCGCTTGATGTGAACTGTCCGGAAAGTTTACCATTTTCTGTGTTCAAAAGACCATATACGACGTGTCCTAGGCTATCGTCAGTAGGTTTTTGCGCAAGCTGAAAATAAAGGTTGTTAATTTCAAATCCGCACACACCGATAATATTCTTTTTAACATCATGTATCGGAACAAAAACATATCTTGCGCTTTCCCAGGTTTCAGGAATGTCTTTTACCGAACTTAAAACATAACGGGTATTGTTCGCAAAAAACGAGTCGCTATTTTCAAAGAAATCAGTTTTACACTCGTTTTGCCATCCACTATGAAATAATAAATCATTGTTTTTGCCGGTTGCGAGAGTGCCTCTGTAGAGAGTGAATTGTTTGTTTGCGGTATTTTCTGAGTACAAATTCACATATTTTAGATAAATTCCACTGTACAAAGGAGTCTCGCTTTTTGAGTTGACTGTTGTATTTAAAATATAAAATGCACCGCTTGACGGGGCCATCTGCATATTAAGATATACAGTGTCGTAAAGTTCTTCTTGCAATTTATCAATTGCATCAGGATTATCTTTCAAGTCATCAAAGGTCAAATTGTTTTGAAGCAGATATTTTTGAATATCAGCTTCAAGTTGCTCGGAAAAAGAAATTGCGTACGCTGCGGTTTTGTCTATATCATTCTCAATTTTTTCAGAGTAGGTCGCAAGTTGTGTGTCAAGAATATCTGAAAGTTCTCTGTCAGTGGGGTTCAGTACGCCAAACAGATTTAAAAGGAGCAAAAGAAGTGCCAAAATTACAACGATTACGGTCATGATATATAAAACAAATCTTCTGCGCATGGAAAGTTTTTCGGTCTTTATATGGTTTATTAAGTTTTTAAATTCAAAACATCTTAATGGTTTCATAATCTATTCGCTCTTATCTTGATTATTTTTCAGAAAGCTTTTTGATTTCTGAAAGTGATGCTTTTGTAAGTTCGTTTAGTACACTTTCTTTATCTTCGCCTGAAGCAACTCTGTTCTTATATTGAGAATGAGCAGATTTTAGAACTAATCTTACATTTTCTTCATAGTTTTTCTGAACATCAGATGCTCCGTCGTATAAAGGAAGTGCATACAGTTCATAATCCCTGAACATTATATCAATGGTGTCATAGAGGTTTTTGTAGTTTTCATTTTCAATAGAATTTTTTGTTTCAAATAAAAGATTAAATGCATCGTCTTTTACCGGAAGGTATCCTGCTTCTGTTACAAAATCTATGTTGTTTTCTTCTTCGGTTATCCATTTTGCAAAAATATATGCTGCATAATTTTTTCTCTCATCATTACTCTTTACGGCAAATAGTCCGGTGCCGCGATGAACTGAAGCAGGTGTGTCTTTATCAAAAAGAGGATAAGGCATAGAAATTGATTTTATTTTAACCGTGGTGTTGTCAGGATAGATTACACTATCAGGCTGGTACAAAACATCGGCTGTAGAGCCTATGTTTGATATGATCTCAACCGTTTTCCAACGAGATGCCGCATATCCGTCATGAAGACATATTCCGCCATAAATTGCACATTTTGCCAGAGGGTTCCATATTTTTTCAAATGCTTTATTCTCAAGGTTTAATTTTCCGTCTTTGACGAAATTTTCACCCTGTGTTTGCATTCCTATGTATGAATAATGATAAAAGTCGTTTATCTGTGTAAAGCTTTGCCCACCTGACCAGTCATAGTATACATTTGACGTTTTGAAAAGTCCGTCAAAGGTTTTTAAATCATTTACACTGCATGATGTTTCTTTGCTGAATTCATCAAATAATGTTTTGTTTAAATAGAATACTTCTGAAGATTTTGCAATGGGGAGCATTAGCAGCTCATCTCCGAAATATCCTTCTAAAATAAATTTATTTGTATATTCGGAAAGTTCCTCTTTTGAAAAATAATCATTCCACGAAAGCAGACGTTCTTTGCCCACAAGCTCAGCCACTCTCGGATAAGCCGTAAACAAATCCGGCAATTTTTCAGCACCCGGCTCATCATTTGCAGCATCAGAAAGTGCCTTATCTATCGCAGATGAACTTGTTACTGAAACAACATTAACAATAATTCCTTTTTCTTTACCAACGGTACTGTTAAACTTATTAATTTCAACATTAAAAGGTGACTTTGTCTGACTCCCATACACATGCCACATTGTAAGTGTAACAGGGTTGTCGGGATCGGTTCTTTTTTTGTCTTCACAAGCTGAAAATAAAGATGTAATAAAAATAATCATAATAAGCGAAGCGATAATTCTTTTCATAATTCTCTCCTTTTCTAACACTATATCCCTACCCAAAACCCCACTCTTTTTTCAAAAAAACTTATCAATCCCACATTTTTTTTGCATTTTGGGTGGGGATTTATTTTGAATATATAAGTATAATTAAATCAGAAAATATATCTTTTTTGTATTTTTTACCTATATTGTAACACAAAACATTGATTTAGTCAAGGTCTCGGGCAATTCTTGTAAAAAGAAGGGAGTGGGTTCTTTGGATGTAAAGAAAAACAAAACAGCAAGCTTCAAGATTAATAAAACTCCAAGTGGTAATATTTATGAATTTTTTTGTGACTTGTCCCACGCCCTTGTATATTCATCAAAACCGATTAGAGCTGACAATCCCGAAGAAGAACTTATGCGTGCTTGGGGTGAAGGTGGAAAAGAATATTTTAACAGATGCCAAAAATGTGGCAAGTGGGTTATTGATGCTATGTATAATCCCGATGTGTGGAGCTGCGTGCAATGTGTTCCGATAGAGGATTACCCCGATTATTGCCCGGTGTGCGGAGCAAAAACGCAGGAACTATCTAATTTTTGTCACGTATGCGGAGCAAAGCTTTTTTACGGAGATGAAGAAGAAAATGAAAAAACGGAACGCAAATAGAAAAAAATCACTTTCCTACTTTGGATTTGGAACTGACATTATGAAGCATTCGGTGGTATGTAGTGAGTGTAATTCTTTAGAACCAAGTAACAGGATGTATTGCAGTAAGTGTAATTCTAAATTGCCTAAATCAAATTTACATGATTTGTATAAGTCCTATCATATAAGCTGTGAAAAATGTGGCACGGTTCTTTCAAATTCTATGCACTACTGTCCTCACTGCGGTAACAGGGTGAAAGCATCCTCCGAGCTTTGTGCACTATAAAATGAAATGAGGTAGAAAGATTATGGATACAATTCAAAACTATAAATGTCCTTGTTGTACAGCACCTTTGGTGTTTGATGCCCAAACACAGAACTTAATATGTGATTCTTGCGACAATACATTTCCACTTGAAACGATGCAGCAAATGGCAGAAGGCTCTGCCGATTCCGGTGGCACATCAAAATACGATTGGGAAAGCTATACGCCAAGAAATTATGAAGACACAAACGAGGTTAAACTTTCAAATTATTCCTGTCCCTCCTGCGGAGCAGAAATTCAGGGCGATGATACACTTGGCTCCACAGTTTGTCCATATTGCGGCAACTCCACTATCGTCAAAGGTCAGTTTGAAGGAACACTCAGACCTGATTACATAATTCCGTTTAAACTAAATAAAAAATCTGCAATAGAGGCTTTTGAGGGTGATTTCAAAAATGCACCGTTTTTGCCTGATGAATTTAAGAGCAAGAAGAAAATCGAAGAGATGGCAGGCGTGTATGTTCCGTTCTGGATGTTTGACTGCGACTGTGATGCGGCAGTAAGCTACAACGCAGAAAGAGTAACTGCATGGAGCGATGCAAATTATAACTACACCAAAACAGATTATTTTAAGTTATTCAGAAGTGGTACTGTTGGCTTTGCCAATATCCCTGTGGATGCCTCTAAAAAGGCTGAAGATAGTTATATGGAGGCTGTAGAACCCTTTAACTATGAAGATGCCGCTCTATTTAGCGGAGCGTATCTTTCTGGATACTTGGCTGATAAATATGATGTATCGGCAGAAGAAAGCATCGAAAGAGCGAACGAACGAGTTAAAAATTCAACTGTTGAGGCTTTTAATGATACGACAAACCGTTACACAGCAGTAATTCCCGAAAACTCAAGGGTAAGCTTTTCAAACGGCAAGATAAGATATTCCCTCCTTCCTGTATGGATGCTCAATATTAAGTATATGGATAAAATGTATAAATTTGCTATTAACGGACAAACGGGAAAGGTCGTTGGCGAGTATCCTGTTGATAACAGCAAAAAGTGGAAGTATTTTTGGAAGATTGCAGGTATTGCATATGTAGCAGCCGCCGCTATTGGCTGGATGCTTTTGCATTAAGGGGGTGGTCGATATATGAAAAAATTACTTTCTTGTGTTTTACTTACTCTACTCTTGCTCACTCTGTTTTTGCCCGTATATGCATCATTTGAAAATCCTTCAATTGTGGATGAAGCAGGATATTTGATGCAATCGGAGCTTGCATCACTTACAGAAAAGCTTGATAAAGTCAGAAACGAATATGATTTTGAGGTAGCAATTTATACAGAAAGTGAAATGACATCAGATACTGCAGAAGCATCTGCTGATGATATTTATGACTATGGTGGTTACGGTGCAGGTGAAAACGATGACGGTATAATGCTTTACATTTGCCGTGACACAAGAGAATATCACTTCACCACTCACGGAAAAGGTCGTGAGTATTTCAACAAAAACGGACTTATCTATCTTGAAAGCAAGGTATTACCTTATCTTGAAGATGATAACTACTATAAGGCATTTTCTGTTTATATTGAAACCGCAGATGAGTTTCTTTCGATGGCAAAAGACGGAAAGCCATATAACGAAAAGAATTTAAGTACAAAATACATTGTCGGTGTTGTTTTGGTTTGTCTATTAACTCCTCTTTTACTCGGCTTTATAATGATGAAAAAGAAGCTTAAGAAAATGAAAACGGCGGTAGAAAACGATTATGCGGCAAATTATATAAAGCCCGGCAGTATGAGGATTGATACATCAAGAGATTTATTCCTGTATTCAAGGATTACGAAAACAGAAAGACCGAAATCAAGTTCGGGCACACATACCTCATCCTCCGGCAGAACGCACGGCGGACGAGGCGGAAGTTTTTAATTTGGAGGGTAATTATGAAAAGAATTTTATCATTTATTTTATGCTTAACAATGATTATGAGTTTTGCATCGGTTGTAAATGCGGAGCACTATTCCAACTTTACCGATGTTAAACCTGACAGTTGGTATTACGAAGATGTTGATAATGCCGTAAGGCTTGGTATTATCAACGGAAAAACCGAAACAACCTTCGCTCCCGATGATAACCTTACATATGCTGAAGCAATCAAGCTTGCGGCTTGTATGTATCAGCTTTACAAAGACGGAAGCGTATATCTTGTACCCGGCGGAAATCCTTGGTATCAAATTTATGTTGATTATGCCAAAGACCACGGAATAATAACAGAAAACTTTTTCTATAAGGTTAGTAACATTAACGAAAAGGCTACAAGAGCAGGATATATGGAAATATTCGCAAATGCCCTTCCCGATGAGGCGCTTATTGGTATAAACAATGTTCCTGACGGCTCTATTCCCGATGTTCCTATGGTTCACGAGAGTTCAATCGGTATATACAAGCTCTATCGTGCAGGAATTCTGACAGGTGTGGATGCAAAGCACAACTGCAAGCCGGAGGATAACATCAAAAGATGTGAGGTTGCGGCAATCATTACAAGAATGATGGATGAAACCAAGCGTGTTAAGTTCAGTATGGAAACAACATCCGAAGAGCCAAAGACAGAAGAACCTAAAACTGAAGAACCAAAAGAAGAACAAAAGCTTGAAATTCCAGAGGATGCAGAACCTGCTCCGGAAATAAAGGAAGATGAAAAATCAGCAGAAACACCTGAAACACCTGATATGTATGAGCCTTTCGAGATAGTAGTGGAGCCGGAAAGGATTGATTCTGCCGATGAAGGCGAAACACTTACATATACAGTCAAAGCATCAGGTGGAAAAACACCATATACATATTCTTGGGGTACAAGAGACAGATATAACGGATTTACTGAATTTACCGAATCCGATTATGTAAAGGGCGCTAAAACTAATACGCTTTCTCTTGTTTTTGATATTGACAATGCAACAACAAGTCAGTTCTACTGCAAGATTACAGACGCTCTTGGTCAGGAAGTGAAGTCTGAATCAGTGACAATACCCGAAAAGGTATTTATATTCAAGCCCGAGAATGTTACAAAATACAATTCCGGTTACATTTTCACAGGCAGAGTTGAAAAAGGTGCCTTAAGAGCCGGCGAAACAGTTTCAATGCATATGCCATCACACGGCATTGAGGTTTTTGGCATTGCTACAAAACTTGAAATGTTCAAAAAATCCATTGATGAGGTAAAGGAAAACAATTATTGCGGAATCCTGATAGAAGAGCCGGAGAAAATCCCATATGATTCATGGGTAGTTGAAAATCTTGGAGAAACACTGGCAGAAAGACTTGTAAACATGGGCAATTATGGCTTTAAGGCATGGATGCATATTACACCTTGCATATACTCCGCAGATGTTGGAGATAAAACATATGTGCAGGTCAATGTTTTCGGTGGCAAAGCTCCATACACATATGAATGGTATAAGAGTGAAAACTTTGGCGACTATACAGAACTTAAGAGCGATAACAATCATAAAGTAGATGAGGGCAAGGTAGAAATCCTTGTTGATGAAGCTGAGTTCTCAAAACGTATGACATATAAGTGCATAATAACTGATGCTACAGGCTTTACCAAAACAGCAAGTAATATGTATGTTGTTCCTAAAACAATACCTTATCTCGCATATCAGCCAAATACTGTCCGTGCAAACTATGGTGAAGAAGTTTCATTCTATGCTCGTACGAGAAACAGCGATGCAACCTATCAGTGGTACATAAAAAATGACAACACAAACGGTTGGAAAAAAATCGAGCCGACCGACACATGGGCAAAGGGTGCTACAACATCAACACTGAAAATACAGGTTGAGAAGGCTGATTTTGTAAGTCACTGTGAATACAGGTGTGACGTCAAAAATGGTGCTTATGGTGTGGTTTCAAATTCTGCAAAGCTACTTCCTAAGGATATTGTTATAACTGAGCAACCAAAAAATGTGAGCGAAAAACACGCAGAAAAAGCAAAGTTTAAGGTGGTGGCAGAGGGTGAAAACGGACCATTTACATATCAATGGCTGATACAGACTCCTGATAATGAAATCCCACTAAAGATTACAGAAGCATTTCCATGGGCAGAAGGCTATTATACAGATACCTTGTCAGTTGCAGTTGATGAAAACAAGCTTACATCTGATTACAAGTTCAGCTGTATTGTAACAGACAAAAACGGTGTAAGAAGAATATCAAATGAGGCTTATGTTATTGTGGCTGCTGATGCCAATGTCAAATTTGAGGAAAACAATTCCAATCAGTCGGATATGATAGTGATTATGCCGTAAATAATAAATAATATAAAATAAAGAAAAGAGGTAAAAATTATGAAAAAAATGTTATCACTAATTCTTGCAATTATGTTGAGTGCGTCCACTTTGACAGCGGTATATGCTGCCGAAGAAGACGGAAAGAAAGATGTTGGTCCTCACGAGCATCAACTTATGAAAATGGCAAATGCCGCTTGCCATTACGAAGAATGTACTATTTGCTTTGAACTCTTTAATGTTGGCGAGCACACTTTCAAAGATGGTAAATGTACAGTTTGCGGTCATTCCCAACTTGTAAATCCTTTTGTTGATGTCCCTGGAGATGCGTGGTACCACGATGAAGTAGTGGGAGCTGTTTACACAGGCATCATCAACGGTAAGAGTGCAACAGAATTTAAGCCTGATGACCTACTTACATACGCAGAAGCAATCAAGCTTGCGGCTTGTATGAGTCAGGTTTACTTAAATGGTAATGTTACCCTTACATCAGGTACTCCTTGGTATCAGCCTTATGTTGATTACTGCAAAATCAATAACATAATCAAAAAGAATTATGACTATAACGCAAATGCTACACGAGCGGGATACATAGAAATCTTTGCAAGTGCTCTTCCTGATAGTGCATTTGAAGAAATAAACAATATTCCAAACGGAAGTATTCTTGATGTTAAGTCAGGAGCTACATATGCTCACTATGTGTATAAGATGTATCGTGCAGGTATTTTAACAGGCGTTGATGCACTTCACAACTGCAAGCCTGATGATAATATCAAAAGAAGCGAGGTTGCTGCAATTATTTCTCGTATGATGGATGAAGGTAACAGAGTAAAGTTTGATATGTCTGATCCCGACGGTAATAAAAACACAGAGGATGACAACGATAAAGAAATAATAAACAAAACCGAAGAAAACGAAGACAAAGATAAAGATGAAGATGCTGAAAAGGATAATACCAAGCAGAACACCGAAGAAAAAGAAGATGAACCGATAAATATAGCTCCTGAAGATCCTCAGATTGGGGTTCAGGATCCTACTCAGTCGGTTGATCCCGGTGTTTCTGTCACACCAAGTAAACCTTTTGACGGCGGAAGTCAGGAGTACATTCTGGACACACCTCTTACCATCCACAAACAGCCTGAAGGCTCAGAGGCGGAAGAATATGGATCAAAATACGAGCTTGAGGTTCAGGTATTTGGCGGCAAAGCTCCGTACACATATGAATGGCAGTACAAAGTTCGAAGAGATGCAGTAACAATCAAAAACGGAGATTATGCAAAGGATGCTGAAAGTGCTGCACTTGTTCTTTCAGTTGAAAAAGAAAACACTCTTCTCGGTCAGGGTATCTACTGTGTAATTACCGATTCAGAAGGCACAAAGGTAACAACTGATACAGTTAAGGTTTACGGACCTTTCTCAATGCCCGTTGATGATTGGACTTTAGAATCAGGTAAGAATACTCTTATCGGCAGAGTGGCAGACGGTATCCTTAAAAAAGGCGAAAAGGTTTCTGTTATAAGAGACGGCAAGGTTATCGCAATAGGCGTTGCAGAAGATTTGCAGATGTTTAATAAGTCGTTGGATGAAACCGTTAAGGGAGAAAATGTTGGAATCGTATTTAACAGAGACGAAGGCGTAATACCTTCAAGCGGTGATATCGTAGTTAAATATCAGCCTACACACGTTGTTGACACAAGCGATATCGTAAACTAATCAGTTGTTAATTAAATTCAACATAAATTTATAAGGAGGTAAAGATTATGGGATTAGGAGATTTCTTTAAAAACATTTTTGGTAAAAAGACCTGTGCATTTTGCGGAGGCGAGTGCGGTATGATGAGCCGCACAAAAATTAAGGGCGATGAGTATATCTGCTCAAAATGCGATGATATGTGTTCAAACTTTATCAGAAAAAGCAGATTTACAAAGCCGGAGCTTGAAGGACATATGGAGTATATGAAACGCTCCGACCGCATCTATAAAGAGGTTATTTTACCGAATGTCCAAAAACACGAGTGTTATCCGTCTGCAACACAAAGACAGGGTATTGAGTTCTTTGATGATTTTGGAATGTTCCGTATTATGGATGGTTCCAGAGACCACAAGGAAAACTATCCAAAGGAATTATTCCGCTATGACCAGGTGGCAAGCTATGAGCCGTATTACGAAGAAGCTGAGCCTGAAGAAGCCGGCAAACCGAAAGTATTCCACGAGGGCGGTATTATCATAAGACTTGTAGGTGCACTTGATGACACTACGAAAATGCAAAAAGGACTTCGTGCTCATCCGTACATCACGGAAGAAATCAAGGTGTGCTTTGCAACTAACGACAGAGAAAAAGAGAACTATCTCAAATATGCAGAAAATGCAATCTGGCATTTTAACCACATTTTCGGCGTAAATGATGACAGCAAGGGTTTATTTAACTTTGGTATGTCAAAACAGGAAAAGCGTGATTTGAAAGCAGCGGTTGCCTTTACCAAAACTGCATTTGATGCTGTAAAGGTTGCAAAGAATGGCGGCGAAATAACTGACGAAAAGAAAGCGGAAATTATGGAAAACATGAACGCCATTGACGATGCACAAACCGGCGGACTTGCAGTGTATACAAGAGCTGCAGATGCGGCGGAAGCAAAAATTCAGTAAATTATCAAAATATTAAATTTAAGGAGGAATCATATTATGAAGAAATTATTATCTGTTATTTTAATGGTTACATTGGTTTTATCACTTGCAGCATGTGGCGGAAACAAAGGTGAAAAGGTTACACTTTATGAAGATACATGGGAGGGCGAGAATGTAAAACTTGCAGTTGACTTCTACTATCCCGAAGGCGCAGATATCACTTTAGAGGGAGACGAAGAATACCCCAACTGGATTGATATGAAATATGAGTCAAAGAACATAACTATAGGTCCTGCAATTTTTGAGGACACAACCTTTGATTCAAACAAGGAATACGCAAAAGAGAACGAAGATACATATGAAGAGTTTGAGCTTAACGGTTATGATTGCTATGCTTATGAAGACTTTGGCGGATATTGCATTTATGTACATTTAGAAGAGGTTTCAGAAACAACTGACAGATACCTTGTAATTAATACAGAAACTATTGATTACAGCAAGGATGGTACTCCTGAGGACAAAGCTCAGTACGAAGATGAGGATATCAAGAAAATTGTTGACTCCTTTGAATATCGTGGTGTAGTTGAATATCCTGAAGAGGAAGAAAAAACAGAAAAATAATTAAGGAGACAGATTAAAATGAAAAAATTATTAGCTTTATTATTGGCAGTAATTATGATTTTTGCACTTGTTGGTTGCAACAATGCAGAAGTTTCGGAAGAAGCAGACAATTCAGGTTATTCAGAAGAACTTGACGAAGCCGAAGATGTAGTAAACAAAATCAATATGACCTACGGCGAGGACGAAACAAAGATTACACTCTATAAGCCTGATGGTGCATTCTTTTCAGTTGATGCAGAGGATGCCCTTGATGCAGGCGACATTGTAATCATGCTTGCTGACGATTACTCTTGGGATGCAGAAATTATGGGATATGAGCATTTTGAGGGTATCAGCAGTAACGAGCCATTTGTAGAGTATTATTTTGATGGTGCGGCATCTGATGATTACACATTCTATGAACAGGAAATGGCTGACCTTGGCATTGAATATGAAGGAAAGCCTGTAAAACTCATCAGATACACCTACAAAGAGGTTGACGATGAAGAAGAATATAAGGCGTGTTTTGTAGGATTTGAATACAAAGGCACAGAAGACAGCGGTCTTTTCGGGCTTAAAATCGGTTCATTTGAAGAAGATCTTTCGGATGATTACATAAAAGGTTTATTCAAGCAAATTTTCCGCCTTGAAAGATAATTTGTAAGCGAAAGAAGGGAGCTTTCGCTCCCTTCTTCTCAAAACCCTTCAAATAAAGGTTGAAGGGTTTTGAGAAGAAGAATTTCTTCGCGAGAAAGGAGGACTTTTTATGACAAAAAGATTCGTATGTATAGGAATGGTGGTTTGCATCTTGCTTTCCCTTTGCTCTTGTAAAAAAGCACCAAACAACATTGTAAATGAAAACGCTAATAATGAGGTATCTTTTGTTTCGGTAATGCTTGGGGACAAAAGAATTGAGGAATGGAACGAAAATAATGTAATCTGCAGTGTAGTATGGGACAAACTGAAGCTTTCCGAAGATGATGAAAAGAAGTTCCCGGAGCTTAAAAAGACCTTTGATAAGCTTAATGATGAAGCATTAAATGATGCAAAAGCATTGATGTATGAACTCTCGGGTGCTGCCAAGGATTTAGAGGGTGATAAATACAATCCTCTTTATCTTGAAGGAGTGTCAGAAGTATATTTACAAAGAGCCGACACAAAGATTGTAAGCTATGTAGAGGAGGTATTTGTACATTCCGGTGGCGTACACCCCGATTATCATTACATAACATCTAATTTTAATCCAAAAACGGGCGAAAAACTAATATTGACCGATGTTATGCCGAGTATCAAGGGTTTGCCTGATATTCTGGAAAGTGAACTGAACATAAAATACGATTATCTGAATTTCGGCGAAAATCAGTTATGGACGATTTTTAACGAGTATTCTCCTGAAGATTACAATTGGACGCTTGATTATCAGGGCATTACATTCTGGTTTAGTCCTTATGATATAGCCGCCTATGCAGCAGGCCCTCTTTCTGTGAAAATCTATTTTGATGAAGAACCCTATATTTTCAACGAAGAATATACAAAGGCACCTTCAAAAAACTACGCTGTGATGCTTCCAATGCGGCAAAAGATTGATTTTGACTTAAACGGAAACGATGAGGAAAAAGACTACATAGAAATAGATACTTCATTAGACCAATATGGCTCGTACAATATGCTGTCGGTTACGGTAAACGGAAAAACTTATACCGATGAAATCAACTATGCTTACGACTTTGATGTTTATTTAGCACATATCGGCGATAAAAATTATATTTATTCAGATTCGTTCTCGGATAATGACTACCATATGTTCTGTACCTGGGATATAAATGGCGATACTCCCAAAATGACACAGGAGCTTTATGGTACTGAAGTTGATTATGAGTATATAGAGGAAGGCTTTGAAGATGGTACAGTGTATAAGCAAGCCTTTAATAATCCTGAAATTTTAAGGCTTGAAACAAGGTTTGAAATATTGGGAACCCGTGGAGCTACAGCAACATATAAGCTAAGCGAAACAGATGGAAAACCTGAAATGACAGATAAAGCCTACACCTTTAATTACGGTCATGATGTAAAAACAGCAATACCTCTTAAAGCAGAGCTTCTGCCTGAAATGGAAAAAACAGAGCTTCCAATTGGCACATCACTCACACCATATCAGACAGACGGAAAAACTTTCGTTGATTTAAAGACAGAAAATGGCTCAGTTGTAAGGCTTAATATTGATGTTTCCGATTGGCCGAGAAAAGTAAACGGCATTCCTGAAGATGAATGCTTTGAAGAATTATTATATGCGGGGTGATTTTATGAGAATGGTAAGAAATATTATGAAATTTATGACTGTTATCACAATGCTGGCATCACTCTTTGGGTGTGCAACTGAAAAACCACAACCGCTTGACAAAACAGGTATGGTATATAAGGACTCGGATTACAGAAGCATATATGCAAATGTATTCGACTTTGATAATTACGATGGTCAGCCGATGTTTGCGGTGGCATTTTTAGGATATGGTGACAGAATGGAGTTCCGTCATACATATATTGAAGGAATTTTTGCTGACTTGGATGATTTTGCCATAGAGCAGATTGGACACGTTGATTACGAGGGCGACGAATGGTATTTGATTGTGCCGAGATATAAAGAGGATGTTGATATAACAAATCTTGATACAGGCGAAGTCCACACCATATATAACGGCGAAGCATTTACCGTTAAATGTAACTTGTCTGATTTACATTCAAATATTGAAATCAGCACAGAGCTGAATTTGAGCGGACATAAATTCAGCCCTCAAATCGGCGGTGATGGAAAGCTTATTAAAAACCCTGATGTGTGGGATATAACAGATTATGGAGTAATGGATGAAAATTTATATGTTCAGGAAGGAGAATAAATTATGGGATTATTAAAAGCAGGAATTGGAGCACTTGGCGGAGTACTCGCTGACTCCTGGAGAGATTATTTTTACTGTGAGAGCATGGATAGCGACACACTTGTTGTAAAAGGTGAGAAAAAAGCAGGCGGTCGTTCTTCCAACAAAAAAGGAACTGACAATATCATCTCAAACGGCTCAATCATAAACGTCAATGACGGACAATGTATGATGATTGTAGAATCGGGCAAGGTTGTTGAGCTTTGTGCAGAGCCGGGCGAATTTGTATATGACACAGGCACAGAGCCAAGCCTTTTCTATGGTTCATTAGGCGAAAATATCAAAAAGAGCTTCTCTGAGGTCGGCAAGCGTTTCACCTTTGGTGGTGAACCTGCAAAGGACCAGAGAGTGTATTATTTTAACACAAAGGAAATTATGGGTAACAAATACGGTACTCCTTCTCCTATTCCTTTCAGAATTATGGACCAGGCAATCGGTTTCCCACTTGATATTAAGATTCGTTGTCACGGCGAGTATTCTTACAGAATCACAAACCCCATGCTTTTCTACACAAATGTTTGTGCAAATGTAGAAGACCATTTCACCCGTGATGAAATTGACGGACAGTTAAAATCCGAGCTTTTAACAGCACTTCAGCCTGCAATGTTCAAGATTTCGCAGAACAACATTTACTATGGTGCAATCCCTGCATATACAATGCAGCTTGCAGACGAGCTTAACGAGCTTTTATCTTCTAAGTGGCGCGACAGACGCGGTGTTGAAATTGTTGAGTTTGGAGTATCTTCCGTTAATGCAACAGAAGAAGATGAAGCAAGAATTACCGAGTACCAGAGAAGTGCCGCTATGGGCAGAGATGCCAATATGCTCCGTGGTCATATGGCAGGTGCAACGGCTCAGGCTATGAATACTGCCGCTGCAAATGAAAACGGCGCAATGGCAGGCTTTATGGGAATGGGTATGGCAGGAAATATGATGGGCGGAATGGCTAACTTTATGCAGGGTGCAGATACTACCCAGAACACCATGCAGAATCAGCAGGTTAATGAAGGCGCAAATGGTTGGAAGTGCGAATGCGGAACAGAGAACACAGGCAAGTTCTGTCAGAATTGCGGAAAGCAAAAGCCCGAAGCTAATGGTTGGACTTGTACTTGCGGCACGGTAAATCAAGGTAATTTCTGTCAGAATTGTGGCAGTAAAAGACCGGAAGGTGCTCCCCTTTATAAATGTGATAAATGTGGATGGACACCTGAAGATCCTATGAATCCTCCGAAGTTCTGCCCTGAGTGCGGAGATGTTTTTGACGAAAGCGATAAGCAATAATATTGGAGGTGCCATTATGAACTATATTGGGAAATGGCGATTTCATTCTATCGGCGTAATAAACGAGTCAGGCGAACTTATATATTTGAGCGCAGAAGAATATCTGAATTCTCCGATGCCTTATATTGACGAAACAGATGAAGATGCAGTTGCCGATGAAATGCGTGAAAGAAAGCAAATTACAAGTTCGTTGATTGAAATTTGCGATAACGGAAAGCTCTTGATGCTTATTCCTATTCCAAAAGAAGAATATGAAAGTTATCTTGCTGAATTGGAAAGCGGAGGAGAAAAAGAACTTCGCCCCGGTATGATTTGTATGAGATGTTCTGCTTGGGAAGAAAGAAATGGAGAACTATGGTTTGATTCCGGTATTGAAGGCGAAGCATTTGGTGAGGCTACGGATACTTGGGCAAAGGCTATTGATGAAAACGGACTATTCACATTTATGACAATGCGATATGAAAAGGAGTGAAAAAGTTATGGGTATTTTTGATTCTTTGAAAAATATAGCTGAAAGCACAATAAAAAGAGAGGCTTCAAAGACGATTACCAATGCAGTAAATTCTATTGGTAAGGGCAAAAACAGATCTGAACGCTTTAGCTTTACTGCTGTGCCACAAAATTTAAGTGAGCTTCAGGCTCTTCCCGAAGCAACGCTTGATACCCCTTTCAAAACTGCAGCACTTACTGTACTTGCATTGTGCTTGTATAAAGATAATCCCGACAGCGTTATGGAAATGCTTGACTTTCTCAAAGGTCCCGAAAGCGTAAGTCCTTATGAAAAGCAGTTTTATAAAGATAGACTTTATGAAAAAGAATATGTACCATTTTCATATTTTGACGGTGCAACGCCTGATAATGGTTATACTCCATCTCAACCTATGACAATAGCAATATATGAAAATCCGTATTCCTTTGATAATGAAAATTGGGCAACTCTCTGGGTTAAAAGTGGCGGTGCTGACAATATGCGTTCTGTAAAGCTTCGTCAGAAGCCTTCAACCGGACAATGGTTTTTAAACGATATTCAGTGTCTTTCTGAAATCAGACTTCCAAAAGAAGCTGATCCATGGGCATAGCTATGGAAAATAAACTTATCGGATGTTGGGTAAGCGCAGAGCTGTCCTTTTGTGCATATAATTTTCTGCATGACGGGAAGGGATTCTATTCCTTTTTTGAAGCAAGAAAAGAATTTACATATACAGATAACGGAGATAGTGTAATAATTCATTTTTCAGGTGATTTGATGCCGAGCACATTCAAATATTCCATATGTGAAAATATATTATCTATCGAGGACAGTTTTGGGAATCTTGTGAGATACAAAAGAAATAAGGAGTGATTTCAATAATGAAAAAATTTTTGGGTGTTTTATTAAGTTTAATAATGATGCTGTCATTGGTTCCGGTGATGGTTTCCGCAGAATCGGAATACATAGAGGTCGGCACAGTCGAGGACTTTAAAAACATTTTAGCAAGCAACGGAGACAAGAGCATTATCGTTACCCGTGACATTATTTACACTTGTCAGGTAAAAGATGCAGGGTCTTACTGGATAACGCTCGGCAGTGGTGAAAAAGCTTTAAATCTGAACGGCAAATCCGTTGAACTCAATGCCGAAACAGGTGTAGAAACCACTATGATAAGAGTCCCGAACGGTGCATCGCTCGTTATCAATGACACGAGCGGAGATAATTCGGGAAAGCTCTTCTGCTACGGCAAGATGACATCACCCCGAGACGGTGAAGGCATTCCGAGATATTTTAACGAGGAAGTAAAACATAGAAATGTTTTGGAAGTTGACGGCGGTGCCGTAACAATCAACGGCGGTACACTTGAGGCAGGCCGTTCAAAAAAGATGTGGATATATGACGGCAGGGATGTCTATGATTTAAGGCATATGCTTGATTATACTTTGCAGTTCGGTGCTTTGGGATTGGCAATAGGTGCAAGATTTGACGGATATGCATGGCAACAAGTAAACGGCGACTGCATCACAGTAAAAGACGGAAGTCTTTTGGTGAACGACGGTATTTTCTTAGGTCGTGGTTTTTCAACCCTTAAGACATTTGTCAAAAATGACGATAATGATGTTGACGTAGAGTTTTCGCGTTCGGCGTGTTTAAGGCTTTCAGGCGGCTTTACCACAATCAACGGCGGTACATTCCACGGCAAAGGAAATGCTGATGTTCTCGGAGCCACAAAAAATGCCAATGTAACAGTTAAAGGCGGAACCTTCAGTACAAACCATCTTCGTGTTTTATCTGTCCCAACCATAAACGTTACACTGACGGGTTATTGGGCTCCCTACGTTATAGGACACGAACAAAGATACGGATATCAGTATCATCCTGCATCTGATGTGGGAAGTGTGAGACTTACTTCCGATATGCTTGACCCACAGCGAAATACAGCAGAACTCAACGGTGAAGCCTTAGCTGTCAGCGAATGGGCAAAGCTTAATGGTACCGGAAATGACGGCCCGGCTACAGTTGTTGTCACGCACCATATGTCAAGCGCCGACAGAAGAAACTTTATGTCGGGCAGAGATACCAAAAAAGAAATATCAAGACTTAACATTGACGGAACAAATGCTTACGGCATGACTCTTTCCCCCGATGTTCTCTCATGCAACGCAGATGGCATCAGAAACTATTCTGTTGAATGGTATCATAACGATGAGCCTTGCGATGATGAAACAACAATGGTTGCAGGAAAATATCAGGCAAAGGTTGAGGTAATGCTTGAAAGTGACTATGTTTTCTCCGCTTCCCCCAACTTCTCGATTATGGGCGACAGAGTAAGCGACTATGAACTTTCTGCCACAAAAAGAGCGGTAACGCTTTGGTCAAAGGTTTATAACTTAGAATGCAATCATTCCTATAATGAGGACGAACACCTCCATTTTGACAACGATAAGCATTTTATGCAGTGTTCGGTATGTAACAAAATTCTTCTTAGTGAAGAACACGTTTTCCTTGACGGCGAAAAGGCAGATAACGCAATAGTCTATAAGTGCCGCACCTGCGACTTTTCCTACGGTGAGGCAGATGACGGCAAAGTCAGAATAGATTATGTCAATATAAATGTTCCGGATCCGAAGACGGGCTATACCCCCGAATACTTCGGCTTAATCAGCGGAGAAGGCATAAGCTTTGCAAACGGCGGAGATGAATTTACAAAGAACGGTATCCGCTGGGGACTTTATGCGAACGATTTCGGTGTTGGCGAAAATGACCTTTTCGCAAGCGGTATGGGGTACCGTGCTACCTTGTACTTAAGAGCTGACGAGGGATATACCTTCAGCAGGGATCAGAATGCACAGTATAATCCCGTTGTAATCGTAAACGGCGAAGCAGCAGAGTTTGAAACAGACGGCACTCTTATGACGGTTAAATATGAAGTGAATGCTCCCGAGATTTCCGTTTCATATATCAATATATCCGGAATTGATTTCCCCGAAGTCGGAAAGACTGCCGACCGCGAATCCGAATCAGATGAGCCTAACTATTACAACTGCACGAATATCACTTGGTATGAAAACGGCGAATATATGGATTACGGCAACACCTTTGAAGAGGGCAAGGAATATAAGGTCGAAATGTACATAGACACGATCCGTTCGGGCTGGGATTACACCGCAAAGTTTGCCGAAGATATCAGTGCATTGGTTGACGGCTTTGCTGTAAAGGAAAGCGACATCGAGAGACTTCACGATACAACTGTTATAGTCACCTACACATTCCCCGTTCTTGAGGAAGAAAAAGCAGAAGAACCGGAAAAACCGACAGAGTCTGAAAAGCCTCAAGAAGCAGAAAAGCCAACAGAACCTGAAACACCTTCTACAAGCGAAAAACCGCAGGAAACAGAAAAAATAACTTTTGTTGATGTTACAAAGGGACAATATTACTATGATGCAGTTATGTGGGCAGTAGAAGAAGGAATCACATCAGGAACAAGTGCAAATACATTCTCACCGGATGCAAATTGTTCAAGAGCACAGGTGGTTACTTTCCTACACAGAATGATTGCATCACCTGAGCCTGCAGCAATAACTTTGCCGTTTGCAGATGTAAAAACAAGCGACTATTTCTACAAACCTGTAAAATGGGCATACGGCAGTAAAATAACCGGCGGTACAAGTAATACTACATTCTCTCCTGATGAAAGCTGCACAAGAGCGCAGGTTGTTACATTCTTGTGGAGAACAGCAGGTCAGCAAAAGGCAAGCGTAAATAGCAATCCGTTTACCGATGTAAAAGCTGACAGCTATTATTACGATGCTGTGCTTTGGGCAGTTGAAAACGGAATTACAGGTGGAACAAGTGCTAACACCTTCAGTCCTGACAGCAACTGCACAAGAGCACATGTGGTAACATTCCTTTATAGATTCATAAACGCACAATAAAAAACAAAGGAGTGTGCAGATGAAAAAACATATTATATATATTCTGGTTTTAATACTTGTACTAACAGGTTGCTCTGCAAAAGCTCCCACCCCCACAAGAGAACCTGTGAAAAATGACAGTTCCCATGAAACGGAAAGCACAAAAGAGCTTCCCGAAACTATTAAACCCGATGCGAATATAACTATCGAAGTGGAAAGCGTAAAAGAACTTCTTGAAGCTATTAAACCTGATGCGGATATAACTATAAAGTCAGGATACTATAATTTGAGTGAATATATTGAAGAAATCTGGGATGGCGAAGGTGGAAAGTGGAATGAAAGTCACCGATATGTAAAGTTAAGGGAATGCTATGACGGTGTTGAAATTGTTGTAGAACGGACAGACGGCATTTCTATCAGAGGCGGAGGTGCGGCAGCTGATACAGAAATCGTGACAGACCCGAGATATGCTGCTGTTCTGAACTTTTCTGACTGCCATGATATAAAGCTTTCATCGCTTACTATGGGACATACAGAAATAGGCAACTGTTCAGGAAATGTTTTGAATTTTACGAACTGCAAAAATATAGAACTTAAAAATATGGATATTTACGGTTGTGGCGTGTATGGCATCGGCGCATATAAAGGCACAAAAAATATGCTTGTATATAAGAGTACTATAAGGGATTGTCTTTATGGCCCACTTTATATAACAGGTTGCTCCGGCAAGTTTGAATTTTATGACTCTGCCTTCAAAGACAGTGGCAGATACAGCTATATGGAGAGTAATCCTGATATGAAAATATCATTTTACCGGTGTAAGTTTGGCGATAAGGAAACAGAATATTTTATGTTCTCGGAAGACGTTTATGCTGAGGACTGTATCTTCAGCGAAGATATTGAAGTCTACCCTGAATATGGATATGATGCAGAACTTCCTGATTTTACAAATATGAAAAATGTTCCCTTCGATGCTGAAGTAATTGCGGGAACAGCCTGGACCGGAGTGTATGCAGTAGTACCGGAAAACGGGGATTCATTTTATTTGCCGCATATTGGAGATGACGGCAGAGAAATAACTGTTTCTGTAAAAATAAACGATAACGGAACCGGTGTTATGAATTACTATGGTGAAGTTAAGGAATTTAAATGGTACTGCGACAGTAAATATTCCATACGCATTGAAATGGAAGATGAAATTGCCAGCGGAATGCTACACACGGAAAATATTGAAGGCGAAAATCCGTTATGGTTGCTTCTGCATATAGGTGAAACTGCAGTCTGGATGCATCTCGACGGTTCGGCTTCATGGGGGTGATATAAATGCCAAGAATACTAGTTAGCTTAATCCTGTTTATGACAATAGGATTTAGTGGGTGCAGATTACCGGTCCGTGAAACAGACGACATAGATGGTGGAGTTAAAACATATAACAGCGGTGAGGCTTCACCAAAGGTCGTAGAGTCGACAGAAATAGTAAGCTTTAAGTGTGAGTTTTCACTACTTGCTGCTGTTTTAGAGGAAGAAAGTGAGCTTAACGGAAGAATTTATACCCTTGATGCAGAACTGGATGATGGAACTGTTAAGTGCAAAATTGACTGCTATGGGCGTGAAAGCAGTAGTGTACCAAAAGAATTTACGGCGGATGCATCATTTATGACGAGCCTCCAGGAAATCGTATCAAAATATGATTTTGCACAGCATAACGGCTACATCAGCAAGGTAAGCGGACTGCCTCATATGTATGGTGCAAAGATTGATATTGCTTATGCATCAGGCGAAAGTATATATGCTCATAATAACCAGGATTGCTTTATTCCATTTGAAGCAATAGAAGAATTGATAGAGTTATTTAATAAATAATAAGTTATTCGCAAGTAAAGCCTTTATGTGTTGTTTGCACTAAAGGCTTTATTCGTTGTTAAAAATATGCACCTATTGACGAGTATTTTTAAATATGATAAAATATTTTTAGAAATTAGGAACATTTTATATTTACTTATGTCGTTATGATATGCAAGGGATGTTTAATTCTAAAAAAGGAGGTGCTAAAATGCAGAAAAATGAAATGAGAGCTGCCTTGCCCGGTATTTCTGTGCAGCGTAAAGACGGAACAATCGCTCATTACAGAAACAGCGAATATATTCCATTCTTCTATATGATACCAAAAGAAGTGGTTGAATATTTTGGTAAAAGTTTTTTAGATATCCCCCGTGAACCATACGCCCTATTCAATTACAAAGACATTAAAGCAAAAATCGAAAGCGACTTGTTTCTCGATTTCATTTTTAATGTAACAGAATTTATGGTGTGGACTTTTATGGATCGCGGGAAAAGCAGTTATGTGTATTCCGGATATGAACCTGCATGGATATTCTCACACAGTATAGCTGTTTGGATAAAAGGTTTTATGGATTACAACGGACTTGTTTCAGCTAAGCTTTTATATCAATGGTGTAAAATGGTGCCAAACTATACTTGCCCATATATTTCACTAGATAAATTAGACCTTGCGCTTAACAATGTTGTTCCAAAGGTTATGGAGCAATATAATATGAAAGCAATATTGGATGTTGCAAAAGAATATCGCTGTTTCGAAGACTACAATTGTTGTGACAGTAATCAGAAAACCGACTTTTTCCGTAAATGGTATCACAACAGAACAAAGCATCCACAAATTTCGTTAGACGGATATATGGATGAATACAAAAAGAACCACAACGGACAAGGTTGGAATCCTGAAGATCCAAACCAAAGCACAGAGGATGATGTAATATCGGAGGTGATGATAAAACAATTTATGGATAGCTTATCAGAAAAAGACAGAAAAATACTTAAAATGAGATTGGAGGGATACACGCAAGAAGAAATTGCAGAAGCACTCGGTTACAAAAACCACAGCGGAGTTCAAAAAAGAATAACAAAAATAGGCTTAGCTTATCAGGAATTCACCAAAGTTGATTTAGGCTTTGATGAAGAAAACTAATACATCTATTGATTGAAAATCGGTAGGTGTATTTTTTATGCACAAAATTAAATTTACAGGAGGAAAACATTATGAGAATTTTATCAAGAAATCAGTTTGCAATGTCAAACTTCAGCAGAGATGGTTATGAGTTTAACGAGATTGAGGGTACTTTCAAGGGTACAATGAGATTTGCGGTATGGGGCAGAAAATGCAATGCCATTGCTTATGTCGAGTTGGACGATGGCAGAAAAATCATGTGCACTGCTTTTCAGCAACCCGATGATTACTTGGGAATACCCGAAATAGACTTCGGAACAAGAGTGGAAGTTGTCTATGAAAGAGGTAAACGAGGCAATATTCGCCTCAAATCAATACAGTGAACAGAATAACTGTCCGGTACTGTAACGAGCAGGGAACTTGTGTACCACAAATTCCGAAAAAAGCGGGACTTCCTCTTGGAAATCCTGCCTTTACCCTTTGGGGAGTTCCCCAATCCCCCCTAAAAACTTTATGCAAGGAGTGATAATTTTGAAAGAACGAAAAGCACAGTTAAAATTTCGAGTAACCGAAAAAGAAAAGATTCGTGTACAAAACAAAGCCAAGAAATGCGGATTGTCGGTTTCTGAATATTTGAGAAATAGAGCTTTGGGATATTCTCCCAAGGCTCTTTTGCCTGAAAGCTTTTATGAGTTTACAGAAAGGCTCGGTGTTCTGTATGAAGCACTCGGAACATTAAACAGCACCGAACTTCAGGCAGAGGTGTTAAAGCTTATTGATGATGTTTATGGAAAGCTTTTAACAACGGATAAAAGTAATAAAGAAAGCGAGGTGGATGACTAAATGGCAACCACGGGATTTTGGCCTGTCAAAGGCTCATTAAAAGATGTTGTAAAATATGCAGAAAACCCTGACAAGACCACTAACCCAAAATATCTTGATGATGACTTGGCAGCGGCACTTAAATATGTATCAAACGATGACAAAACAGATATGCAATTATTTGTAGGTGCAATCAACTGCCCACCCGTAAGAGCATATGAACAGATGATGGCAACAAAACGCCGATACGGAAAAATGGGCGGTAATGTAGCATATCACGGGTATCAAAGTTTCAAGTCAGGAGAGGTTACTCCCGAAGAAGCATTTGAGATAGGACTTGAAACCGCAAGGCGTATGTGGGGTAAGGATTATGAGATTGTTGTTACTACGCATTTAAACACAGATAATCTCCATAACCATTTCGTCATAAATTCCGTTTCATTCAACACGGGGCTTAAATTTGAAAACCACATTTCAGACCATAGGCGGTTAAGAGAAATATCCGATGCGGTTTGTAAGGAATATGGGAAATCGGTTATTGATGGTTCAAAATTTTACAATGCCGACAGAAATGCTTATTGGATACATAAGCGTGGCGGAAAAACTCATAGGGATATTCTTCGTGAAGATGTTGATTCGGCGATAAAACAAGCCGGAAATCTTTTAGAGTTTGAACGGATAATGTGCAACTTCGGATACACATTTAACCGCAATATTATGACGGAGCATCCGTCAGTTATTACAAAAGGTTGGAAAAGAGCTGTCCGAATTGACAGTTTAGGCAAAGACTATACAAGAGAAAAAATCATAAGACGAATTGCCGACAATAAAATCTTTGTGAGTTCATTTGGTAAAAGTGAGCGTGTTCAAAAAACAAAACCGAAGCACACTCCACTTATGGAGCTTGAGTATCAATTACGGCGTGTTAAATATATGGATACTGTTGAAGCTTTGTTTTATTTACTGTTGGAACTCTTGAAACCAAGCACACCAAAACCAAATTACACACCGCCGTTATCTCCTATATTGAGGCAGGAATTAAGAAAATTCGAACAATATCAAAAACAATTCAGGCTCTTGCACGATGAGAATATCAGTACCGTGCCGGAGCTTGAAGCATTTATAGGCAAATTATCAATGCAGATATCCGAGCTTGAAGAAGAACGCTCAAAGACCGATAACAAACGCAGACGAGCTAAAACCGATGATGATAAGGAAATGTATTTAGCAGAAATCAGAGGTATATCCGCACAAATAAAGCCTATACGGAATAAGCTCAAAATCGCAAAAGCGACTTTGGAAACAATTCCGAAGATTGAAAAACTCTTTGATATTGAACGAGAAATGGAAAGAAAAGTTATACAGAAAGAAAGGAGCAAAGAACGATGAAAAATATGCAAAAACTTGATGTAACAAAATTAAAGGAATTTGAGAACCATCCTTACAAGGTAAAGTACGATGATGAAATGGAAATGCTGATTGAAAGCATAAAGGAACATGGAATTTTATCTCCCATCATCGCAAGACCGCTTGAAAATGATGAATACGAAATAATCTCAGGACACAGAAGATTGTTTGCAAGTAAACGAGCAGGGCTTACAGAAGTTCCTGCTCTTGTTGTTGAAATGGACAGAGATAATGCGGCAATAGCTCTTGTTGACAGTAATCTGCACAGAGATAACATTTCACCAAGCGAAAAAGCCTTCGCTTATAAATTGAAGATGGAGGCTATGAGCAGACAAGGATATAGATCAGATTTAACTTCGGGACAACTTGTCCCGAAGTCGGATGACAACAGAACATCTGCTGAAATCGGTGAAGCATATGGTGAAAGCTACAAAACCGTGCAAAGATATATTCGTCTTACATACCTGCACCCGAAACTTTTGGAATATGTTGACGAAGGTCGGATTGCTTTTACTCCGGCGGTTGAACTTTCATACCTTAATGACATTGAGCAAGAAGACCTCATACAAACCATCGAGAGTGAGGATTGCACTCCATCATTATCTCAGGCGGTGCGTATGAAAAAGCTAAGTCAGGCAGGAGAGCTTGACGATGACAAAATCTTTGAAATTATGTCAGAAGAAAAAGCTAATCAAAAGGAACGGATAAAAATCCCGGCAGAAAAATTACGAAAATACTTTCCAAGAGATTTTTCTGCATCTCAAATTGAAGATGCCATCATCAAAATGTGTGAAGCGCAGTTCGCAAGAAGCAACAACAGAAAGAAAGGTAAGGTGAATTTATATGACAAAGAAAATATCAATACAACCTATTCCCGTTATAGTCGTTGACAGAATAAAGCTTGATGAAAATGAAAGCTTTGAAAATCTCAAATACTATGTTGATGTTAACAAAAGGCAACGCCACGAAGTAAAATATCCGCTTAACGAGCTTAATTTTACAACTAAAATCGGTAACACGGAATACGAGGTATCAACAAGCTTTGATTTGTCAGGGAAGCAAACATTATTGGAACAGTTTAAAAAACTTATATTTTCATAAAATTGTAGAACTATGTCGGGCATTGTATAATGGGTACACCTTATGCAATGCTCGGTTTAGTTTAGGAAGGAGATTTAGAATAAAATGAAAAAACAAACCGAAAGCATAGAAAAAATTACCGCCCTCTATTGCAGACTCTCTCAAGATGATGGCATAGACGGCGAAAGCAACAGTATATCAAACCAAAAAGAAATCCTGATGCAGTATGCAAGGCAACACAAATTACCGAATCCACGTTTCTTCGTTGACGATGGCATATCGGGAACTACATTTGTTGAGGTAAGATAACGTAACCTTTTTTGCAGAGGGTGTTATCTTACCTCTTTTTGATGTATGTTAGATAGCATAACTCTTTACGTCGGCTC